>Ga0364866_10114_pt4 | contig 51150 bp, 45 predicted proteins | sample ExccelAu500001D3_3_FD_206913 | JGI IMG/M metagenome (GOLD analysis project Ga0364866, IMG submission 206913) | Enriched cells from Trout Bog Lake Hypolimnion, Wisconsin, USA - BchlTB.Aug13.5000.01.D3 | ecosystem: Environmental > Aquatic > Freshwater > Lake > Hypolimnion/Profundal zone | place...
TGATCGCCGATACGATCACACAATATCAACCTCTCATTATCGTCTGTCATGACGACATCCATCAGCAACACTTAAAAATACAGTATCTCTTACCCAAATGTCATTGACTGGGGCAAAAATAAAGTTTATATCACCTTGATTAGAAATTAGTTTTTGTATGTGTTGCTGATGGATGTCGTCATGACAGACGATAATGAGAGGTTGATATTGTGTGATCGTATCGGCGATCACGCTGTAAGTTTGTTCTACAGCATCAAGATGATGGCCAAAATCAGCGCTTTTATGAGGCCAAGCGATTAATATGGCAGATTGTTTTTCCCATTCGGCTGGAAATCGAGTCATTGTATATTCCTTTTATTAATGATTTACAAATAATCCATAAAGCTCAAAACTACCAACGGGTAATCAATACAGGCTTAAGTACTTACTTACGATAAGTGAGTGGTTAAAGCTTATATAACCCGCAAAAAATAAATAGCCGTGATCTTCATGACGCATCACAACATAGGCATTAAGGCTGTTTTACTCCTAGACTTAACATTTCTTGGGCGTGGGCTAGCGTGTTGGCGGTCATGGTAACGCCACCAAGCATTCTAGCGATTTCTTCGACACGCTCTTCATTTTGCAATAACCTAACCTGAGAAGAGGTAATGTCGGATTTATTATTTTTTTCTACATAAAGATGATGATGCGCCTGGGCCGCCACTTGGGGTAAATGCGTAACGCACATGACTTGTCGATATTGACTTAAGCTACGCAATTTTTGACCGACGATTTCAGCAACTCCTCCGCCTATGCCAGAATCCACTTCATCGAAAATGAGGGTAGGCGTGGTTTTGTCATTAGCGGTAGTAACTTGTATTGCTAAGCTGATACGTGATAATTCACCGCCAGAAGCGACTTTGGCCAAGGGTTTAGCAGGTAGGCCAGGATTCGCGCTGACTAGGAATTCGATTTTATCTTTACCATTGAGCTTGGGTGTCGTGGCGTCAAGGTTAGTCATAGCGATTAAGAATTCGCCTTGCGGCATACCCAGTTCTTTTATCATTACTGAAATATGGCTTTGTAATTTCTGTGCGGCTAGCTGACGCTGTTCTGTTAATTGTGCGCTGAGTTGCTGATATTGTTGTTCTAAAGCCAGAGTTTCTGTCGTTAAGCTGGCAATGCGCTCACCGCTGTGGCTGATGTTATCTAGTTCAGTCGTTAATTTATTTACGACATCAATTAACTGATCCGGTGCGACATGATGTTTGCGACTCAAGGTTTGAATGACACCAATTTGATTTTCAAGATGTTCTAGTTGCTGTGGGTCGGCTTCTTGAGACTCCAAAAAGCGCCGTAATTGCAAAGCGGCTTCTTCGGTAGATATCTGAGCTTCTGATAATAGCGCACATATATCATTTAATTCTGGGGCATAACGAGCAATATGTTTTAATTCAGCAACGCTACGGCTAAGCATTTGATTAACAGATTGATGATCGCTGTCATAAAGCAATTCAACTTGAGCGCGGCCTGTTGTGAGTATTTGTCCAAAATTAGCGAGCTTACTATGTTCTTCTGACAAAGCCGCGTAATTAAAAGACGCTAAATTTAAGGTCTGTAGTTCTTCTAATTGATAACGTAAAAACTCTTCACGCTCGCTTTGATCGATACTGGCTTTAATCAGATCTGATAATTCTTTATGCGCTGATAACCACTGCTTATAACAAAGATTAACTTGATCTAATAAGGCTTGATTTTTGGCATAGGCATCTAATAAGCGCCGCTGTTCGTCAGGATTAAGTAAGGTTAAATGCGCATGTTGGCCATGAATTTCAACCAACTTTTCACTCAGTTCTTGCAAGTATTGTAAGGTTACTGGACGATTGTTGATGTAAGCTTTAGATCGACCATCTTGATTAACGATGCGCCTGATTAAACAATGTTGATCGTTATCTAGCTCATTGTCTTTCAGCCATTGTTGGGCGATTGGTGCATCAGCTAGGTCAAATTCCAGATTAACTTCGGCGCGTTTGCAGTCGGGTCTTACATAACCCGAATCAGCACGATCACCTAGGGCTAAACCTAGTGCAGTTAATAAAATAGATTTTCCTGCGCCGGTTTCGCCCGTTAACACCGACATGCCTGTTTCAAGATCGAGATCCAGGCTTTTAACAACAGCTAAATCAATAATAGACAGGTTTAATAGCATAAGAATTAACTGTGGTAACCACTGCTCCAGTTTAATTTATTCCTGAGGATTTGAAAAAAGTCTTGGTCTTCAGGGTGTAAAATTCTAATCGGTATAGGATCTTTCTTAATTAAGATCTTATCACTGATTAATACATCGGGTATTTCAATATGATCACAGGTCACTAAGGCATTGATTTGCTTAGTTTGGCAAAAGCTAATTTCAATCTCAGCAGAATCATGTATCACGATAGGGCGATTCGATAAAGTATGTGGATTTAAGGGTACTAAAACCAGCGCATCTAATGAAGGGTACAATATCGGGCCTCCTGCTGATAGAGAATAGGCAGTAGAGCCGGTAGGTGTTGAAATAATTAAACCATCTGAGCGCTGAGAGTTTAAAAATACATTGTCTATTTTAGTGACAATTTCAATCATGCTAGGTGTTACCCAGCGATGAATAGCGACCTCATTAAAGGCGGTTTCTTCATGTATGACTTGCTCATCACGAATAATTTTGGCACGTAACAAAGAGCGCTTTTCTTCGATGTAATGGCCTTGCAGCATTTGGTGTAATTTACCCGGCAATTCGCTGGGTGATATATCCACTAAAAAGCCCAGATGTCCTAAATTGATACCGATTAAAGGAATGTTATAAGCAACGATGGCTCTAGCTGCACCCAGAAAAGTGCCATCTCCACCTACAGCAATGACTAAATCACAATATTGCCCCAAGGTTTCTAAGGAGCAGGCTGAGACAGCAGGACTATTAATAAAACGGATACTCTCTTCAGCGACATAGACCTTATAGCCATGCGCAACCAAATAGGTATAGAGGCCTGTTAAAGTCCCCGCAATACTAGCATCGCTAAGCTTGCCAATGATACCTATGGTTTTAAAGGGTGTCTGCATTGTATATAGTCATCGGTAAAGAGTTTGATTATACAAAAAAACCATCATTCGCCTATGTTTTTTGTGATTATTCAGTTCCCCTCTTTGAAAAAGAGGGGGTAGGGGAGATTTTATTAGTTCTGTAGGGTGGATAAGCGCTGGTGCTTATCCACCCTAAAAAAACTGTAAGCATAAGCTCTCTTCTGCCCGCTCCCTGCCGGAATGATGGGTTTTTTACTCATTTGACACACACTAAATCCTGCCAGTCCGTGGTATAGCGAGGTGAAATCCGCTCTGATTTCGGCTGCCAGCTTTGTTCAAAACCAGTGGCCGCTATTGAAATAGCCTTAGGAAAGCGTCGATTGATTTGATCGACAGTCGCCATTAAGGGACGATTCTCGGTAGGTAAATCGTTATCGGCAAAGTCAAATAAATCAAATTGACTGGGCATTAACTCTGAGTGTATTTGGCTGAGTTGTACGCCACATTTTTGATAACTGTAACCTGCTCTGAATATTTCTTTTAGCAAACGATTGGCCGCAGTAATCAGTGTGCGAGTATCTTGGGTTGCAGTATTCAATTTGATAGTCGCCGAGCGTTGATATTGCGGTTCTTGACTATTAAACGGACTGGTTCTTATAAAAATACTCATACAGCCGGTTACCGAATGTTGTTTTCTAAGCTTTTCTGCAGCGCGACTACAGAATTCTGCCACGGCTTCAAACAGGTCTTTATAGCCAGTCAATCGACGACCAAAGCTTCGAGAACAGACTATTTGTTGTTTGTTGGCGCTAATTTCTTCTAATTGAAAACAAGAAATACCATTCAATTCCAGCACAGTTTTAGCGACTACGATGTTAAATTGCTTTTGTATGCGTTGGCTGGATTGTGTTGCTAAGTCCCAAACGCTATGAATACCTAACTGTTTCAATTTTAAGGTAGTACGTGAACCTATACCCCAGACTTCACTGACCGGTACTATGCGCATGAGTTTTTCCCTGCGCACGAGGTCTGATAAGTCGAGCACGCCCCCAGTTTTGCACCATTTTTTAGCCGCAAAATTAGCTAATTTCGCTAAGGTCTTAGTCGGCCCCATGCCTACGCAAACTGGAATTCCTGTAGCTCGAACCACCGTTTTTCTAATGAGATCACCATAAGCTATAGAGTCTTGGTGGCAAACCCCAGTCAAATCCAGAAAAGCCTCGTCTATAGAATAGACCTCCATAGAGGGCGCAAAAGCTTCCAGTGTCGACATAACCCGAGACGACATGTCTGCATACAGGGTGTAATTCGATGAAAATAGTGTTATCTGATGTTGATTGATCAATTGCTGAATTTGAAAAACAGGAACGCCCATCTTGATACCTAAGTCTTTGACTTCCTTGCTACGAGATACCACGCAACCATCATTGTTACTGAGTACTGCGACTGGTTTGCCTATTAAATCAGGACGAAAGACCCGCTCACAGGATACGTAAAAGTTATTGCAATCAACTAAAGCGATTAATGTTTGCATTACAAAGCATGAATTACGTTGGTGACTACGCCCCAAATGACCATATCCAGCTCTTCGTGAATAACAATATCCGGATAATTTGGGTTTTCAGCTTTTAACTGCCATTGCTCGTTATCGCGTGTTAATCGCTTAACAGTTAGTTCACCATTCAAGGCACAAATCACTATCTTACCTGGCACCGCCTCAATGGAGCGATCAACCACCAATATATCGTTAGGATGAATGCCAACACCCAACATGGATTCGCCTTGAGCGCGTACAAAAAAAGTCGCTGCTGGTTTTTGCACCAGTAACTCGTTTAAATCGAGAGTTTTTTCAACATAGTCATCGGCTGGTGAAGGGAAGCCTGCCGCGACTTTGCCGCTGAATAGAGGTATAGCCAGTACACAGGGATGGGGTGTTGGTAATAGAAGAGTAAAAGCGGTCAGGGTCATAGGTATATAAATAGCAGAAATAACAGCAATGGATAAGTTTTGTTTTCTTTTTATTCTCTTTTTGTTCTATTTTAGTTCTCTTTTTGCTTGCATAGTAATTTATTTTTGCTAAGATAACAAAAAATTTAAAACAGACTGAAGGTTGTAACAGATGAGTACATTAACTCGGCGACAACGAGAGATATTTAACTTTCTCCGTGATAACAACGAACATTTTTCTCGACCACCTAGCTTAGATGAGCTTTGTGCAGCTTTAGGTATGGCTTCGCGTGGCTCCATGTATAAACATATCATGGCCTTGATTAAAGCAGGTTTGGTAGAGCCTTTTACAGGCAATAAGCAAGGTGGCGTTCGTCTAAGCATTCAGGCACAGAGCGAAGATGAAATAACAGAACAAGGCTTACCCTTTATAGGTGCAATCGCCGCTGGTAAACCAATAGAGGCTTTAGCAACCATCAACTACATGATGGTGCCTGATGCTCTAAAAACAAATAAGCCCTGTTACGTATTGCAGGTTAAAGGTGAATCGATGATTGAAGCCGGTATTTTTGACGGAGACTGGGTAGTCATCGAGCAGCGCGATTATGCCCGCAACGGAGAAATAGTGGTCGCTTTAATTGAAGACTCAGAAGCAACCTTAAAATATATTGAACAAAGCGCAGAGCAAGTCTTATTGCTACCAGCCAATGCAAATATGAGCGCACAGTCCTATCACCCTGAGCAAGTCGCAATTCAGGGCGTGTTAGTAGGGCAAATGCGTAGTTATCGATCACATTAATACAATTTATTTTTAATAACGAGGAGAGCAAACATGACCCAAAGAATTCATATGCACGATCAAGTCAACAACAAAGTAGAAGATATTATGAGTCATTACAGAAGTAATCCTATTAATGATTTAGTGCAGCTAGTAAGGTATTTCATAAGACGCCAGCACTTTATTTACTAGTAGTTTTAGTGTGTCGATGTGCTGATGATTAAGCACATTCATGAATAGGGTGCTAGCTGATTTACAGTAGGTAAGTTGCTATTTCGACTGGGAAATTTCTGGATTTAGATGCATCTCATCGTTCCCATAAGGTAAGGAAAGGAAAAAGCGTTTCACCTGTAGGCAGTCATTGTAGGCCGGAATAAGGCTTTACGAGCGACAGCGAGAAAAGCGTTTCCGGCATAGTTAGGCTCCTGTGCCGGAAACGCCATCATGCGCTACGCTTAGATGGTCTTATTCCGGCCTACGGGACTGAGAAAGTATTCATTAATTACCTCAGTAATTGCCCACAGTTAAGGATAAGAAAATGTAGGGACGAAAGATTTGCCCAGTAATCCGATGTTCCAAGATACAGGACGAATCTATCGCCGCTACGGTATTTTTTATCGCCTCTGCTTCTCTTTGGTAGTCTGTGTTATCGCGTATTACGCCAATGATACGCGCTGAATAAGGTGCAATACGCTAAAGCTATTGCACCCTACATTTAAAGGTAGCAAGTAAGCAGCTTTGATAATTACTTTAAAATCGAAGTTCGTGAATTGTGATCTATCTTAGCCGAGTAAGGCTGTAGATTGTAGTTTATGTTGCTTCACTAGATCAAAAAACTTATATTTAATAGCAACTTAACATGAGTTTATTGATTTTGAAATGACTGGGATTTACTGTTGTGGAAATTCTTGCCATAAACTTTATGTGTAAATAATTCCGCCCACTTAAAAACCTAGTTATCAAATAACAGTAATTTTCAGTTAATGTAGTATAATGTTCGGCTAGAGCAATCTGGGCAGTATTCACTAGCCCTTAGCTTTTATCAATGTCGGGGCGTAGCGCAGCTTGGTAGCGCACTTGTCTGGGGGACAAGGGGTCGCAGGTTCAAATCCTGTCGTCCCGACCAAATTGATACAACAGCTTACAAAAATCAGTAATTGTTGAAAAGTCAAAATACTGTTTTCGGTAAAACAATTTTTAATGCTTGCTGATTATCACAATCTTTGAAACTAGCTTTTCTTCTTGGCAATCCTTGCAAAAATCTCAGCCACCAAAAGACCATTACTAAACAGCGGTTGTACGGTGGTTTAATCTGTATAAAATATTCCCGTAGTGTCGATTCGCGCAAGCAATCCAACATATACGGAGCGATAAACTAACCCTCACTTGGATACTCCATCGTGATTTTTTTGTTCGAGTGTTTTCGATATTGCGTGTATGCGGCGGTTTGCTAGCGCGAAACCACCCTACTGCTTGCTGACTTTACATCACAAGGTAAGGGCCATAGCGAAAATCATAATGGCGTTGCCGAAGGTTTTATGTCATTCCCAATCTTTATCAGGCAAGACTCTATAAGTATTATTGCAAGCCCTAAAACTTTTTTTGCGTGTCCTGAGACTTTTTGACGGTACAAAGAAACTTATTGTGCCAACAATCTAAAGCAATATGTCTACAATAAAAGTTTTAGTGTTTGCCGTGGAAGTTTTTGTGCCGCCCTAAACATTATGTTGTACATCCTAAATCCTATAAGACCTGCAATAATATATTCAGGGTGGGCATCAAAACAATTGTAGTAGCTGCTTAAGATAAGCGTGTGTGCAATAAAGACTAGATTGTTTGGCTAGTAAGTAAGGCTGTTCATGCAAAAAATTCCAGTAAGCAACAGAAAACGTCTAGCAGCAATACCGACTAGTTTAAATGATACGAAAGGGTCATTAAGCTCGGTCTTATCGACTCTAAACACTGAAACTGAGGCGCTGAAGGGTATCAAAATTTTGGTAGCCGAAGATAATCTCTTCAATCAGATGTTCATTAATGAAATTCTCGAAAGCTTAGGCGCCAGCATAGTATTGGTAAATAATGGCTTAGAAGCATTGGCTGTATTAGAAAAAGACGACTTTGATGTTATTTTGATGGACTTGCACATGCCGGTGATGAATGGTTATGAAGCTACTTTAGAAATTCGCAAACAAATGCGTTTTGCAAAATTACCCGTCATCACTTTAAGTGCTGGCGTTACAGATGAAGAAAAACGTGCCAGCCTCGCTGCGGGTATGAATGATTTTGTGAGTAAGCCGATTAATAAAGTAGAGTTATTGGCGACCTTGGGGCGATGCTTAAAGCGTTAAACTAAGAGGCTAGCAATTTAAGTTGGTGCTCAGTGTTCCCAAATTCTTGTATCACTGTCATTTGTAGGGGCGTATTGCATACGCCCATTTAACCGAATGTTCAAAATTGTAGGGTGCTGATAATGGTGGTAGTTCTGTAGGGCGAATAAGCGATAGAGACTGAGAAAGTATTTTCTTTTTTGCCTTCCCCCTTTGTATAAGGGGAGGATTTTTACAAATCATAGATCTCTGTTATTTAATGATTATTTTTTAATAGACCCAATCTCCCCTAACCCCTCTTTGCTAAAGAGCATAGGTATCTACACAAATAATTGTTAGCATTTCCACGCAAGAACGATAACATTGTGGTGAAGATCGTAGGGGCGTATTGCATACGCCCTTATAAAATAAGCTCTATAACATATAGACTTTCAATGTTGGGCGTATGCAATACGCCCCTACAAATCCTTAACCTAATGACATTGGCCCCTACGGTGTTTTTTTAGCGTTTCCACTCCGATAAGAAACTTGTGTAGATACCTCTTGCTAAAGAGGGTAAATACAAAGAATACTTTCACAGTCTCGATCATATTTGGTGGATAAGCACCGGCGCTTATCTACCCTACAGAAACTTATGTTGCCGAGCTGGGGCTAGCTTTCCCATGCCCATGCCTGGCATTACTGCTTATGGGTTGAAATAAAGCCCAAGCTCAGTAATATCAATAAACTGCTCCAAAGTAAGCTCGGTACTAGCCAAAACCAATTTTGGTAAAAGGTTTCTTGCGGATTAGTAAGATAAGGTACTTCGTAAAGTCCTGCCCAAGGTTGATGTAAGGGAGATAGTTCGAGGATATCGCCTGATGCTAGTACCACCGATGATATGCCTGTGTTGGTAACGCGCAATACCGGTCTTCTAAATTCCACGCCTCTGGCTAAGGTCATGTATAAATGTTGGTAAGGTTCTTGCCAAGTGCCGTACCAGGAATCGTTGGTAACATTGACGATAAATTGTGCGCCTAAGGCTGCTAATGAGCGTGAAAAGTTGGGAAATAGGCTTTCATAGCAAATTTGTGCGCCCATTTTATATCCGTTCCACTGTAATAGTTGGGTAGGGCCTGCGCCGCGTGCAAAATGTCCAGTTTCTGGTAGCCAATCTCGTAGGGCAGGGAATAGTTTTTCGCCGGGTATGAATTCACCAAAGGCTAAAAGGATCGTTTTGCTATAATGAGGCGGCACTATCTCACCGTCTTTATTTAAAACAAACAGGGAGTTGGTGATTAATCTTGATGATTCGTCAACACTGTATGCACCCGTCATTAAGGGTATTTGTCTTTCATGCAGAAATTGACTCAGTGCTAAGGGGAGTGGGTTGAATTTAAAAGCATCGCCCAATAGCGCTGGGAATGCGGTTTCAGGCCATAACACAAAGTCGACTTTTTTATCGGCATGAGTTTTGAGTGCTTGATCTGTGAGTGTTAAATAACGGTTGAGAATTTCTTTGCTGTAGCCTTTACCTAATTCGGCCGCTAGTTTTTCTGAGTTCTCGATGCTGGCTTGTATTAATAAGGTCTTAAATGAAGCATCAGGTGCTGGCAATCGCGCTTTAAGCCAGATGCCGCCCATATTGAGTAATATGAAGCCGCTAATAACACTCGCGAGTATTATTTTTCCTTTGTTGTGCTTGCGGTTTTGCCAAGCGATATATAAAGGTAGATTACATAATAAAGTTAATGCACTGAGTCCACTAAAGCCAATGAATTCTGCCCATTGGTAAATAGGCAAATGGGCGCCATACCAAGAATAACCGAAATTCCAGTCAAATAAGGTGAATGAATAAGCTTCGCATAAAATGGTGATGAGTGTCATTAAAGCCAGAGCAAGTCGTTCTGAGCAGTTTAATAAACGTCGACATAAAAACCAAAGTAATCCCGCCAACGGAACATATAAGTGAGCGATTAAAGCATAGATCAATAGGCCGATGACCGCAAAGGGCCAGTCTAAGTGAGCAAATTCATGCAATAAATAAGCGACCCAATTAAAGCCGATTAAGGTAAATACAAAAGCTGTGATGAATCCACCTAGCAGCACGTTTTTAAGGTGAGTTTGCCTGCTCCAGAACAGCCATAAGGGTACAAAACAGAATAAAGAAGCCCAAGGCGGGAAGGGAATATAGCTAGAGCCGATTAAGATGCCAGATAGTATGGGCAGCGACCAAGATTTGAGTAGTTTGTTCATGGTTTTTATCGTTTAATCTGCAATCTATGGAGTGTGAGGTAATGCCGTATGTTGAACGCCTCAGCACCCTACGTGCTGGAGTGCAATAGCTTTAGAGACTGTGAAAGTATTCTTTTTATTCCCCTCTTTAGCAAAGAGGGGTTAGGGGAGATTTGATCTATTAAAAATAATCATTAAATATTAGTAGTCTATAGTTTAAAAAATCCTCCTCGATCCCCCTTTTACAAAGGGGGAAGCTAAAGTCATAATACTTTCGCAGTCTCTTTAGCTCAGCGTTTTAAAACAGCTGAAGCTGTTTTACTCCAAGCACACGATTTTTTTAATTATTATGAATCTCGGCATACAGGGCACGGAATTCGTCACTCAGTTTATGAGTCGGTACAAAATGCACGAGTGGTTGAGAAGCTGAGTGAGATTCTCTGACTTTAACAGAGGGTGAGATCATCGATCCTAGTACTGGCAAGCCTTCAGCGATCAGTTCTTCGACTAATTGTCTAGGTAAGTTAGCTTGTTTTTGAAATTGGTTAACGACAATGCCTTCAACATGTAAGTTTTGATTATGGTCGGCTTTAACCTCTGCAACGGTTTGTATCAGGGTATAAAGTGCTTCTCTGGCAAAGGTATCGCAATCAAAAGGAATTAAACATTTGTCGGCTGCGATTAAAGCTGATTGGCTGTAGAAATTGAGTACCGGAGGTGTATCCATGTATATGGCGTCAAAACCTTCTAGTTTTTCCAGTGCTTCTTTTAATTTAAAGATTTTAAAGCGCGATTCTAAACGACCTTGCAAAGGCTCAAGTTCAGGATGCGAAGGTAAAACAAATAAATTAGGGAAGGGCGTTTCATGGATAAGCGTCTCGATTCCATTATTGCCGTTGCCAAATAAAGACAGGCTTAAGGTATCTTTAAAAAATTGGGCAATGGTTTTGTCGCTGTCGCTGACTTTATGGCCGAGCAGATATTGCGTGGTATTGCCTTGAACATCTAGGTCAATAACCAAAGTACGTTTGCCTTCAAGCGCACTGATGGCAGCTAAATTACAGGTAATCGTAGATTTACCGACACCACCTTTCTGGTTAAAGATGACTCTGCGCATGTTATTTCCTATGAAATCAATTAGATAAAAATCGCATTATAAGCCAAGAGCTTACAATATCAAATGCGGATAAAGGTTTTTGCTTGGCACTTAGGGCATTCAGGGATTTCGCTGGTTGTTTTGAAAGAGATTTCTTTACCGCAAGCATCACAAATAAAGGTGCCTGGAATGGTGATCTCGCCACTTTGATAAGAGTGCTTAGTCGCTAACTGCTTAAGTTTTTCAAGTTCAATACGGGTTTTGTCAGCCACACTTAAAAAAGCATCTAAGGTGAAGTTTTCTAATAATTCAATGTCAAATTTAAACCATGCAGAAAGTGAATTGTTATCTTCTTTTGAAGATAAGCCGTGAGCAGCCTGTTCAATATCACGTTTTGCATAAGTAGAGAGCTTGTTAAGTTCTGCATCCGTCAACTCGCTATTTTGGCCAGTTTTTGTTTTCGAAATTTCTAGCGCTTCAGCGAAAGTGTGTAGTGTGTCTTCCATGGTTTCATGTAGATGCTTCATGAAATCAGCATAGGCGGCGATAAGTTTATTGTTATTCATGGTCCAACTCCTGAAATTGACGCTTTAGATTTAAGCAACTGTGGGGTATTCTAACGCTTTTGACTGGTAAAAGACGAGAAGGATGCAAGAAAATTATCAACCGCTCGCTATTGAGCAAGACGTACAAGCTATCTGGGAAAGCTCAGGTGTATTTAATGTGTCTGAATCTTCTACGCAGGAAAAGTATTATTGCTTATCCATGTTCCCTTATCCTAGTGGTAAATTGCATATGGGTCATGTGCGTAATTACACCATTGGCGATGTTATCAGCCGTTATCAGCGCATGTTGGGTAAAAACGTTTTACAGCCTATGGGTTGGGATGCTTTTGGCTTGCCAGCTGAAAATGCAGCCATGCAACATGGTGTTCATCCCGCTGATTGGACTTACGAAAATATAGATTATATGCGCGACCAGCTTAAGCGCTTAGGTTTTGGCTATGATTGGAGTCGCGAGTTAGCGACTTGTGATCCCAGTTATTATAAGTGGGAGCAATGGTTTTTTCTTAAGCTGCTAGATAAAGGTTTGGTCTATAAGAAAACCGCCCCAGTTAACTGGTGTCCGAATGATATGACTGTGCTGGCTAATGAGCAGGTCATCGATGGTTGTTGCTGGCGATGTGATACTCAAGTGGAACGCAAAGAAATCGCGCAATGGTTTTTGAAAATTACCGCTTATGCCGATGACTTGTTAGCGTCTTTAGAATCCTTAGAGGGTTGGCCAGAGCAAGTTAAAACCATGCAAGCCAATTGGATCGGTCGCTCTGAAGGTGTGGAAATGGATTTTCCTGTCGCTGATATGGAGCAGTCTTTACGTATTTATACCACGCGTCCTGATACCTTAATGGGTGTTACTTATTTAGCCGTCGCTGCTGAACATCCTTTGGCATTACAGGCAGCAATAAATAATCCAGCTATTAGTGATTTCATTAACGACTGCAAGATGATGGAAACCTCAGAAGCCGCCATGGAAACCATGGAAAAGCGCGGTATAGATTCTGGTATTAAAGCACAGCATCCCATTACGGGTGAGTTAGTGCCTGTGTGGATAGCCAATTTTGTGTTAATGGGTTATGGCACTGGCGCAGTGATGGCGGTACCTGCTCATGATCAACGCGACTATGAGTTTGCAACGAAATATGGCATTGCTATCAAACAAGTCATCTTTGCTAAAAACGGCGAAGAGGATGATTGTTCAGAGCAGGCCTATACCGTAAAAGGGGTGTTGCGTAACTCAGGTGAATTTAATGATCTAAGCTCAGAACAAGCTTTTGTAGCTATTTCTGAAGCCCTAGAAAAAGATCAAAAAGGTCAGCGTAAAACTAATTTCCGCTTACGTGATTGGGGTGTCTCTCGTCAACGTTATTGGGGGGCACCGATTCCCGTTATTTATTGTGACGATTGCGGTACTGTGCCTGTGCCAGAACAGGATTTACCAGTAGAGTTACCACGAGATGTCGTGCTAGATGGCTCGCAGTCACCTTTAGTGGCGCATCCGACTTTCTCTCATGTTGCTTGTCCTTCATGTGGTAAAGCGGCGCGTCGTGAAACAGATACTTTTGATACTTTCATGGAGTCGTCTTGGTACTTTGCCCGCTTTGCCAGCAGTAAAGCGGACAGTATGTTGGATGAAAGTGCCAAATATTGGTTGCCAGTCGATCATTATATCGGTGGTATTGAACATGCCATTTTGCATTTGTTATATGCGCGTTTCTTTACCAAGCTCATGCGAGATGAAGGCTTGTTGGTTTGTGATGAGCCGTTCAAAAAGTTATTGACTCAAGGTATGGTATTGAAAGACGGCACGAAAATGTCTAAATCTAAAGGCAATACCGTTGATCCACAAGGCTTGATAGAGCAGTATGGTGCTGATACTGTACGTTTATTTATCATGTTTGCAGCACCGCCAGAACAATCTTTGGAATGGTCGGATAGCGGCGTGGAAGGTGCCTTCAGATTTTTGAAAAGACTTTGGAAGCATGTCTTTACGCATATTGAGATGGGTGGTTCTGTTAATGCCTTAGATAAATCGTCGATGACAGAAGAACAGAAAACGGTACGTCGCTTTGTGCATCAAACTATCCAAAAGGTCAGTCATGATATTGGTGTGCGCACCATCTTTAATACCGCTATTGCTGCTAATATGGAGCTAGTTAATTCCTTAGCTAAGTTTGAGGATGAGTCTGATAATGGCAAGGCGATACGTCAAGAAGCTTTAGAAGCGATAGTGTTGATGCTATCACCGATTGTTCCTCATATTTGTCATCAATTATGGCTGGATTTAGGTCATCAGCAAGCAGTAGTCGGTGTTGCTTGGCCTCAAGTTGATGAGTCAGCTTTAGAGCAAGATACGATTGAGTTAGTCATACAGGTCAATGGTAAGTTGCGAAGTAAAATGACTGTTTCGATTAACGCTAGTTCTGAAGACATCCAAGCGCAGGCACTTAATGATGAAATGGCAATCCGATTTATTGACGGCAAGCCGATTAGAAAAGTGATTGTCGTGCCTAAAAAACTGGTTAATATCGTTGTTTGAAATGGTTTATAGGGTGAGCTTTGCTCACCTTTTTACACAATAACGTTAGGAGTGTTTGTGCTAATTAAAAAATCGATCATTGTCCTGATAGCTTTGTTATTGAGTGCGTGTGGCTATCATTTGCGAGGCGCTTTTGAATTGCCTGCTGGCATGAAAAATATCTTTTTGGAAGGTGGTTCTGGGGCGTTGCAAGCGCAATTTAACAAAGCGATGGAGCTATCATTAATTCCTATTGCTCCTACGTCTGACGCAGCGGGTATTGTTATTCGAATATACGATGAAAATAGTCAGCGTAGAGTGTTATCTTTAGCTGCAAGCGGTGTAGCCAATGATTTTGAGTTGAGTTATCGAATGGAATATGAAATTATTGATGCTAAAGATAACGTGTTGATGGCGCGTCAGCCTCTCGAAATTAAACGTGAATACTATAACGATCAATTAGCTATCATTGCAAAAGAAAGCGAAGAAACGATGATTAAAAACGAGATGTATCAGCAAGCGGTGCGTACCATAGTCAATCGGGCTAAATCTGTTATTGAAGCTAAGTCTAAATAATTATGCGCATCAAGCCTGACCAGTTAGCTGCTGAGTTAAAAAAAGGTTTAAAGCCGGTTTATTTTATTACCGGTGATGAGCCTTTACAGTTAGGTGAAAAGGCTGATGAGATTAGAAAAGCAGGAAGATTAGCGGGTTATGATAATCGTGAAGTTATAACAGTTGATGCGCATTTTGACTGGAGTCGGTTGGCTTTCTTAGCGGATTCTATGTCTATATTTTCAGATAGAAAAATCATCGACTTAAGAATGCCTAGTGGCACTCCAGGAATTGATGGTGCAAAAGCTTTAATTGCTTATTGTGCTCGATTGCAAGAAGACAATCTTTTGCTAATTACTGCTGGAAAATTGGCAAGTGCGGCTTTGAAAACGCGTTGGTTTGAAGCTTTAGACAAGCAGGGTGTTGTTATTCAAGTTTGGCCATTGGAAGGTCAGGATTTAGTTAATTGGTTGCGGCAACGACTGCAGCAGCGAGGTTTATCAACTGATGCTGATGGCTTGCGTTTGTTGACCACAAGAGTGGAAGGTAATTTGCTGGCGGCAGCTCAAGAAATAGAAAAGCTCTATGTGCTTTATGGTACGGGTAGCTTAAGTCAGCAACAAATCTTTGAAGTAGTGGCTGATAGCTCTAGGTACGATGTGTTTAATCTTATTGATAGCGTTTTGTCGGACAGAGAAGATCGTATTGTTAAAATTTTATCTGGTTTGCGAGGGGAGGGTGTTGCTGCTCCTGTGGTTTTGTGGGCATTGGCGCGTGAAGCACGCAGCTTGATTAAAATTAAATGGGCGATTGCTGCCGGACAATCAAGAGATTTAGTTTATAAAAACAACCAGATCTGGGATAAGCGTAAACAATTAGTCAGTCATGCATTGAATAGACTAAGTGACAAAGATTTAACCCGTATATTGCTGCTAGGTGCTAAAGCAGATAGGCAGATAAAAGGTCAGCAGTTAGGTGATGCGTGGGAAACTTTGCGTGAGATCTGTTTGAAGTTTGTAATAGCCAGGTAAAGCAAGGTTCTTTTGGGGTTTGCACTTATTTCTACGGTCTATTAATTGTTAGCCAATGATTATCTTCATATAAAAAATTATAAAACATTATATATGGGCTATTCCTTTCTGCTATCATTGCAATTTAAATTAAAACTCCCTAAATCACCAGGTAAGATAAATGACCTTTGTAGTCACAGAAAACTGTATAAAATGTAAATTTACTGATTGCGTTGATGTATGTCCCGTTGATTGCTTCCATGAAGGACCTAATTTTTTAGTTATTGATCCTGATGAGTGTATTGACTGTACTTTATGCGAGCCTGAATGCCCAGCGAATGCAATATTTGCTGAAGACGAGCTTCCAGAAGGCCAAGAAATATTTATTCAATTAAATGCAGAGTTATCTAAGCAGTGGCCTATATTGACTGAAGTTAAAGCACCACTTCCGGAAGCTGATATTTGGAATGGTAAAGAAAATAAAGTTGAGTTCTTAGAAAAATAATTTTTAAGATAGATTATGTGGTATCTCGATCTAAAATCATTCACTGAAAATGCTTGAAATGAATAGTAAGGTAAGGAATGTTTTTTAGTTCGAGATAGTTTAATCGCCATATTATGTTTTATTTTGCTTTGTCCTAGTTCCCCGTTGTTCACACTCCTCCTTGCTTTTGTTTTAAATAATTCCTTAGAATTACTTTCCTTTATTTCAAGATATTAGTTTTCGATAGAGTGTGTCCTAAAAAATCTTGCTATATAACTTCGTATATAAGTGTTTATTTGCAATGTTATGGCTAGCTAAAAAATTATAAATTGTATTAATTGTATTTTATTTACTTGCTATTTTGATTGCCGCCCTCATAATCACTTTTTATAAAAATTTCTAAAGGCTCTGTTTATGGAAGCGCAAATAATGAAAGAGTTACACCTTACGGATAATTTGATTCCAGTTTTACCACTTAGAGATGTTGTGGTTTATCCTCACATGGTTATTCCTTTATTTGTTGGTAGAGAGCGTTCAATTGATGCTCTGGATGCAGCGATGAAAGATAGTAAGCAAATCTTATTAATTGCACAAAAAGACGCTGAAATTGATGAGCCAAATTTTTCAGATCTTTATCAAGTAGGCACTTTAGCTAATATTTTACAATTATTGAAACTTCCTGATGGCACCGTAAAGGTTCTTGTTGAAGGTGCTGAGCGCAGTAAAATTCTTCGTTATCAGGAAACTGAGAGTTTCTTTTCAGCTGAAGTGGAAAAGATCGATGATATCTATAATCTCTCGGTGCAGGAGCAGGATGTTTTGCAGCGCACGGTTATTAATTCATTTGATCAATATGTTAAGTTAAATAATAAAATTCCTCCTGAGGTGTTAAATGCTCTTTCGGGTATTGATGACCCTAGTCGTCTTGCTGACACCATGGCTGCGCATATGAGCTTAAAAGTCAGTGACAAGCAGGGAATTCTTGAATCTGCAGATATTGAAAAGCGTTTAGAAGATTTAATGGCTTTGATGGAGGGAGAGGTTGATTTACTGGAAATGGAGAAAAAAATTCGAGTTCGTGTAAAGCAGCAGATGGAGAAAAACCAGAGGGAGTACTATTTAAACGAGCAAATGAAGGCGATACAAAAAGAATTAGGTGACATGGATGATCAGCCAAATGAAATTGAGGAGTTGGCAAAGAAAATTGCCAATGCAGGTATGTCGAAAGAAGCTAAGGCTAAAGCTGAAGCTGAGCTTAATAAGCTTAAATTAATGCCTGCTATGTCGGCCGAAGCAACCGTAGTACGTAATTACATAGATTGGATGATTAATGTGCCTTGGAAGAAGAAAACTAAGGTTCGTCATGATCTTAAGATTGCAGAGCAAGTGTTAGAGGCTGAGCACTTTGGCTTAGAAAAAGTAAAAGAACGTATTCTCGAATATCTGGCCGTACATCAACGCGTAAAAAAACTTAAAGGACCTATTCTATGTTTGGTGGGGCCTCCAGGTGTTGGTAAAACATCATTGGGTGAATCTATTGCTAGGGCAACGAATCGTACTTATGTTCGTATGGCTTTGGGTGGTGTGCGTGATGAGGCCGAAATTCGTGGTCATAGGCGTACTTATATAGGTTCAATGCCAGGCAAGATATTACAGAATTTGGCTAAAATTAAATCTCGTAACCCCATGTTTTTGCTAGATGAAATTGATAAGATGGCGACTGATTTTCGCGGCGATCCGGCTTCAGCTTTGCTAGAAGTTTTGGATCCCGAGCAGAATAGTGCTTTTTCGGATCATTATTTAGAAGTAGATTTCGATTTATCTGATGTTATGTTTGTGGCTACGGCTAATACAATGAATATTCCTCCAGCATTGTTGGATAGAATGGAGGTTATTCGTCTTGCTGGGTATACCGAAGATGAAAAAATAAATATAGCAACTAAGTATTTAATTCCTAAGCAGCTTGAGGCTAATGGTATTGAGGCGCATGAAATTGATATTTCAGAGGCAGCTGTTAGAGACATGATTCGGTATTATTCAAGAGAAGCTGGTGTGCGTAATCTTGAGCGAGATATTTCTAAGATTTGTCGAAAAGTGGTTAAGCATCTATTGCTGAGCTCTGATAAAGAAAAAGTACTAATCGTGCCAGAAAATATAAATGATTACTTGGGCGTTAGGCGCTTTAATTATGGATTAGCTGAGGAGCAAGATCAGATTGGGCAGGTTACAGGACTAGCTTGGACTGAAGTAGGTGGAGAATTATTGACCATCGAAACGGCAGTGATACCTGGTAAAGGCAAACACTCAGCAACGGGTAAGTTGGGTGATGTCATGAAGGAATCGATTGAGGCGGCGATGACTGTGGTGAGAAGTCGGTCTGAAATATTAGGGATTGATAATGAGTTATTTCAGAAAAATGACATACATATACATGTTCCAGAAGGCGCGACTCCAAAAGATGGGCCGAGTGCAGGTATAGGTATGTGTACGGCGATTATATCGGCATTAACAAAGATACCGGTTCGTGCAAATGTCGCAATGACAGGTGAAATTACTTTGCGTGGCGAGGTGCTTCCCATAGGAGGCTTGAAAGAGAAGCTGTTAGCGGCTCATCGTGGTGGGATCACTGTTGTGATAATTCCAGCCGAAAATGAAAAGGATTTGATTGATATCCCTGATAACATCAAACGAAAATTAGATATCAGGCCTGTGCATTGGATAGATGAAGTGCTGGGACTGGCTTTGCAGCGTATGCCGATTGCTGTCGATAAACAGTTAGAGGTTGATCAAGGCAAGAAGGAGTCTGATGCTATTAAAATAGTTCAGCAGGGTAATATGGCTCATTAAAAAATCTAATAAATGATCGAAACCATCTTGATGCCGCAAAAAACATGGGCTCAAGGGTTTTAAAGCTTGACACTAGGTAACTGCAATTGATATAACTTACCGCTGTTCTTGTGGTGCTATTCTTGTTGCATAAGAATTAACGTAATGGATATTCTCAATACACTAAATTAACTTCCTCAGGGGGAATGATGAACAAATCAGAATTGATTGATGCTATAGCTGAATCTGCAGATTTAACAAAAGCAGATGCTGGACGTGCTTTAGATGGTTTCCTGGGTGCAATAACCAGCGCTTTAAGCAAAGGAGATTCTGTCGCTTTAGTGGGCTTTGGCACATACTCTGTAAAAGAAAGAGCTGAACGTAAAGGGCGTAATCCACAAACTGGAGACGAAATTACTATTAAGGCTGCTAAAATTCCGTCTTTTAAGGCTGGGAAATCTTTAAAGGATGCTGTAAACTAATACTTCTGAATTGAATTGATTTCCATTTAGACAAGTATTAAAGAAAAAATTCATACAAGGGTTGTAAATTTATAATAACCATGTATAATGATTCTTTTAGTCGGGTGCTTAGCTCAGCTGGGAGAGCATCGCCCTTACAAGGCGAGGGTCGGGGGTTCGAACCCCTCAGCACCCACCAGACTTTGGAGTGGTAGTTCAGTTGGTTAGAATACCGGCCTGTCACGCCGGTGGTCGCGGGTTCGAGCCCCGTCCACTCCGCCAATTTAAAAAACCCTGAGCCAAACGGTTCAGGGTTTTTTTTTGCTCAACAATTGATGCTTTAGGAATGATCTATGCTGACAAAAATTAGAGAAAAATCGCAAGGAGCCCTTGCTTGGGTTATCTTGACATTAATTTGTGTCCCTTTTGCTTTGTGGGGAATTAATAATTATTTGGATACTGGTAAAGAAGCTCCCGTTGCGTCAGTTGGAGATAAAGATTTCTATCAGAGAGATGTAAATAAAGCCTATGAACAATATAGTCAAAATCTTCAGGGTTTAAACATTGATGAACAGACTTTAAAGACACAAGCATTGCAAAAACTTATAAAAGATGAAGTTTTATTGCAATACGTACACTCTGAAGGTCTTGTTATAACAGACGAAGAAGCTCGTGAATTTATTAAATCGTTACCTTATTTTCAGGTAGAAGGTAAGTTCAGCGATAAACAATATAAAACTTTATTGAGTTCGCAGCGGATTTCTTCGGGTGAGTTTGTAAGCAGAATTAAAAATGCGCTAACTATGGAACAGTTTCAGCATAGTATTATAGATAGCAGTTTTGCTAGTCAGTATGATGTAGAAGCTTTCTTTAAAATCCAAAATGAGCAACGTGATGTTGATTTTGTGGCTGTGCCTTTACAGGCATCGATAGAAAAGCCTACAGATGAAGAAATTTCAACTTATTATCAGCAACATGAGGCTCTTTATCAAATTCCAGAGCAAGTTTCTGTTGAATATGTTGAGTTAATACTCGATGACATTGTTAAAAAGGTCGTGCTCAGCGATGATAAGTTAAAAGCTTATTATGATGATCAGAAAGAGTTGTTTACTAATCCAGAGCGAAGAAAAATAAGCCATATCTTATTCACTGTTAATGATAAAGTCAGTGAAAAAGAAGCTTTAGAAAAAGCAACTAAAGCTAAGAATGAATTACAGACTAAGGACTTTTCTGTATTAGCATCTGAAGTCTCTGATGATAAATTGACGGCCCAAAAAGGCGGTGATTTAGGTTTATTCAATGTTGGGGTTATGGAGAAATCCTTTGAGGAGGCTGCTAGCGCTCTAAAATTGGGTGAAGTATCAAATCCAGTTAGATCAGCTTTTGGTTATCATTTAATTAAAGTGACTGATTTGGTGGCGGGTGGAGTTAAGTCTTTTGAAAGTGTGAAGAATGATGTCATTCAAGCCTATCAAAAAAATCAAGCTGAGAATGCTTTTTTTGAAGCAGGTGAAAAGCTAACGGAAATGAGTTTTGAGCACCCCGATAGTTTGCAAACAGTCGCTACCAACTTAGGAACAACTGTTAAAAAATCTTCTTTATTTACTAAAGATAAAGGCGAGGGCGTTGCTACTGAAGATAAGATTCGCAACGTAGCGTTTTCTGAAGAAGTCTTACAAGGTAATAATAGTGCGCCAGTTGAATTAGGTGCTGGGCGATTAGTTGTGGTTCGACTTTTAGAGCATAAAGCAGCTACTAAACGTGAGTTAAGTGAAGTTAAGCAAGATGTCGTCTCTGTGTTAATAAAACAAAAAGCTCAATCACTAACTGATGAGAAAGTTCAGAAAATAACTGAGAAGCTACGTTCCGGATTATCAATACAGGCAATAGCTGCTGAAAATGATCTATCAATTAAGACAGAAAAGGGTTTGGTGCGTGGAAAAAACAAACTTCCTGATGCACTGAGTAGCGCTATTTTTAAGGCGCCTAAACCTTTGGTTGATAAGCCAAGCATATTTAATGTTACCTTGCCTACCGGTGAGCGTTTGGTAGTAAGTCTGTCAAAAGCAACCGAAGGCGTAATGAGCGAAGCTGATAAAAAACAACTAGAGTTGGCCAAGAAGAATATTGCCAATGCTTTTGGTCAAACTGAGTTTAATCAGGCATTAAATAGTTTACAACGTAAAGCAGACGTAACGGTGAACACTAAAACTCAGACTCAATAAGATTAAGTTTTAGTTAATAAAAAAGGGAGCTTAAGCTCCCTTTTTTTGTATGCGATTTGTTGGTTTAGTTAGCGGCGGCTAAACCAGCAATGTTATAGCCACAATCGACATAAGTAATTTCTCCGGTTATACCCGAAGCCAAATCAGAACACATAAATGCAGCCGCGTTGCCTACTTCTTCTATTGTAATATTTCTTTTTAAGGGTGAGGTGTCTGCAGCTTTGTTGAGCATAGACTTAAAGTCATTAATGCCTGATGCCGCTAATGTTCTGATAGGGCCAGCCGAAATGGCATTAACACGTGTTCCTTCAGCACCTAAAGCGACTGCCATATAGCGGACATTAGCTTCTAAACTCGCTTTAGCAACGCCCATTACATTGTAATTAGGGATGGCACGTTCTGCACCCAAATAAGATAAGGTTAATAATGAGCCATTGCGACCTTTCATCATTGCGCGTCCAGCTTTAGCTAAAGCGGTGAAGCTGTATGAACTCACATCATGAGCAATGTTAAAGTTTTCACGAGTAGTGACGTCAACATAATCGCCATTGAGTGCATCACGAGGTGCAAAAGCGACAGAATGAACGATAACGTCTAAACCATCCCACTGTTCACCTAATTTTGAAAATACAGTGTCGATATGTTCATCAATGCTTACATCGCATTCAATCACTATTTTAGAGTTGCATAGTTCTGCCATTTCTTCAACGCGACTTTGAAGCTTTTCATTTTGAAAAGTAAAGGCTAGTTCTGCGCCTTCGCGGTGCATGGCTTGGGCTATGCCCCAAGCAATAGAGCGATTACTCGCTAAACCTACAATTAAAACTTTTTTACCTTGCATAAAACCCATAAACCATACTCCTTATTATAATAATGGCTAGTTGATCGAATGCGCCAAGTATCTATGATCACCGTAATGAAGTCCAGAACTTTGTCTATGCTTTAACTGCTTAGATACGTTGTAAAGATAGGGTGTTTTGTAAAAAAAATTAGTTACAATTGTTACTGCTTTTAATTTGGCGGGTTTTTTTGTGCTATCCTCGCAGTATTGAAAAATAAATTATTATTCATTCTTTTAGCTATCTAAATAAATCATGAAAAAACAAATTACTACTTGGGATTGGCTGCTTTTTTCTTTGCTTATTACGCTAATATTCTCAATATTTCTGGTCATGTACCAGATTGATCGACAATGGTTGAAGCTCACAGCGATGGAAGCGTCAATGTCTGATTTAGCTAAGGATGTACGTGAATTACGAAGCGTCTTAGCATCAGGTTTAGTAATGAATGATGCCTCTTTAAAAGATAAGGGATCCAAAGAGGTTGCCGTAGCTTTTAAGCGCGCCAATGATGCAGCTCATTCACCTGATTATGCGCAAGGTGATTGGAGTGTAGAGGCTTTTGGCACGAATTTAAAAACCATTACACCACTGGTATCTACCGATGCTTATGCCAGTAATGTGCAAAGTTATGTAGTAGAAAGTTTGATTAACCGTAATCCTGATACCTTAAATTGGGAAGGTTTAATCGCTAAAAACTGGAGCATAAGTGATGATGGCTTAGTGATACGTTTTCAATTGCGTGAGGATGTGAATTTTTCTGATGGTATCGCCTTAACAGCTGACGATGTGGTTTTTACCTTTAATTTCATTATGACCGAAGCTATACAAGCGCCACGTGATAGGGCTTATTTGGAAAAAATAAAAACCGTACAGGCCAATGGTCAATTTGAAGTGATTTTTACCTTTAAAGAACCTTATTTTGAAGCCTTATCGTTGGCAGGTTCTATGCCGATTTTAGCCAAGCATTTTTATGAACCCTATTTAAAAGAGCCGCAAAAGTTTAATGAATCTAAAGGCATATTATTTGGTAGTGGCCCTTATAAATTGCTGGATGCTATGAGTTGGTCACCTGATAAAGGTGGTGTTGAGTTAGTTCGTAATGATCATTATTGGGGTGATGTACAGCCCTCTTATAATCGTATCTTATGGAAAATTATTCAGAATGACAGTGCGCGCTTAACGACTTACCGTAACGGAGATATTGATAGTTATGCCGCGCGTCCAGTGGAGTATCAATCTTTAAAAAATGATCAGCAAATCACCCAAAAGAGTAATAGTTTCGAATATATGCCGCCAGTAGTTGGCTATAGTTACATAGCTTGGAATGAGTATCGCTCTGCTAAGCCTACGCGCTTTGCCGATAAGCGCGTTAGATTAGCGATGACTTATCTGACTGATGTTAATCGCATTATCAGTAATATCTTTTTGGGCTATGCCGAACCTGCACTGAGTCCTTTTAGCAGCGCTGGCAAACAGCACGATAATAACTTGCAAGCCTACCGTTTCGATGTAGAAAAAGCCAAGGCGCTGCTTAAAGAAGCGGGTTATGAAGATCGTAATCATGATGGCGTATTAGAGGATCAGGCAGGCCAGCCTTTTGAATTCAAATTGACCTATTTAGAATCTAATGAAGATACTAAGCGTATGGTGCTATTGCTAAAAGATTTATACGCTAGGGCAGGGGTCAAGATGATTCCGTTTCCACAAGAATGGCCGGTCATGCTAGAGAATCTCGATAAAAAAGATTTTGATGCCATTACTTTAGGTTGGACTAGCGGTATAGAAACCGATTTATATCAGATATTTCATTCTACCCAGGCGGCCAGCAATGGCGACAATTACGTCAGTTATAAAAATTCAGCATTGGATAAGTTGATAGATGAAGCAAGGCGCACGGTTGATGAAAGTAAACGCTTACCGTTGTGGCAGCAAGCTGAACGTATCATTTATGACGATCAGCCTTACACCTTTTTAATGCGCCGTAAGAGTTTGTTATTTGTCGATCAGCGTATCCATAATCTGCAAATGACTAAGTTAGGCTTAAATATCGGCTTATTACCGTTAGAAAACTATGTGCCTAAAGCTCAACAAAAATACACTCAATAAGCGGTCGTTATTATGCTGATTTATTTATTAAGGCGCTTATTACTGATGATTCCCACGCTGTTGGGCATTACTGTTTTAGTCTTTACGGTAATGGCCATGTCGCCAGGCGGTATCAGTGCCCAGACTTTAGTGGGTGGCATGGATATGAAGCCTCAAGAAAAACAGGCCTTACTCAACTATTATAATAAACGCTATGGTTTAGATAAGCCCGCACCGCTGCAATATCTGCATTGGTTAAATAATGTCTTACCTATCGGTTTTGTGATGGATGAGCAAGGCCATCAAGGTGCGTTTTCTTTTAGCAAAGGCATGGATTTAGGCACTAGCTTTCAATATGGACGACCTGTAGCCGATATATTGGTCGAACGTATTCCCATTACCTTATTATTGAATCTAGTTACCATTCCAGTCACTTATCTGATTGCTATTTTTGTGGGTATGAAGTCAGCAACGCACAGAGGCGGTAGGTTTGATGTCGGCATGGGTATGTCCATGTTGGCCTTATGGTCCATCCCTACTATGTTAGCCGGCGTGTTGTTATTAGGCTTTTTCGCTAATATTCAGCATTTTCAGTGGTTCCCAACCTCAGGTATTAGTAGCCGAGAAGCTTTAGATATGCCTTTTTTACCGCATTGGGGGGCATCGGGTTTTGTCCGTGGTTTCTTGCTAGATCGCTTATGGCATTTAGTGCTGCCGGTCTTGTGCTTGTCTTATGGCGGTTTCGCTGCTTTAGCCAAGTTGACGCGCACTTCTATATTAGAAAACTTACATTCTGATTATGCCCGCACGGCTAGAGCCAAAGGTTTAGCGGAACATGAGGTGTTATGGCGGCATGTGTTTCGTAATAGTTTGTTACCGTTGATTACTATCTCTGCGGGTTTATTGCCGAGTCTATTAGCGGGTTCCTTGATAGTCGAGCATATTTTCAGCATTGATGGTATGGGGCAGTTGGCGGTAGAGGCCGTCAAAGGTCGAGATCGAGAACTGGTGCTGTCAATTACGTGGGTCAGTGGTTTCCTTACCTTGATCGGTTATTTACTGGCCGATTTTTGTTATACCTTGGCCGATCCTAGGGTTAGTTATGATTAAAGTCGTGTTGAGTGGTGAATCTTATGCGGCCCGTGTTTGGCGTAAAACGCGAAATGGCGTCGGTGTTGAAGTCGGCTTAGCATGGATCGCTTTATTGGTATTCGCGGCGGTTTTTGCACCTTTTTTAGCCAACTCCATGCCCTTATTAATGAGCAAAGACGGTATTATCTCTGCGCCAGTTTTACATTATTTATCGATAGAAGATGCCTGGGTATTGGCAAGTTTCTTTATTGCTTTGTTGCTGTATAAACTAAAACTCAGGGCAGGGCAGCGCATGGCCTTGTTTTTGGTGAGCGCTGTCATTGCCGCTGTTTTAGTCAATGTGTACGTTAATCCCCCTAAGTTAGTTATTTATGATGACTTTCGTAGTCCGGCGTATACGCAAGTGGCTTGGCGAGTCATGCCGCCCATTCCTTATGCACCTACTGATTATTTACGTGATTTAGTCAGCAAAGGTTTAGAAGCACCTTTTGAAACCACCGGTCATTTACATCTGATGGGTACCGAAGAGAATGGTGCCGATGTATTAAGTCGCATGATACATGCCTGTCGTATTGCTTTAAGCATCGGATTGATCGCCTCAGGCATTGCCTTATTTATCGGTGTCATCGTTGGCGGTTTAATGGGTTATTTCTCTGGCCTTACCGATATGCTGGGCATGCGTTTAGTCGAGATCTTTGAAGATATACCCACGCTGTTTTTGTTACTGACCTTTGTGGCCTTCTTCGGGCGTAGCTTATATATGATGATGGTGATTATTGGCATTACCGGTTGGTCAGGTTATGCGCGTTATGTGCGTACAGAATTTCTTAAACTGCGTAAGCAAGATTATGTGCAAGCCGCCGTTGCTAGTGGTTTACCCTTAAGTTCCATTTTGTTTAGGCACATGCTGCCTAATGGCATTGCGCCTTTATTAGTGGCGCTTAGTTTTGGTATTGCCGGCGCTATTTTGTCAGAAGCGACTTTAAGTTTTTTAGGACTAGGCGTCGTTGATGCGCCGTCTTGGGGGCAAATGCTAGATCAAGCGGTGAAGTCATCTAGCTTTAATTGGTGGATGGCGGTGTTTCCTGGTGGCGCGATTTTCATGACCGTATTCGCCTATAACTTGATAGGCGAAGCCTTTCGGGATGCTATTGATCCTAAGCTTACCGATGATGCAGGAATAGAGTGATGACTCAGCCTTTACTGGAAGTTCGTAATCTACGTACCTATTTACAAGCCGGTGCTAGGCAAGTTAAAGCCGTAGACGATATTAGTTTTAGCATTCCTAAAGGTGAAACCTTTTGCTTAGTGGGTGAGTCGGGCAGTGGTAAGTCAGTCAGTGCCTTATCGGTGATTCGTTTATTGCCAGAGGGTGTGGCAACGCATCCTTCAGGTGAGATCATATTTAATGATCAGGATTTACTAAAGCTAGCTGATTCAGGTATTCGAGCCGTGCGTGGCTCGCAAATAGCCATGATTTTTCAAGAGCCAATGACCTCGCTTAATCCGGTATTAAGTATAGGTGAACAAATCACCGAAGCCTTGTATGCGCATAATCCCGATATCAGTGATTCAGAAGCAGAGCAGCGCACCCTCAAGGCCTTGGAGCAAGTGCAGATAGCCCATGCTTCAAGGCGCTTTCATGATTATCCCCATCAGTTGTCTGGCGGACAGCGCCAAAGAGTGATGATCGCCATGGCTTTAGCGTGTGAGCCGCAATTATTGATTGCCGATGAGCCGACTACCGCCCTCGATGTTACGGTGCAAGCCGAAATTTTGCGGCTAATGCGTCAGATACAAGAAGATACCGGCATGAGTATGCTGTTTATTACTCATGACTTTGGGGTAGTCGCACAGATGGCGCAGTGGGTAGGGGTGATGCAGCAAGGTCAATTAGTCGAGTCTGGAAGTTGTGCGTCTGTGTTACATCAGCCCCAACATGCTTATACTCAACAGTTACTCGCCGCCTTACCAGAGAATTTAACCAAGCCTAAGTTGCAAGCGGCGCTTGAATTAGAGCGTCCAGCAACACCCTTACTCAGTATTCGAGATCTAAAAGTTTGGTTCCCTATCAATAAAGGCTTATTTAGGCGCACAGTTGATTATGTGCATGCCGTCGATGAAGTGTCTTTAGATATTTTTCCCGGTCAAATCGTTGCCCTAGTGGGCGAGTCTGGCTGTGGAAAAACCACCTTAGGTCGAGCGGTATTGCAATTAGAGCCGCCGACCTCGGGCAGTATCAAGTTTCGTGATCAAGAATTAATAGGTTTGTCGGCACGGACATTACGACCCTTAAGACAAAAGATGCAAATTGCCTTTCAAGATCCACAATCTTCATTGAATCCACGCTTGCTGATAGAAACGACCTTGACCGAACCTATGAAAGTGCATGGTATCGGTGATAGCCATGAGCATCGAATTGAATTGGCAAGTCAGTTATTGGAAAGTGTACAGCTAACTAGAGACTTTTTATGGCGTTATGCTCATGAGTTTTCAGGCGGGCAGCGTCAACGTATAGGCTTGGCGCGGGCCTTGGCCGTTAATCCGGAATTCATCGTCTGTGATGAAATTACCAGCGCCTTAGATGTGTCTGTGCAGGCAGAGATTTTACAATTATTGTTAAGCTTACGTCAGCAACGTCAGCTCACCTTGTTATTTATCACTCATAATATTGGTGTCGTCGAATATTTAAGTGATCAAACCGTGGTCATGTATCAGGGTAAGATTGTCGAGCAAGGTGACACGGCTCAAGTGTGCCAGCAGCCCCAGCACCCTTATACTCAGAAATTATTGGCGGCAGTGCCTAGGTTGAAAACCATACGTTAAGAATCCAATGATTTGCGTCATTAATCAAAGCTAAGTTAATTTAGAGCTGCTCCCAGAGTTGTAGGTCGGAATAAGACTTTTCGAGCGTAAGCGAGAAAAGCGTTTCCGGCATAGACACCCGATCCCATGCCCGAAACGCCACCACATGCTACGCTAGGGTGGTCTTATTCCCGCTAATTGGGAGCGCTGAGCCCTTGCTCGGCATTGCTAGTGCTTTAGCATATCAATATTACAGCCAGCCTTGTCTTTATTTACCACGCAATCATAATCCCTCATTGATTTTTTGTAGACATCGGCTATGCAGTCTACCGTTGTTTTACAAGCATATTTAGCTTTTATAGAAGCGAACCAAATATCTTTGGTTGCGACAGGATCACTAGCCCTAGCATTCTTATATAGCTGCATGTTTTCATTATCTAAGTGCGCTAATTTGGTCGTATTACAAATAGTAATGTCAGTAGGTTTGGTCGCTATACTGCAATTAAAACTAGGGGTAATTTGCTTAACAGGCGCTTCTGCGGGACTTGTTTTTGTCAGTTCTTGAGCTGCGGGAAGTTTTTGGGGCTCTAATTCAACTGGTTTTGCTATAGATAAGTCTTGTTTTGGAAGGCTGGTGTTTTCTATATCAGAAACGCTATTCGTTTTTTCTATATTAACTTCAGGTTTTACTGTTCCTGTAATAATAGGTATGAGTGGTTCAGTGATGCCAGTAGCTCCTGCAGCTTTAAGTGCTATAGTTGGTTTTAATAGCACTGCTGTGACGATCTCATCTAAGAGATGTGTAAAAGAACTACTTTCAAATTGCACGGACGGTGTTTTTTGGCCTTTAGTCGTCAGTACTGAATAATCTATATTCTGTAAGAATACATTATTGACATTATCAATTTGTAATTCTTTAGCGTAGGTAATAATTCTAACTTGATGCAGAGTATCGCGAACTGAATCTACATCGGATAGCATAGGCGGTGGTACGGTAATTTTTAATTGTGCAGAGCAACTGCTTTTATGGCCCTCTGTATCTTGTTTTACTTTCTTAATATTATCGAGATTAATGCGAATTTGAGCCAAGGTCGCTTTGATTTTTACTGCGCCAAAGATATTTTCGCCATCGTAATGGTCGTTTTTCTTATTCGAAGTTAATTGAATAGCTTGTTCAGTTAGAAAGTTATCCAGCGCTAGTTCTGTTTCAGAGGTTGAGCAATATTCTATAGGTGAGTTGCAAGCAGAGACCCATAAGCTGATAAAAAATAGGGTAGTAAGATGTTTTATGTTCATTTTTATGCTGATAGGAGGGGGGCTTATGTTATAGGCTCACTAATCGATGTAAAGAAAGTATTGCCAGTCAATTTATATATTATGTCATCGATGCTTTAAACAACACAGGCTGTATTAAATATTATGTGTGTTTGGTAAATGTATAGCACAGCTGTTAAACATTCTCTAGGCCCGATATAATCAACAGCACAACGTGTTAAACATACCTTACATTCGATAGAAGCACTAACTCAACGTGTTATATATTTTTTGGGTTCGATAATAGCAATAGCGCAACATGCCATATATTTCTTAGATGCGATAGCAGTAATGGCATAAGTTGTTGAATATTTCTAAGGCTCGATAGAGATAATAATTCAACGTGCCATATATTTATCAGGCTCGATAGAAGCAATAGCACAAGGTGTTAAACATTTCTTAGATGTGATAGTAGCAATAGCACAACCTGTAATACATATCTCAAGTGCGTTAATAACAATAGTTCAACTTACAATACAATTCTCAGGCTCGATAGAAGCTAAAGAACAACGTGTAATACATTTCTTAGGTGCGATAGCACATAGTGTCTACCAGAGAGGTGCATTAATTGGGTTTGGTAAACGATGCGCCGGACAGCAGCATCTTATTAAGGCTATGCTATTCAACTCTAAGAGAAAATATGAAATTTTCGTTGATATTTTCCTCTCCGCAGACTATTTGTGAAAGATAATATTGGACTAAAACAGCTGAGATTTGTTAATCAAAACACGAAATCCGTTGCCTTTCACGCAATAATTAAATCAATAAATATATTGAGCTGTTAATTTTTTGCACTCTGCTCTCCATAAACAAGGGTCGCTACGTTTGCAATCCTTGTATAAATAATTATCGAAGCAAGCGTCATTATGTGTGAGTAATTGAATAACATGAATTAATTCATCTTTATGGCTGAAGGTTTCTGAGTTTTCAATCCCTAGTAATTTTGCAAGACGTTGCAGACCTATAAGCGTTATACCTCCATCTTCAGAACAAATATTGAGGAAATGTGTAACCATAGTTTTCATAAATTCCTGCTCGGAAAGTTGCCAGTCATATTCCTCAAAACCGGGCTCAAAGTTTCTGTTCTTTGCTTTATAGTAAGCCGCTTCGGAAATCCATTGCTGTCGATAAGCGCAATCTGATTGCCTTTCGGTTGAACGACGTCCATTTAGATCTGTTTTTTTAGAACATGAATTATGGTGTTCATTACTAGTTGATAAAGGCATAACTTTTTGACAAGAATCTTCAACGAAAAAGCAATGTATTTCAAATGCCTGCGCTTGTCAATTAATGGACTTTTTGAGAGTTAATTGATTGAATAACTGAAATGCTTCTGTTGGCAGTTGTAGCAGTTGTAGGCCGGAATAAGGCTTTTAGAGCGTCAGCGAGAAAAGTGTTTCCGGCATAGGTGGCAATCCTGTGCCGGAAATCCTACTTCGTGCTCCGCTAGCACGGTCTTACTCCGTGCCAGCAGCGTTGGTCTATATTTGCCAACTAATGAGTTAGTTTAATGACCCTTACAATTGATTGATCAACCGTAATTCCTGCGGATACGGCGACATATAATAAGAGTCTTCTATATAGGGGTCGGGGCTTTTACGGAAATGATGCTTGAGTAAGGTTATCGGCACGATTAAGGGAATATAGCCGTTACGGTAGCGTTCTATGATTTCGCATAGTTCGGCTTTATCGTCAGCGGCTAAGTCCTTTTTTAAATATCCTTGTATATGCTGTAAGACATTAACGTGATTCTTACGGTTGGCGACTTTCTTAAGCGTTATCATCAATTGCAAAATATACTGCTCGGCAACGTCTGCTACATTTACTTTAGTGACGCTGGCTAGTAGTTGCCCCATATCTCGATAATCATCATGACTCATAATGATCAATTTATGGCGGGCATGAAATTGAGTGAGACCGCTAGGCGTAAGGCCCTCTATTAGCATTTGTTTCCAGCGGTAATAGACATAAACACGCTGAATAAAGTTTTCACGTAATCCAGCGTCACCCATTCTGCCTTCTTCTTCTGTGGGTAATAATGGGTTCAAGCGCATCATTTCTTGAGCATAAATGCCTACACCATCTTTATGAGATTGGTGTTGTTCATAAACTTTCACTCTTTCCATGCCGCAACTAGGAGAACCCTTTTTTAAAATATAACCGCATAAATTGGCATGTAAGTGCTTTTGTTTTTCTGCGTGATTACGTAATCGATCTGTTACATCAAATTCAGGATCTTTAACACCTACGCAGCGCACGGTCATCCCTGCTTTTATTAAATGTATGGTTGGACGTGGAGTGCCTAGACCAATCTCAACTTCAGGGCAAAAGGGATGGAATTCAAAGAACTCAGCTAGCGAACCGGTGATATAAGCATCTCGTTTATGCCCACCATCAAAACGGACATTTTGCCCAATTAAACAACTACTAATACCAATAGGGATTTTTTTCATGTTACAAAAGACCGGAGTTTAGGTTACGGGTGATGGCTTAAGGCTTTTTGATCGACGAGTATGGAAACAAACTGACTGGCTTCTGAGATGGTGTGTTCCATGGCCAGTATGAGTTGTGAAATGTCGATGCTGATTTCTATGAACTCATGCTGTAAAGCGGCAATGGCGCGGGCATTGAGATTGTGTTTAAGATAGAGTACTTGATCCTTAAAAGCAGTCAATACCGGATTAATCGTATTTTCTGCACGACGCATGGCTTTAATCAGTCGAGCATAATTTTGTTTGGCGGCTTTTAACTGGCGCTTGCTGTTATTGCGTAAGGTTCGACTCGTGTATTCATTCAGTTCATTTTCCCATTCATTAAATAAGGCCTCACTGACTTGCTCTATCGCTCTTATGCGCTGGCTGACTTGCTCAGCTTTTGAGCAGCAAAACTGATACTGTCTGTTGAGTAGATTATATCTATGTTCAAGACTAGATTCGTTAATAGTCACTAAGCTTTTAAAGCGTTCTAGTGCATCCTGAAATTCGTCTCTGGTTTCTTCTAGGCTAATACAGGTTTGTTCAACGTGGTAAATAATCTGCTCGCGTTTATGTTCGCCTATGGATTCTCTGGCGCTGTAATAGGCGGTACGGATTTTCTTGGAGAAAAAACCAGTGATTAAAGATAGTGGGCTAGAGGCTTTATGAGATTCAGGCATGAGTCGATTATCTTTGAAGGTCAATAGCACTCGACCACTTAGGTAACTCGCAAAAAATAAAATACCCTCTATAGGATGTGCTGAACGATAGTGAAGCGCATCGCTCTATCGTGGTGATGCGCTTCACTATCGTTCAGCGCATCCTATAAAAGTGAGGGTTTATTATTGCGTCTTACCTTATGGAGTCGAACGCTTTTTTTAACGTTGATAGGGCTTAATTAAGCAAACGGATGTTCCAAAATGATGGTTTCATCTCTTTCTGGGCCAGTTGAAATGATGGTGATTTTAACACCCACTAGTTCTTCTAAACGCTTGATATAAGTTTTAGCATTATCAGGTAAGTCATTAAAATCGGTGATGCCAGCGGTAGTAGCTTCCCAGCCGGGCATTTCTTCAATAATGGCTTGGCATTGTTCATACTGATCAGCACCTAAAGGAGCTGTTTCAGTGATTTCGTCATGTAAACGGTAAGCAGTACAAATGCCAATTTTTTCAAGTCCGTCTAGTACATCGAGTTTAGTTAAACAAATACCACTTAAGCTGTTGAGCTTGGCTGATTTCCGCATAGCAACTGCATCAAACCAACCGGTACGACGTTTACGTCCAGTAGTTGCACCAAACTCATGACCTTTAACGCCTAAGTGATCGCCATTAGCATCATGCAGTTCGGATGGAAAAGGTCCATTGCCTACGCGAGTAGAATAGGCTTTAGTAATGCCTAACACATAGTCAAAATCTAGTGGTCCTAAGCCACTACCTGTTGCAGCACCACCTGCAGTCGTGCTTGATGAGGTCACATAAGGAAAAGTACCATGATCTATATCTAATAAGGCACCTTGTGCACCTTCAAATAATAAGTTTTTTCCTTCTGCTTGATAGCTGTATAGCGTTTCGCTTACATCAGTCAACATAGGCTTAATGTGTTCACCTAGGCGTAACATCTCAGCTAAAGTCTGCTCATAATCGACGGCATCCGTGTCGTAATAATTCGTGAGCATGAAGTTATGATAATCCAATAGTTCTTTAAGTTTTTCAGCAAAACTTTCAGCGTTTAGTAGGTCTCCAGCGCGTAAGCCACGACGACCGGCTTTATCTTCATAAGCAGGTCCAATACCACGACCTGTAGTGCCAATGGCTTTGCCGCCGCGTGCTTTTTCGCGCGCTTGGTCAATAGCGACATGTACCGGTAAAATTAAGGTACAGGCTTCACTGATTAATAAACGGTTTCGAACGGAAATGCCGGCTTTTTCAAGAAACTCAATTTCTTCCATTAAGGCATTCGGTGATAAAACCACGCCGTTGCCAATCATACATTGCACATTATCTCTAAGGATGCCTGATGGAATTAGATGCAAAACGGTTTTTTCACCACGAATAACCAAGGTATGTCCTGCATTATGTCCGCCTTGAAAGCGAACAACTGCCTGCACTTCCTCGGTTAGCAAATCAACCAATTTTCCTTTTCCTTCGTCACCCCATTGAGTGCCGATGATAATGACATTTTTTCCCATAATTATTCCAAGCTTAAGCTAAAGGTCTTACGACCCAATTTTGATTATCGTATTCTAAAATGGAGTTGCACGCTAAGTCTGCTGCGCTTCCAGTTTGTCCAGGTAATTGTTGAACGACAGCGCGTTGTTGGGCGCGTAAATCTCGTATTTTTTCAGTAAGAGCGCTATCTTCATTATAAGGTGCAAAGATAAGTTCAGCTTGAACTGAAGGAGTTGAAGGTTTATTAAGTGACGATAATAACTTTAAATCTGCACTAAAGCCTGTCGCTGGTCTGGCACGTCCGAAGATAGCGCCAATGTTATCATATCGACCGCCGCGAGCAATTTCTCTGCCTACCGAAGGTATAAAGGCGGCAAAAACCACGCCGGTATGATAATGATAGCCACGCAATTCTGCTAAGTCGAAACTAATAGCGAGCGATGGAAAATGACGAGCTAGATTGTCGGCAATGCCAACTAAATCAGCTAATGCCGTTTTAACCTCATCATTAGCTTTTGAAAATACCGATTGCGCTTTAGCAATAATGTCTTTATTTCCATTTAGTTCCGGTAGTTTTAAGAACATGCTTTTAAGATCGCTATTGATATTGTAGCTAGTCATTAACTCCGCAAGTTCAGTGCGGGCTTTGCGTTGCAATATATCAAATAATTCACTTTCTTGCTGCGCTGTTAATTCTGCTTGTTTTGATAAGGCACGATAAATACCGACATGCCCTAAGTCTAAATGCACATTTTGTAAGCCTGTAATAGCCAGCATTTCAAGCATCAGCCGAATGACTTCGATATCGCTTTCTATTCCTGCATGGCCATAAAGTTCTGCGCCCAGTTGCATAGGGCTACGTGTTTTCTCTAGCGGGTCACCGCGAGTATGTAAAATTGTTCCTGCATAGCATAAGCGTGTTGGCCACTCGTGCTTGATATTATGAGCGTCCATTCGAGCAACTTGAGGAGTCATGTCGGCTCTAATGCCTAACATTTTTCCGCTAATTTGATCAGTGAGCTTAAAGGTTTGTAAGTCTAGATCATGACCAGAACCGGTCAATAAGGAGTCTAAAAAATCAATGAAGGGTGGGATGACTAAGTCATAGCCCCAACAGCTAAATAACTTTAATAATCTACTGCGTAATTGCTCTAGATGTTTAGCTTCTGCCGGTAGTATTTCATCTATACCATCAGGTAAAAGCCAGGAATCTTTTTGTTGCATGTTTTGTATGTCCACTCAAACAAAACGCCCCGCAAGCGGAGCGTTTTAATAGTCTTAACGTAGCAGGGTAAAGAAACTACCCTGTTTACGGTTATTTTTGTTTCTTAAAATACTGAAAGAAATCTGAATCAGGATCGAGTAGCATAACGCTAGAACTTGAAAAAGTCTTCTTGTAAGCATTTAAACTGCGATAAAAAGTAAAGAATCCGGTGTCTGCGCCATAAGCTTTGGCGTAGATTTCAGCTGAAATAGCATCACCTTCACCGCGTAATATTTCAGCATCACGAAATGAGTTCGCTAATGTTACAACACGCTGTCTATCGGCATCCGCACGAATTCTTTCTGCAGCTTCTGAACCTTGTGAGCGGAATTCTCTGGCAACTCGTTCACGTTCAGCTTCCATTCTACGAAAAACAGAACTACTGACTTCTGGAGGTAAGTCGATGCGCATGACTTGAACGTCAACAATTTCCATACCTAAAGCCGCAGCCACTTCTTTAGAGTTGTTGGTTAAAATCTCGCGGATAGCACTACGGTCAGTCGAAATCAGTTGTTTGATATTACGTTTACTAAACTCACTACGGAAAGCATCTTTAATAATCTGATCTAAACGTAAATTAGCTTGATCTATATCGCCAGCCACTGTGGTGTAAAAGGTGCTGACATTACCAATACGCCATTTAACAAAGGAGTCAACGATGACGTTTTTCTTTTCAGCTGTTAAAAAGCGTTCAGGTTTTGCATCCATCGTTTGTATGCGAGCATCAAACTTCTTAACATTGTTAATGAAAGGCAATTTAAAGTGAATACCCGGTTCATAATCATTTTTGACGATTTCACCAAGTCTAAATTTAATGGCTTTTTCTGTTTGATTAACGGTAAATACCGACGTAGACACCAACAGCAATAATGCCGCTAGGCCGATTAAAACTTTATTGACTGTCATTGACGTCCCCTCGCTTCACGTACGCGCGTCACTGGATGTTCAACGATGGGTTGTTCCTGAGTGACGACTGGTTGAGACTGTGGTTGATCACTGCTACCCGTGCTTGAGGGTGTGGATGAAGGTACCGTTGGTTGGCGTTGTGTTATCATTTTATCTAAGGGTAGATAAACCATGTTATTCCCGCTTTTAGCGTCAACCATGACGGTATTAGTGCCTGACAAAACGGTTTCCATAGATTCTATGTAAAGACGTTTGCGAGTCACATCCGGAGCTTTGCTGTATTCAGCTAACAGTTTTGTAAATCGACTTGATTCACCTTCTGCTTGCGCAATCACTTGCTCTTTGTAACCTTCGGCTTCTTGCATTTTTCTAGCTGCAGCGCCTCGAGCTTTAGGTACTACATCGTTTGAATAGGCCTCTGCTTCGTTGATTAAACGTTGCTGATCTTCACGGGCTTTAATCGCATCTTCGAAGGAGCTTTGCACTTGTTCAGGTGGTTGTGCATCTTGTAGGTTGACGCTGGTGATTTGTATACCTGATTGATAGCTATCCATCACATCTTGGATTTCTTTTTTAATTAAGGTAACAATTTCACTACGGCCTTCGGTTAACACAAAGTCCATTGCGCTGCTACCCACTACGCCGCGCAAAGCACTTTCAGTGACTTGTTTTAAGGTGAAGGCAGGATTAACGACATTAAATATGAATTGTTTAGCATCTTTAACTTGGTATTGAACTGCTAGCCTTACATCAACATAGTTTTCGTCTTTAGTTAGCATTAATGCTTCTTTCGGAACAGAACCATTAACCTGATCGCTGCCACCGCTACGGTAACCTACTTCTATGAAGCGTTGTTGTTTTACATTGACGATATCTACCCGCTCAATAGGGCTCGGTAAATGCCAATTTAAACCAGATTGCGTGGTGTTGATGTATTCACCAAAGCGAGTTTCTACACCATGGTTTCCTTCGTCAACGATATAAAAGCCACTTAAACCCCAAATGATCAGTGCGCCTCCAGCCAAAAAGCCTAGGCTTTTCATAGAGGTTCCTGATGAAAATGGACTTGGTGAATCGTCATTATCTGAGTTGTTGTTACCACCCAGAAATTTTGTTAATTTTTCTTGTATGGAACGTATAGCCTCCTCTAAATCAGGAGGTCCTTTTTGGTCACCTTGACCACTCCATGGGTCTTTTTTATCGTTGCCAGGCTCATTCCAAGACATGCTTATGCTCCGTTTGGATTATTAAGTTAATTATCACGAGAGGGTTTGGTGGGTATTCTATATCAAATCTCTTAAAAGGCGAAAACCACAACTGATAGACTTGAAGTTAGGAAAGCTTGTTTCTTCTTTTATAGTCTGGTGCAATGCTTCTACCGTCAGCTATAGTTTCAGTTTTTACCTCTTTTAACAGGCCTAAGTGCCTAGCATCAATTTCAATAACTAGTTCATAAGCACCGAAGTCATTAATATGCTCGTTAATTATTTTTGCGCAAGTAAATAATTTAGCTTTGACGTTACCTTGATCAGGACGTAAATAACAGCGTATTTTTACTTTGGTTGACGAAAAAAGCTCCGCTAAAACCTCAAAAAGCAGTTCTATTCCTAGACCGGTTTCAGCAGATAGCCAAACACGAATAGCGTTGCCAGATTCGTCTCTATCAATATGCGGTTGAATATTTTCTAATAAATCAATCTTATTATAGATTTCAATTTGCCTGATTTTATCGGCATCTATGTCTTCTAATACTTGATTGACTTGGTTAATAATCTCCTCTCGGTCTTCACTGTTTGCATCAATCACATGCAGTAGTAAATCAGCTTCACTCGCTTCTTGCAGTGTTGATTTGAATGCTGCTACCAATTCATGTGGTAAGTGGCGAATAAAACCTACTGTATCTGCTAAGACAATTTCACTGCTATTAGGTAACTGACAGCTACGTAAGGTTGGGTCGAGAGTGGCAAAGAGCTGATCCGCCGCATAAATATCAGCACCTGTTAAGGTGTTAAATAACGTTGATTTTCCAGCATTGGTATACCCGACCAATGAAATGGAAGGAATTTCAGCTTTTTTACGTTTGCTGCGACCTTGATGCCTTTGTTTTTCAACTTTATCTAAACGTTGCTGAATTTGTTTAATACGCAAGCCTAATAAGCGTCTGTCAGTTTCTAATTGTGTTTCACCCGGGCCGCGCAAGCCTATCCCGCCCTTTTGGCGCTCTAAATGGGTCCAGCCTCTGACTAAGCGAGTTGATAAATGTTTAAGTTGCGCAAGTTCAACTTGAAGCTTACCTTCAAAAGATTGTGCGCGTTGTGCAAATATATCTAGGATTAAGCCGTTCCTGTCAACTACTCGAACGCCTAAGTATTCTTCAAGATTTCTTTCTTGGCTAGGTGCGAGTGGATGATTAAATAAAACGACGTCTGCCTCATAGGTTTCAATGGTAGCTTTTAACTCCTCTAGCTTACCTTTGCCTACAAAATATTTTGAATCAGGACGTTTGCGACTGCCAGTGATGACAAATACAGGGTCAGTTCCAGCTGATTTAGCCAGTTCTTTTAATTCTAAAAGATCTTCCTGCCCAGAACGAAAAGTGAGATGAACAAGTATGGCGCGTTCACCCGAATCGGGACGATCAAACAATAAAATACTCCATTAAATTAGGGTGTAAAGATGCTGTGGGCTTTATGACTTATTGTTCTTCTTCGGGGGCGCTAGTTTCATCGCGTGTCATTTTGACGCTCTTGCTAGGAACTATCGTTGATATGGCGTGTTTATAAACCATTTGACTGATAGTGTTTTTTAGCATGATCACATACTGATCAAATGAGTCGACTTTACCTTGTAGTTTAATACCATTAACAAGAAAAATTGACACTGGGGTATGTTCTTTTCTGAGGGTATTTAGGAAGTTATCCTGTAAATTTTGACCTTTGGACATTTGACTGCTCCTTGTTGTTCTAATTAAATTCTTCTTAAAGATAACTGCAATTTCCAGTTAATACAAATTAAACGGGTTTAGTCAGTTTCTGTTGCTCTTATTCTATCAATAGATGTAGTGAGTCGCTGCTATTTTATGTGAGTTATTTTTAATTTAACGATTAAGCGTCGGAAATCTTCATCAGATAGTGTGTCATTTAATATTAAATGAGAATGTTTTTCTTGTGTAGTCTTTATTGATAGCAAACAACTTTTTTTGTAATGTAAAAAAATAGCAAAGGGAGTGACGACGGTAGAGTTTAAAATTTCGATGGCTGCTAAGTCATGATCTTTTGATATTTGCCATCCAATAGTATCAGTATACTTAATAGTAAGCTGATTATTTTTTGAATGCTTTAGTGTTATCCAGCCTTGTAAACACGTTCCTATAATGAGTATTGATTTAAAAACTAAGCTTAGATCATTAGCTAGGCTAGCACCTAAAGCTAAGGCATGAATTAAAAGTACTAAGGCTTTTAATTGTTGGGAAGGTTTAATTCTCAACAATAGTGCGGGCTCAGGGTGTTGTGGCATCGTATGGATTTTAATGTTTATCTAGTTAGCTGATGTTATGCAGTCAATTCAGCGATTTATAAAAAAAACAAAGACTCAGATCGCTATCGCGACGGTTTTTCAAATCGCGGCATCGATGCCGCGCCCCTACGGGCTGATCCCAACAAAAACCTGCGGTGCTCGGCGCGGAAAACGAGACCAAAACGACATTGCTGCCTAATGTTAGCAATCAAGTAAATCGTAAGCTGTCGATTAAATTTGTCTTTAAGATTTAAGTTTAGTTAAGTTTATTTTAATCAGCTGCTTTTCGCCTCTGATCTTGACTTGCTATATAATCAACCCCTATTTTAAAACTGACGTTGCTATTATGAATCTCAATTGGAAAAACTTTCTACTCAGTCAACATGCGCACTTCGAAGGCGATGTGACGATTACATTTGCAGCTAGTTTAGCGCATAACGACAAAGTGCTGTGTCCTTTGTTTCATTTTGGTGTCTTGACCGTAAGTGGTGCAGATGCGGGGCGTTTATTGCAGGGACAAATAACCTGTGATGTTAATGACTTAACCGAAATGAAGAGTAGTTTAGGTGCTTTATGTAATCCTAAGGGTAGGGTTATAACAACTTTTTTATTAATTAAGAAGGCTGATGTGTTCTTAATGATTTTGCCGGTAGCTTTGTTAGAGGCGGTTAAAAAAAGATTACAAATGTACATATTAAGGTCGGCGGTTAGTATTGCAGACAGTACTGAGCATTATTGTTTGATGGGTTTGAGTTCTTCGGCATTAGCTACTGAAGCTTTTATGCATACTCAGCAACAAGACATCATTAGTATTCAATTTTCCTCTACAAAAAATCGACAGCTCATTATTGCAGAAACCGAGCCGGCCATTGCTTACTGGACTAAGCAACTTGCGATGGGCTTTCAAGCTGAGAACTCCGAACATTGGCGCTATCTTGATATGTTGGACGGTATTCCTTGGCTGAGCATTGAAACCTCTGAAGAATTTATTCCGCAGATGCTTAATTTAGATCAGTTAGGTGGGGTCAGCTTTACTAAAGGCTGTTATACCGGTCAGGAAATTGTTGCGCGTACTCATTATTTGGGTAAAGCTAAAAGAGCACTGTTCTTGGCTGAATGTGAGATACCTAATGCACCGTTAGCTAATGAAATTATTATCGATGGCACTAGTGCTGATGGGCAGTCACTAGGTCGAGTGTTATATGCCCAATACAGTGGTGCGCGCTATCAAGTTGAGAGTGATTTGTGTAAGTTATTACTGGTGTTACCTGTAGCTGATGAAAGCCTAGCTCATCTAAAATTAAAAGAAGCGCCTCAGTTTGCTATTACTATCAATAGGAGTTAGTTATGAATACTTCAGCAGGTTTAGCTTTTCGTCGTTTAGGCATACTCACTATTTTTGCTGTTTACTGCGTGATACTAGCAGGAGGAATCGTTAGGGCTTCGGGTGCGGGTATGGGTTGTCCTGATTGGCCGACTTGTTTTGGGCAATGGATACCTCCGACCGAGGAAACGCAGCTGCCACCTAATTACCATGAGATTTATGCACAGCGAGGCTATGAGAACACACAATTTAATCCAGTTAAGACGTGGACTGAATATACCAATCGTTTACTGGGGGTCAGTATTGGTTTTTTGATTTTTTTAACGGCTTGGTCATCACGTATTTATCGAAAAACGGATAAAAGCATCTTTTATCTTTCTTTAAGTAGTTTTTTTCTGGTCGGATTGCAAGGCTGGCTAGGCGCGCATGTGGTTGCGAGTAATTTAAAGCCTTATATGATTACCGCTCACATGTTGTTGGCCTTGGTTATTGTGGCCTTATTGATTTATACCATCACTAGGTCGCAGCATGAATCCTTACGTCAGCTTGATACCGGTGATTTGCCTGCCAAATTTAAGAAAGTTTTATGGGCTGCGATGCTCATGACTTTAGTACAGATTTCTATGGGTACTCAGGTGAGAGAGGCGGTTGATGTCATTGCGCATGCGAATATAGAGCGCCAGTTTTGGCGTGATGATTTTCCGATTATTTTTTATATACACCGGTCTTTTTCATCTATTATTCTGTTTACTAATCTATGGTTAGCGCGAAAGCTTTATCTTGCGGTTGATAAAAATAGCTTATTGTTTCGTACCGGTTTTGCCATGATCGCCTTGGTCGTTTTAGCGATAGTGGCGGGTATCAGTTTAGATCGATTAGGCGTGCCAGCGCTAGTGCAGCCCTTGCATTTGCTCTTGGCTAGTTTGATATTTGGAGTGCAATTCTTTCTTTACCAGAGTTTAAGTTACGCTAACAGATCGTTAGCGTAGTTGGAGTAAAGCAGCTTTAGCTGTTTTAAAGTGCAATAGCTGAAGAGACTGTATTCTTTTTATTTCCCCCTCTTTAGCAAAGAGGGGTTAGGGGAGATTGGGTCTATTAAAAATAATCATTAAATATTAGTAGTCTATAACACAAAAATCCCCCTCGATCCCCCTTTTACAAAGGGGGAAGCTAAAATCATAATACTTACACAGTCTCTGAAGCTATTGCGCTCCAGCTAATGTTGATGCTAAGGCTGTTTTAAATAGCTTGCTTAATTCGTGCTAAAGCATTTTCCAAATTACCCATGCTAGTCGCTATAGAAATTCTAATATGACCGTCAGTTCCAAAAGCTGAACCTGGAACTAAGGCCACTCCAGCTTTTTCGATTAAGTAATCGGAAAACTCCAAATCGTTGTTAATGCCGTCCAAGCGTGCGATGAGCTTTTCTATGTTAGGGAATACATAGAAAGTGCCATCCGTTTCTAAGCATTCAACGCCTTCGATACTGTTCAGTTCTGCGACCACATAATCATGGCGTTTTTTAAATTCCACGCACATATCACTAATAAAACTTTGATCACCGGTTAAAGCGGCTTCGGCAGCATATTGTGAGATAGACGTTGGATTAGAGGTGCTTTGTGATTGAATAGTGCACATGGCTTCAATCAAATCAGCAGGGCCTGCGGCATAACCAATACGCCAGCCGGTCATAGAATAGGCTTTAGATACGCCATTCATGACCACAGTACGGTCATAAAACTCGGGATGTGCGTTTAAGATATTAACAAATGAGCCTTGATTCCATAAGATATGTTCGTACATATCATCGGTGGCGATAATAATATTAGGGAAATCTGCTAATACATCACCCAATGCTTTAAGTTCGTCTAAGCTATAAGCGACACCAGAAGGGTTGGAAGGGCTGTTGATAAAAATTAAACGAGTCTTATCGGTAATGGCTGCGCGTAGTTGCTCAGGTGAAATTTTAAAATGCTGCGCTTGAGTGGTTTCGATAATAACGGGTACACCGTCTGCTAACAACACCATGTCAGGATAAGAAACCCAGAAAGGTGCCGGTATAATAACTTCGTCACCTGCATTTAATAAGGCTTGAGTTAGGTTGAAAGAGCTTTGTTTACCACCGCAGGACACTAAAATTTGTTTAGGCTGATAATCTAGGCCATTATCTTGTTTAAATTTTGCGATAATAGCTTTCTTTAAACTAGCTGTGCCATCAACAGCAGTATATTTAGTAAAACCGCTATCCATAGCCTTAACGGCAGCGGCTTTAATATGATCGGGGGTATCAAAATCAGGTTCACCCGCACCTAAGCCGATAATATCTTTACCTGCGGCGCGCATTTGAGCGGCTCTGGCAGTAATGGCTAGGGTAGGGGATGGTTTTACCGCGAGGACTCTATTAGAAAGTGTTATGCTCATGTTCTACTGGATAAGATTATTAATTAAATTCTTGCGATTATACGCTATGTGTGGACTTGCTAAAAACCCGATATTAAAAAATGATTTTATTGTTGCTGCATTCTGTGCTCATCGTTATGCGCAATTGTTTTATAAGGGTGTTGATTTTGTAGGTCGGGTTAGCGATAGAGACTGTGAGAGTATTCTTTTTATTCCCCCCTCTTTAGCAAAGAGGGGTTAGCGGAGATTGGGTCTATTAAAAAATGATTATTAAATATCAGTGATCTATAATTTAATAAAATCCCCCTCGATCCCCCTTTTACAAAGGGGGAAGTCAAAATTGATAATACTTTCACAGTCTCGATAGCGTAACTCGACCTACGTGACTTCGAATATGATATGAATAAAAAATTAAGTGAAAAAACAATTTAAACTCCATAGTAAATTTAAGCCTGCAGGTGACCAACCTACTGCTATTAAAGCTTTAGTTGAAGGCTTAGGTGATGGTGAGGTGCACCAGACTTTGCTAGGCGTTACAGGTTCGGGTAAGACCTTTACCATCGCTAATGTGATTAATGAAACCCAGCGTCCCGCGATGATTATGGCGCCTAATAAAACACTTGCTGCGCAATTATATGGAGAAATGAAAGAGTTTTTTCCAGAAAACAGCGTGGAGTATTTTGTTTCCTATTACGACTATTATCAGCCAGAAGCTTATGTGCCGGCCTCTGATACCTTTATAGATAAAGATGCCGCCATTAACGAGCATATCGAACAGATGCGTTTGTCGGCCACTAAAGCCTTAATTGAACGACCAGACTCTATCGTAGTAGCAACGGTTTCAGCCATTTATGGTTTGGGCGAGCCAGAATCTTACTTCCAAATGGTCTTGCATTTAGTTAAAGGTGATTTGATTAATCAGCGTACTTTATTGCGCCGTTTGGCGGAAATGCAATATACCCGTAACGATACCGAATTACGCCGAGCGACTTATCGAGTGCGTGGTGAGGTGATTGATATTTTTCCTGCTGAGTCTGAAAGTGCGGCTTTAAGAGTAGAGTTATTCGATGATGAGCTCGAGCGCTTATCTTTGTTTGATCCCTTAACGGGTGAAATTTTACAGCGTTTGGCACGATATACCGTTTATCCTAAGAGTCATTATGTCACGCCTAGAGAGCAATTATTATCCGCTGTCGAATCGATCAAAATAGAGCTTAAAGAGCGCCTCAAACAATTACGGTCACTTGATAAATTAGTAGAGGCGCAACGTTTGGAACAGCGTACTTTGTTTGATATTGAAATGATCTTAGAGGTTGGATACTGTTCTGGCATAGAAAACTATTCCCGATATTTGTCAGGGCGAGCTGCAGGGGAGTCGCCCCCGACTATGTTTGATTATTTGCCCGATGATGCCTTGGTGATTGTTGATGAAAGTCATGTCACGGTTCCACAAATAGGCGCGATGTTTAAAGGCGATCGCTCGCGTAAAGAAACGCTAGTCGAATATGGCTTTAGGCTACCTTCTGCGCTCGATAATCGACCTTTAACCTTTGCTGAATTTGAAGCTAAATCACCGCAGCGTATTTATGTGTCTGCCACACCAGGGCCTTATGAGCGAGAGCACTCGGGTGTTTTTGCCGAGCAAGTGGTTAGGCCAACCGGTTTGTTAGATCCTATCGTTGAAGTGCGCCCGGCCACTACACAGGTAGATGATTTGCTATCAGAGATCAATTTACGTGTCAGTGTTAAAGAGCGGGTCTTGGTGACTACTTTAACTAAGCGGATGTCCGAAGATTTAACCGAATACTTGTCAGAGCATGGTGTGAAGGTACGTTATTTACATTCGGATATTGATACCGTAGAGCGCGTTGAGATTATTCGCGATTTACGCTTAGGCCAGTTTGATGTATTAGTGGGTATCAACCTGTTACGAGAAGGTTTAGATATTCCTGAGGTTTCTTTGGTCGCGATACTCGATGCTGATAAAGAAGGGTTTCTGCGTTCGGTCGTTTCCTTGGTGCAAACCATAGGTCGTGCCGCTAGAAATGCACAGGGTAAAGCCATTTTGTATGGCGATAAAATCACTAAGTCTATGCAACAAGCTATAGATGAAACTGAGCGGCGTCGAGAAAAACAGCATTTATTTAATATAGAACATCAGATTAAGCCAAAGACAATTTTTAAGTCTATTACCGATATTCTTGAGGTTGCTATTCCCGGCTCAGGTCTGCCTGGTAATGTTAAAAATCAGAATAAAGCCGCAGAGCCGACTGCAGACTATAAAAGTATGAATCCCAAACAGTTGGGTAAAAAGCTCAAGCAATTAGAAGATGAGATGTATCGCTATGCAAAAAACCTAGAGTTTGAAAAGGCGGCAAGTGTTCGTGATGAAATACGCTTATTACAAGAACAAAGTTTGGTTTAAATGTTGTTATTGAAGTGTAAAATTTATTGACACTTTTTCTAGTGCTAGCGATGAATATCATCATGTAATTTATTTGGTAGTTGTAAAGAAATTTGACAGTTATTAATTGTTGCATAAGTCATCGCATAAAATAAGATTGAATTATAGGGAACCGCCAATAGTTAAGGGCTTTTAGTCTGTGGAAGTGGCTAAAGAGATTGTGAAAGTATTAATAATGAATGCTTTTGATATAGATCCTCCTCTGGCAAGGGAAGGGTTTTGGTTACTATCCTCATTTAAAGGATAGGAAAAAAGCGTTTTACCTGTAGGGGCGACAGATTCGCCCTGTATCATGGAATATTCGATTAGTGGGCGAATCTGTCGCCCCTACAAAAGCAAACTGAACTCCACTAATTGTGGGTAATAACCCAGTACGAGGAAAGTGCAAAAACTTTTGCAACGATTAATAGAATAATTATATGGCCAGCTAAAAAGCCTCTTAAAAGGCTTTTTAGTGGCAGTAAAAATTGAATGGCAAAAGGTTTTATAGCACTACGCCATTATTACTTGATCACGTTTGTTATGACGATGCCTATAAGCTAAGCCTATAAACCCAAGTCCAAGCATCAGTAAAGTTGCTGGTTCAGGGACTTGGTATCGACCATTGTAGCTACCATCTGCGGTTGCATAACCGGTAGGTGTCGCAGAGAAGCTATATACATATTGGCTGTTGCCATTAATGGTTACTTTCACAGCCTCGCTAGCTTGGGCATTCGGTGGAGCAATTGCTCCCGATCCGGCAAACAAGGTATTAAGGTAATTGTAAGGATGGAGTATGCCATCTTGCCCTACTATAATCTGACCATTAACTAGATTGATAGTAGCAATGCTGGGGTCGCTGACTAGTTGCCAAACATTAATCCCAGGTGCGACCTGATGAGTAAGAAAGTAATTGGTCGCTGCAAGTAATTGTGGTGCAGTTAGGGTTATACCTACAGAGTTGCCTGCCGCTGTAATGTAACTATGCACTAACGCGTTGCTGTTATTGGTCCAGTCGGCCAGTAAAAGATTACTAAGGGTTGCAACGGCTCCGCCATTAAAAGTAACCTCCATTGTAGTTAGTACGCCAGGTGCAGAGGGAGTGCCTAATTGTACGTTACCCTGCATGTTGTTAATTAAAATATCTTTTACATTGGCTAAGTCAGATGTCACAGGCACTAAAAGCCCTGGTGTTGCTGTTACTTCAAAAACTTTGTAGCTGCCGCCAGCTATGCTTATGTCACATATATTTGTTGTACATGTAGAGAAAGAAAAAGCTTGTACGCCTATGGGTGCTAACAAGGCTATCGAGGTAAATAATGTTGCTATTAATTTTAATTTCATGACGTCACACTCGCTATAAGAAATAAATTTGAACTGATGATATGGCTAGGTTAGAAGCTGAAAACTAATGACTTAGCCTGATTAGCTTATTAGTGCTAACCCTGGCATACATTAAGCAATTATCAGGCCCATTGTTTGTTTTAAAAGTTGTGATGTGTTTTTTTATTATAGTTCATGTGCTTATATGCATTATTTGTTGCGGTTTGTGTTGGCGGGTATGTTGTAGAGATAATAAATAAATCAAGCTGTAAAAAAATCTGACGCTTTGAAGTAGGGCAGGGTTAATTGCTGATGTTAAGGTTATTTGTAGGTTGGGTTAGCGCTAGAGACTGTGAAAGTATTATGATTTTAGCTTCCCCCTTTGTAAAAGGGGGATCGAGGGGGATTTTATTAAGTCATAGGCTATTGATATTTAATAATAATTTTTTAATAGATCAAATCTCCCCTAACCCCTCTTTGTTAAAGAGGGGAATAAAAAGAATACTTTCACAGCCTCGCTAGCGTAACCCAATAATTCGAAGTGCTCTCTGTCGGTTTCGCTAGCGCTAACCAGACTTACAAACTTAATGTGGGATAATGTCGTTGTGTTATAGCATGCCGATAAATGACGCGCTTCGTTGCTCAGCGAATCCTATATTTGTATCCGATGTTAAGTGGCGATTCAGTGATTTAAAAAGAAATAAGGTGGGCGTATTTTGTCTATTAGCAATAGTGTTGCTTACTTAAAAAGGCATAGAAATACTGTTAGATAAAAACATTCTATAATTAAATTGAAATGTTTTTTTGCGCTACCTATATTTTTAGTGCTAACATGCCCCGCGGTTAAAGTTTGAGTCGGCTTCGTTTAATGAAGCTGGAATTTGTAAAGCCAGCATTGCTGGTAATTTTTTTAGTTTAAAAGAGTGTGATATGTCAGATCAAGTTGTAGGTACCGTTAAGTGGTTCAATGATGAAAAAGGTTTTGGATTTATTGAGCAGGAAGGTGGAAAAGATGTTTTTGTACACCACAGTGCAATTAACGGCGCCGGCCGCAAAACCTTGCGCGAAGGCCAAAAAGTTACTATGGAAGTGACTCAAGGTCAAAAAGGACCGCAAGCTGAGAATGTAACCCCAGCGTAATAAAATTTAAACCGAATTCCATTGCTGGAAAGTTTTGGAATTCGGATTTATTGTTGATTAATGAGTTTTAGATGTCATTCTCGTAGTTCCATATAGCTAAAGAGTTATATTTTTTAACTCATGTCTATTACATAGTTTTAATACCCAGACCATGATGCTCTTAAGTGCTAGAGCTAAATCTTTACGATGGCTTTTATAATAATGAATTTTGCATTGGCTGCAATAATTTGATGATTGCCAAATAAGCGCTCAAGTTGGCTGTGATAATTCAAGTGTCGATTGCCAATCACCCATAATTCCCCGCCTTTTCTTAATACTCTTCTGGATTGTAAAAATAAACTGATGGCAATTTGATCGCCAACGGTATGCTGTTGATGAAACGGGGGGTTACAAAGAATTAGATCGGCTGTATTGCTTTCAAAATCACAAAGACCATCGCTCACGGTAAAAATAGCAGAACGCTTTTGATTAAAGGCACGAGTAAAATTGTCTTGAGCCGATGCTACGGCCATAAAAGATTCGTCCACAAAATGGATGTTCGCTAAAGCATTGCGTTCGGCAGCCATTAAACCCAACAGGCCGTTGCCGCAGCCCAAATCAATAATATCCCTGATAGCTGGTTTGATAGGGATATGCTCAAGAAAAAAACGCGTACCTATATCCAATCTTTCTCTCGAAAAAACATTGGCATGATTGCTAATTAAATAATCCGTATTTTCTAGTGTGTAACTAACCGGATAAGGATTATGGGTAAGCGGGATGCGCTCATCGGGAGTAGCAATAATCAGCCTTGCTTTTTTTCTAGCTAACGAGGTCGTAGTCGGGCCGATTAAACGTTCTAGTAACGTCCAAAGTGCACTCGGCAGCGCCTTTATCATGCCGGCTAAAATAACTTGGCTATTAGGCGTTAAATGTGGGCGAATACGAATTAACTGATCTTCTAGTAATGCTAAGGTCTTTGGCGCTTTAATGAGTACGGTATCAAAGAACCCTTGCAAGGGTTCTAGGCTATTGATGAGTTGGATTTGCTGTAGCGAAAGTCCATTTTCGGTTAAATTAATGCGAGTGGCTTGTTGTGAAAGATAGGAGTCTGAAAAGGCTAGCGGCTGAAATGCGCTCAAGGCTACGGCTAAGGCTCCGAAGCTATCATTAACAATTAATATACGAGGTTTTGTCAGGGCTGGTAAAGTTTCTGCAACCGTATCAAGCAAGTATTCATCAGCCGCATCCCAAGCGCGAAGAAGTTCTAATGGCCGCTTGGGTAAGCGCTGCAAGTTAAACGCTCCTAGTTTAGTTTTTAGGAGTTGTTCAGATGGATTAGTCATAGCTTAAGATCTTAAGCGCGTGACATAAATTTTCCGGTTTCAGTATTAACTTTAATAAGTTCGTCGGTTTCTAAGTATTCTGGGACTTGTACCTCTAAGCCCGTGCTTAGTTTAGCTGTTTTAGTACGGCTTGATGCGGTTGCACCTTTAATACAAGGAGCTGTTTCCACGATAGGCAGAATAACTGAGCTAGGTAATTCAATGCCGAATACTTCGTCGTCAATGAGTAAAGCGATAATGCCTTCAAGACCTTCAGTTAAGTAGTCAACTTGATCTTCTAAGTCTTCACGCCCCAGGCTGTATTGTGAGTAATCTTCCATATTCATGAAAATATAGTGCTCACCGTCGACATAAGAAAACTGTACTTTGGCCCTGACTAAGTCAGTATCTTTAAAAAAGTCATCACCTTTCAGCGACTCATCAAGTTTTTGTCCGGTTTTTAGATTAGTAAAACGAATTTTATACAAGGTTGAAGCGCCTCTTGAAGAAGGGCTTTTGGCATCGACCTGTTTTACTGCATGAGGAATGCCATTAATTTCAACAACCATGCCTCGTTTTAAATCACTTGCCTTGGCCACATTTATCTCCTGAGTCAGTTAAAGGTGCTGTCGCTAAAATAAGCAACATGCTTTTAGAATGGCGATTATTATAACCTAAATTGCCATACAAGGCCGTCAAGAGCA
>Ga0364866_10152_pt1 | contig 50710 bp, 30 predicted proteins | sample ExccelAu500001D3_3_FD_206913 | JGI IMG/M metagenome (GOLD analysis project Ga0364866, IMG submission 206913) | Enriched cells from Trout Bog Lake Hypolimnion, Wisconsin, USA - BchlTB.Aug13.5000.01.D3 | ecosystem: Environmental > Aquatic > Freshwater > Lake > Hypolimnion/Profundal zone | place...
AAGGTCGATCACGTTCTCGTTGAAGGTGAGGGCGGAGACGGGCGCGCCGTAGCTCCACTGCAGATCGTTCCAGGCCCAGGAGTTGCCGTGCGGTTCGTTGAGGAAGTAGGTGTCGTCGCCAACGATGTTGCCGGTGATGGTGCGGATGCCGGACTGCTCGACCTGCTCTGCGAGGAGGTCAAGCACGGGCAGGACCCTGGGCGGCGTGAGTGGCGATGAAGGCGGAGTCGGCTGCACTTCTTCAGGAGCGGGAGCGGATGATTGCTCAGGCGCGGACGGAGCTTTCGGAGACTGGAAGGGATATTTACGGGAGCTGAGTGTGGGATCGCCAACGCCGAGGATGACGAGATCGCCTTGCAGAGTTCCGGCTGCGTCCACGTCGCCATCGGCCACTACGAAGGTGGTCCAGGTAAGCGAATCGACGGGGAGCAAGGCATAGGCCGCGGCGGTAGTGGCGAGTTTGGCGTTGGAGGCGGGCGTAAAGAGGCGCGCATCATTTAGGCCGTAGATCGATTTTCCGTCGAGCGTGGCGACGCTGATGCCGAAGTCCGCGTGAGTGAGCGCCGGGTCGGCGAGGATGGCCTGGATGCGGTCAGAGAGAGGGCCGGTGGACGGCACCGTGCGGGCGCTGCGCGGCTGTTGCGCGGAGAGGCACATAGTTGCAAGGAAAAGGCCAGTGGGTAGGACGCCAGTGGGACGCGCAAAGATCATGGACGGAGTTTACGGCATTGGCTGCCGGGTTTAAAGGATTTCGTGGACTGGAAGGAATTTGCAAGGGGTAACATCGGAGGGTGAGCGAGCGATTGAGACGGCGAGTTGCAGATTGGCGGCTGCGGACGCGGACCCTTGAATTGGGCGCGCGCACGCTGGTGATGGGTGTGGTGAATATAACGCCGGATTCGTTCAGCGATGGGGGTTGCTACCTTGCCCCGGATGCGGCGTTGGCCCGCTGCATGCAGTGCCTGAATGAGGGCGCGGACATTTTGGATATGGGCGCAGAGAGTACGCGGCCGGGATCGCATGCCGGCGGCGCGGATGCGCTGAGTGCGGGAGAGGAGCAGGCGCGGCTGCTGCCTGTGTTGGAAGGGATTCTGCGGGCGCGGCCGGATGCGGTTATCTCCGTGGACACCTATAAGGCGGCGACGGCGCAGGCGGCGTTGAAGGCAGGCGCGGAGATTGTGAACGATGTGAGCGGTCTGACGTGGGATGCGGAGATGGCTCGGGTTTGTGCGGAGTTGGGCGCGGGGCTGGTGCTGATGCATACGCGAGGACTGCCGGATGCGTGGCAGAAGCAGTCGCGGCTGAATGGTGACGAGCTGGTGGCAATGGTTCGGGATGGGCTGACGGCGAGCATGGACGAAGCGGCAAAGGCCGGGGTGGCGAAAGAAGCCATTGTGCTTGATCCGGGATATGGGTTTGGGAAGCGATTTGAGGAGAATTTTGCCTTGCTGGAGCGGCAGGGGAAGTTGCTGGATTTGGGAAGGCCGCTGCTGGCGGGGTTGAGCAGGAAGTCGTTTTTGGGGCGGGCGCTGGAGGGTCAGTATGAGGGCGAGGTGCCGATGGAGGCCCGGGATCGGGCGAGCGTGGCGGCGATGACGGCGGCGATTCTGAACGGGGCTTCGATTGTGCGGGTTCATGCGGTGCGCCAAGCGGTGGAGGCGGCGCGAATTGCGGATGCGATTTGCGGACCTCTGATCTCTGACCCCTGATCTCTACCCAAAGCCGTACCATGAATAAGGACCTCAACAGGGAGCAAACGACCTTGGCCTACACCGACCTTCGCGACTGGATCAAAACCCTCGAAAAGCACGGCGAACTGAAACGCATCCGCGAAGAAGTCTCGCCCGACCTCGAAATCACCGAGATCACCGACCGCGCCAGCAAAATCGGTGCAAAGACCGGCCCCAAAACCAAGGACACCTATGCTCCCGGTGGTCCCGCCCTCCTGTTTGAAAACATCAAGGGCCACCCCGGCCAAAAGGTCCTCATCAACCAGTTCGGCTCCGAGCGCCGCATGAACCTCGCCCTCGGCGTAGAGCGCCTCGACGAAGTTGCTGACCGCATCCACGGCCTCATGAACATGAAGCCCCCCACCGGCATGATGGACAAGCTCAAAATGCTCCCCCAACTCGGCTCCATCACCGCCGCTTTCCCTAAAACCGTCAGCGCCAAAGACGCTCCCTGCAAAGAAGTTATCCGCAAATCAAAGGAGTTCGGCGGCGACGGCGACTTCGACCTGAACCACTTTCCGATTTTGAAGTGCTGGCCCCACGACGGCGGCCGCTTCATCACCCTGCCCTGCGTCCACACCCGCGACCCGCGAAACGGCAAGCGCAATATCGGGATGTATAGAATGCAGGTCTACGACGGCCAAACCACCGGCATGCACTGGCAACGCCAGAAAGTCGCCGCCGAACACTACCGCAACGCCATCCGCGCCGCCGCCGCAACCAACGCCACAGAAGGCGAAGCCAGCGCCCGCGTAGCCGCCATGGCCGAGTCCGCAGGCGGTTCCGTCTCCATCCCCGACGGCCCCATCGGCGGCCTCCCCCAGGTGGCCCTCGGCAACCTCAAAGGCTCACGTTTAGAAGTAGCCGTGGCCATCGGCACAGATCCTTCCATCACCTTTTCCGCCATCGTCCCCGCGCCGCCGGAAGTCGAAGAGTTCATGATCGCCGGCTTCCTCCGCGGCCAGTCTGTCGAAATCGTCCAGTGTGAAACCGTCGATCTCCAGGTCCCCGCCCACGCTGAAATCATCCTCGAGGGCTACGTCGAACTCGGCGAACTCCGCTCCGAAGGCCCCTTCGGCGACCACACCGGCTTCTACACCCTTACTGACGATTACCCCGTCTTCCACCTCACCGCCATCACCCACCGTAAGGACCCCATCTACGCCGCCACCATCGTCGGCAAGCCGCCCATGGAAGACGCATACATGGGCAAGGCCGTCGAGCGCATCTTCCTCCCCGCCATGAAGATGACCATCCCCGAACTGGTTGATGTGCACCTCCCAGTCGAGGGCGTCTTCCACAATCTCATGATCGTGTCCATCAAAAAGTCCTACCCCGGCCAGGCCCGCAAAGTCATGAGCGCCATCTGGTCACTCGGCCAGGCCATGTTCACCAAGTGCATTGTCGTTGTGGATGAAGACTGCGACGTGCAGGACGTGGGTGAAGTCACCCTCCGCGTCGCCAACAACATCGACCCTGAGCGCGACATCCAGTTCACCCTCGGCCCCGTCGATTCGCTAGACCATGCCAGCCGCCTACCCAACTACGGCAGCAAGATGGGCATCGACGCCACAAGAAAATGGAAGGCCGAAGGCTTCAACCGCCAATGGCCCGCCATGATCGAAATGGACAAAGCCACCAAAGCCAAGATCGACGCGATATGGTCGAAACTCGGTCTCTAAGGCGACATCGGAGCGCCGGCATTAACTGCACGAATCTGGTCACTATTGCTGGTTTGTCACACTTGCAGCTTGGAACGCGCCGTAGGCGCCCCCCTTCTAAAGAACGAATTATGGGGTCACTCCGCAGCTTGTGAAGCTGGCCATTTCGCAACTTCTCGCCAGCAAGACTTTTCACATAACGAAACAGGCTGTGCTCTTTTGCAAGAGCACAGCCTGTTTCGGTGTAGGAATTATTTTGTGCGGGTTACTGGCCGATGCCGTGGCACTTCTTATATTTCTTTCCGCTGCCGCAGGGGCAGGGATCGTTACGGCCGACTTTATCTCCGGTGCGGCGCTGGGCGGCCTGGCTGGATTCGCCGGCTCCGGCGCGGCTGGCTGCGGCGAGTTCGCGTTCCTTTTTGCGGTGGAACTCTTTTTCGAGCGCATCGATGGTGGTTGAGGGCTGACGGGTGTTGATTGTGATCTCGCGCGGCGCGCCATCGCCTGCCAAAGGCAGTGCTGCACTGGCCACCGGAGGAGCCTTGGGGACTTCGCGCGTGATCCGCGGCGCTGCATCGACAGGCTGGCCATCGGGTCCGAGGATCTGCATACGGAACAGGAACCGGACCGTGTCTTCCTGGAACTTGGCCATCATGCCTTCAAACATGTCGAAGGACTCGCGCTTGTATTCCACGAGCGGATCGCGCTGGGCGTAGCCGCGCAGGCCAATGCCTTCTTTCAGATGATCCATCGAAAGGAGGTGGTCTTTCCATAGACCGTCAACGACACTGAGCATGACCATCCGCTCGTGATAGCGCATGGTCTCCGCGCCGAGGATTTTTTCTTTGGCCTGGTAGGACTCGGTGAGTTTGGCGAAGATCTCCTCGCCTAGCTCGTGGCGGCTCAGCTCATGCGCCTTGATACCGGAGGCTTCAAGATTGAAACCGAACTGGTCGATAAGTTTTTCACCGAGGCCCTTGAAGTTCCATTGTTCGGGACGGACTTTTTCACCGGCGAACTCGTCGAGGAAGCCGCTGAGGATGCCGCCGACATAATCTTCGAGGATCATCTCGCGCTGCTCGACGCCTTCGAGGAGCTGGCGACGGAGGCCGTAGACGGCCTCGCGCTGCTTGTTCATGACGTCGTCGTATTCGAGGAGGTGTTTGCGCGATTCAAAGTTCTGCGCTTCGACGGCTTTTTGCGCGCCTTCGATGCGCTTGGTGATCATCTTGGAGACAATGGGCTCATCTTCTACCATGCCCATGCGTTCCATCATCGCGCTCATCCACTGCTTGGCAAAGATGCGCATGAGGTCGTCTTCAAGCGAGAGATAGAAGCACGACTCGCCGGGGTCGCCCTGACGGCCAGCGCGGCCGCGAAGCTGATTGTCGACGCGGCGCGACTCATGGCGCTCGGTGCCCAGAATATACAGGCCGCCGGAGGCGATGACCTGATCGTGGTCTTCGCGAGCGGCAGCGGCGTGAACCTGGTAAACCTCGTTCCACTCCGGCTCCGGAACTTCGAATTCCTGGCCTTGATAGTAGAAGCGCAGAAAACCAGCCGGGGCCATGGGGCTGATAGCTCCCTCAGCCACGCTGATGGCGCGGGCATGACCTTGCTTGACGAGGTCCTGGCGGGCCATGAATTCGGGATTGCCGCCGAGCAAAATATCGGTACCGCGACCGGCCATGTTGGTGGAGATGGTGACCATGCCCATGCGGCCGGCCTGGGCTACTATTTCTGCTTCGCGCTCGTGGAACTTGGCGTTGAGCACGACGTGGCGTACGCCCTTGCGCTGCAGGATGCCGCTGAGCCGCTCGGACTTTTCAATCGACGTGGTGCCGACCAGCACGGGCTGCTTCTTCTCGTGAAGCTTGGCAATGTCTTCCGCAACGGCCTTGAACTTTGCCTTCTCGTTGAGGTAGACAACGTCAGGATTTTCAAGCCGCAACATGGGCTTGTTGGTGGGGATCACTGTGATTTCAAGCTTGTAAATCTTCTCGAATTCGGCGGCTTCTGTTTCAGCCGTACCGGTCATGCCGCTGAGCTTTTGATAGAGGCGGAAGTAGTTCTGGAAGGTGATGGTGGCAAGGGTCTGATCTTCCTTGCGGATGGTGACGCCTTCTTTGGCTTCGATGGACTGATGTAATCCATCTGACCAGCGGCGCCCTGGCATCATGCGGCCGGTGAAGGTATCGACGATGATGACTTCGCCGTCCTTGACCACATATTCAACGTCACGGCGGTAGAGGGCGTGGGCTTTGATGCCGGTTTCGACGTAGTGCTTGAGTTCCCAATTTTCCGCGTCGGCAATGTTGCCGATGCCGAGGAGCTTTTCGATCGTCTCCCAGCCGCGATCGGTAACGCCGATGGTGCGCTGCTTTTCATCGATGATGTAATCGCCGGTGAGGTGCTTCTGGCCCTCTTCGAGGCGAATGCCAAGCTCGTTTTGACGCTTAACGTCGGTGTATTCAATCTCTTCGCCCATCTCAAGATCGGGAATGATCTTGCGGACGCGGGCGTACTTGTCGGTGGTCTGATCGGTGGGGCCGGAGATGATGAGCGGAGTACGGGCTTCGTCGATGAGGATGGAATCGACTTCGTCGACGATGGCGTAATAGTGGCCGCGCTGCACGCAATCCTTGATTTCGAACTTCATGTTGTCGCGCAGGTAGTCAAAGCCGAATTCGTTATTGGTGCCGTAGGTGATGTCTGCCGCGTAGGCGGCTCTGCGCTCTGCGTCGTCGAGGTCGTGGACGATGACGCCGACGGTGAGGCCTAGGAACTCGTAGATTTTGCCCATCCACTCGGCGTCGCGTTTGGCCAGGTAGTCGTTGACCGTGACCACGTGCACGCCATGGCCGGCGAGCGCATTGAGATAGCAACTGAGCGTGGCGACGAGGGTTTTGCCTTCGCCGGTCTTCATCTCTGAGATTTTGCCGGAATGCAGCACCATGCCGCCGATGAGCTGGACGTCGAAGTGGCGCATCTGCACGGCGCGCCAGCCGGCCTCGCGGACGACGGCAAAGGCCTCGGGGAGCAGCTCATCGAGCACTTCGCGCTCCGCGGCTTTGATTGCGTCGGCATCGGTGAGGCCTTGAAGGCGGGCGGCGATGCGCGCGCGAAACTCGACTGTCTTGCCCCTAAGCTGCTCATCCGTAAGGGGCTTGATCTGCGCCTCGAAGGCGTTGACGGCAGCCACCACGGGCATGAGCTTCTTAATGGCGCGCTCGTTCGAGGTGCCGAAGATTTTGGTAAGGATCTTATCGAAAAACACTTATTTCTCCGTTACCAGTGTAAATGGCGAGGGGTAAACCTGCCGTTAAAGGCATCGCATCTCCAAGTAAGGATTGAGATTTCGGCGACTTGCGGGCCATTGAGCACAGAGATAGAAAGCATCCACAGGAGATTTGAAGGATGCCACTTTGAAGAGGAGTATGCTTATTGGCAAATCCCGATGAAAGGAAAGCAAGTGGCTGAGACAGCTCACCGTCGGGTGGGATTGCGCATTGTGTGGAAGCTTGCTCACCTTTTGGCGGCAGCGGGAGCGCTGATGGCAATCTCCGGCTGCGTAGCGGGAGGGAAGGCCAGCGTTGCCGCTCCGGCGACACAATCAGCTATCACCTCGGTCAGCGTTTCCTGCTCGCCAACCTCCATACTGCTGACGCAAACATCCACCTGCTCGGAAAGCGTGCAGGGGACTGGGGCGTTTAGTCCGGCCCTTACTTTGGCTATCCAGGGCGGCGCGCTGGACACAGTTTCAGGGATTTTTACGCCGCTGTCAGCGGGAACGGCGACCATCACTGCTACGTCGGTTCAGGATCCGACCAAGCGGAGCAGTACAACAGTCACGGTGGTTGCTGCGCCGGTAATCACTTCTGTGGCCGTTACTTGCACCCCATCCAGCGTTCTGCTTGGGCAGACGAGCCAGTGTGCGGCAACTGTGCAGGGAATCGGGGCGTCCAGTGCGGCGGTAGGGTGGTCGGCGACGGGAGGGGCGATTACTGCTTTGGGGTTGTTTACGTCCACCTCCGCAGGTCCAGCGACGATTAGGGCGACATCGACACAGGATGGGACGAAGTTTGGCTTGGCAACGGTAAATGTGACGCTCCCGCCATCGACGATTACTTCGATTTCGGTGGTTTGCGCGCCGGCCTCGATTTTGACGACGCAGAGTTCGACTTGTACTCCGACGGTGGCGGGGACCGGGAGTTACGGGACGGGTGTGACTTGGTCGGTGAGCCCGGCGGGGATTGGAGCGGTGAGTGCCGCTGGGGTCTTTACTCCGGCTGTGGCAGGGACGGCAACAATCACGGCGACCTCGACACAGGATGCAACGAAGACTGGAATGGCCACAATCAGCCTGCAGAATCCAGCTCCTCTTGTCTTTTCGGTCACGCCTGGGACACTCAATGCCAGCGCTTCACCGGGCACCGTTACGGTCCTGGGCGCGGATTTTGTATCTGGATCTCGCGTAATGATCGGAGGCACGCCACTTGCAACGACGTACTTATCGTCAACTCAGCTCTCGGCGACACTGCCCGCGGCAGAACAAATCGGCGGCAATTATGCAATTACTGTCAATAATCCCACTCCCGGAGGCGGGGCTTCGCCGACCTCTGCCTTTCTGACGATCATTCCCGTAATCGTCACATTGTCGCCAGCAAGCGGAACGGTGGGATCTTCTTTGTCCGTCTCAGTCGTTGGCGCAAACACATCGACTCCGGGGCTGGACACAGTCACCTTCTCTCAGGCTGGACAGACGATCGGTGTTGCCGTGACAACCGCGACTGCTTCGAGCAATGGCGTTGTACTGAATGTGGCGGTTCCACTCGGCCTCTCTCCTTCAAGCGCAACGGCGATTCTTTCCGCTCCTTCCACAGTCTCTGCCACGGTGGGCGGGATGGGAGCTGCAACAGGCCTTCCATTCGAAGTCACCCCCCCGGCTCATGCTTTGAGCATCTCACCGCAGTCCTCTGAACAAGGAACTACCATTCCAGTCAGTCTCACAGGTGTAGCCACGTCCTTTAGCGCTTCCACAGCGCTGACAGCCGACGATCCCGGCTTGACGTTCACCAATATCTCGACGCTTTCCAGCGATCTGATTACTGCAAGTTTATCGGTCGGTCGTGGCGTCACTCCGGGCAATCACAAGATCACCGCCTCGGGGGGAAGTAGCATTATTCCGTTCAGTTTTTCGGTCCTCGCCGCATCCTCCGCGCCGATTACCTTGAGTAGCCTTTCCTCAACATCGCTCCCCCCTCTGGCGCCTCTGACCCTGCATGGTACCGGCTTCACCGCAGGCTCATCCGCATCGAGTTCGGTAGTCTTGAACTATAGCTATTCCACGGCGTCCATACAGATCCCCATAACCAACCCTGCAGACGCTGAAATTGATACTCTGGCACCCGCGTTTGTCGATCCGAATTCCGGCCAGTTTTACACTGGGCCGGCTACGGTTCAGGTAATCGTGAATGGAAGGGCATCCGGAGCGTTGCCCTTTACCGTCCTTCCTCTTCCGGCAAATACAGGTGCTGTTGGCGCTACAACCGTGGCGTACCTAAACCGTGTTGGCGCCCAGCTCACCTCAATGCAATACCAATTGTCGGGCCTCAATACGTTACCTGCGAGCGAGCAATCCGCAATCCAGTCATTGATCTCAAGCCTGCAGGCTCAGCTCAATGACGAGATTGCCCAGGTTACCGCTGCGGCAGGCGGTGGCACCGGCACAGGCCCGGATGGGACCGCTTATGGTCAAACCCAGGTAGACATCGTTGACCGGTTTCTCCAGGCCACGCAACTAGCGACAGGCAAGCCCATTTCTTTGCTGCAGTTACAGCAAATCGCTGATGCCTCTCGCATGGCCCGGCCTGATCTCACAGAAAGTGGACTGAAGGACGCGGCAGGCGCTTGCAAACTCCTGGATGGCGTGAATTCGGCAAACGATTTGTTGGGGCCCGCATCAAGTTTAGTCTGCATAGCAGCCATCTTTCCTCCGCTTGCCCCAGTGTTCGGCCCGATCTGCGGAGTCCTCAAGACTGTCCAGATCGCGATGATGATTATCAATAACCTCAGCCTGATCTGCGATGTGATGCCTATCAATCTTTCGTCTGTGACAACCTCTCCGGCGCGGTTTGAGCTCCCAGTGACTGAAACAACGGGGGCAGGAGTAACGGTGACGGGAACATTTTCAGGCAACCCAAACGCATTCACGAACGGCGTCACCACATTGATTGATAACGCACTTTATGTTGTCGGCGCGGACAAGGGTGTCCCGAACGCGATCTTTGGATCGCTCAGCGGCGGCTGGAAGACCCTCACAACGAACGTCTTCGACCTTGCCCAGAATTTCATGGATAAGGTCCTAAGCAAAGCGATTAATGTACAAATCAACTATGTCCCCGAGTTCAATTCGCTGACCTCAGCCACTGTTTCCCTGATGGGAGATCCGCTGAACCTGGTGACGACAAGCGGCCTCACTGTGACTCCAAATGGATCTGCCGGCGGCACAGATCTGAACCTGGATTTATCCTCTTACAGGCTCCTTGACTCAACCGGAAAGCTGACTCCATACAGCGATTGGGTTTCGGGCGATGTTGTTTTCGTTACGGTCACAACGGCAGTGTCCGTCACTCCGGCAACTACATCCGTTGAGGAAGGAGACCAGGTCAAATTCAGCGCCACCGTCCTAGGGTCATCCAACCAGGACGTCAACTGGCTGGTTGACCAGATCCCCGGCGGCAACAGCACAGTCGGAACAATTTCGAGCAGCGGCGACTACACAGCGCCCGATTCGGCAGGCACGCATATCATTGCTGCGGCTTCCGTCATCGATGGATCAACGGCTTCGGCTACCGTATCGGTATATACCCCAACTCCGTCGATCAGGTCGCTGACTCCCGCCTCCGTACAAGCCGGAGCAGCGTCGCAAACGCTCACAATTAATGGAACCGGATTCCTCGCCTCTTCCACGGTCACGTTCAATGGCGTGGGCCGTGCGGCTACATTTGTTGACATAAATCACCTGACCATCGCGCTGACACAGGGAGACCTGACCACAGCGGGCAGCTATCCGGTGGTGGTCACGAATCCCGCGCCAGGAGGAGGGTCTTCCAGCGCGGTGAATTTTACCGTGACCGGTAGCAGTGCTGCTCCGGCGATTACATCGTTTTTACCCGCGACTTTGCCGGCAGGCTCAGCAGCACAGACGCTTACGATCAACGGTACCGGGTTCCTGGCGACGCCGACGGTGACGTTCAATGGGACAAGCCACCTTGCGATATTCGTGAACTCAACGCAACTGACCATCTCACTCACGTTGTCTGACCTGGCAACGGCGGGGAGCTATCCGGTGGTGGTGACGAATCCTGCGCCGGGAGGCGTGGCCTCACCCGCTGTGAATTTTACGGTGAATTCAGACAATCCGGTGCCGACGATCACGTCGCTTTCTATTTTCGGCTTCCCGGAAGGTGCTTCACCTCAGACGCTTACCATCGTCGGCACGGGGTTTCTGTCGTCCTCGATGGTGACCTTCAATGGAGTGGGCCATGCTGTGGACTCCCCGACCGCGACCCAACTGACTGTGATGCTGACTTCGGCTGACTTGGCCACGGCGGGGAGTTATCCGCTGGTGGTAACAAATCCCCCACCGGGGGGCGGCTCATCGGCGGCCGTCGATCTTCCTGTAGTCAGTGTGAAGTCGGTTGGCCAGTGGACGTGGATCGGGGGCAGCAATGATCGTGGCCCGAATGCCAATGCCATGTATGGCACGTTGGGTACTCCTGCCTCTGGGAACCACCCTGCACTCAGAGAGCCAGCGGCCAGTTGGACTGACAAGAGCGGAAATCTATGGCTCTTCGGAGGATATGGTGACGATTCTGTCAGCAATGGAGGCGATCTTAATGATTTGTGGGAGTTCAATCCTTCGAGTCGTCAATGGGCGTGGATGAGCGGCAGCAACACCTTGCCAATCTGTGGTCCTTGGATTTGTCGACCGCCTGATGTATTCGGATCACTTGGAGTTTCCGCGCCAGAGAACGTCCCGGGTGGACGATCACAAACACTAACCTGGACCGATGGCCTTGGCGATCTCTGGCTCTTCGGAGGGAGCACTTTCTATTCCTCGTACAGATCGGCGTTCCTAAATGACCTTTGGAAGTTCGATCCGACAACGCGGCAATGGACGTGGATGAGCGGGAGCACTACAGCCCCATGTAATCCAAACAGTGAGTGTGGGGAACCTGTGGTGTGGGGAACGAAGGGTGTCGCTGCCTCGTCAAATAATCCTGGAGGCCGTGATGGTGCGGTGGGTTGGACCGACGGAGTTGGGAATTTCTGGCTCTTCGGAGGGGGCGTCATAGATTCAACTGGAAACCAGGCCTTCTACAACGACCTCTGGAAGTTCGATCCTTCCGTATTGCAATGGACATGGATGGGCGGAACGAATATTGAAGGGCAATCGGGAGTCTTCGGTGCGGTGGGTATCCCGGCAGCAGGGAACATGCCAGGGAACCGGAGCGGGGCTGTCAGTTGGACTGATAAGAACGGCAATTTCTGGCTCTTTGGAGGTCAAGATCGTTCCTATTTTTCAGGATCAGGGGGCTTGCTGAACGACCTCTGGGAGTTCAATCCCAGCACGGGGCTTTGGGCTTGGATGAGCGGCAGTAACTCGCCCACTTGCTCCGTGCAGGACTCGCAGGGGAATTGCACAAGCCCGACTACTGAGCCCGGTGTGTACGGAACGCTAGGCGTTCCAGCTCCTGGAAACGTCCCCGGAAGCCGATACAGTGCGGTAAGTTGGACCGACAGCAATGGCCACCTTTGGCTTCACGGAGGATTCTCAGGGAATGGCGTCTTCGACGATCTTTGGGAGTTCAATCCCATCATGAGTCAATGGTCGTGGATGGGAGGTGCCAGTACGCCTCCCTGTTTCACGTCCACACTGTATGTCTATACATCTTGCCCCGGCTTGCTTGGTGTATATGGTGTGCTTGGCGTGCCCTCTCACGGAAATGCTCCCGGTAGCCGTAGTCAGGCCGTGAGCTGGACAGACAACAATGGCGACCTTTGGCTCTTTGGTGGCCATGGCTTTAACTCGACCCAAGATAGCTCCCTCAACGACCTGTGGCGCTATCAGCCTTAGATTTGCTTCAGGTTGTGATGGCGCCGAATAGCCCCTGTGCGAATGCTTGCGCGCTTTGTTCGTTAGTGATGGCGACCGTTCTCATCCTGGCACTGTGTCGAATTGGGGCCTTGCAGGGCTAATTGCTTTCATTTTGGGATACCGCCTCGCGGATACGATGTATATTCTGTAGTCTCCTGTTGCAGGAGATTGCATGCAGCTTTACTGCGAGGTCGCCGTTCGATGTCTTGCCTTGTTTGCCTTGTTGGGCGGGTTGGCTGGCTGCTCGGGGGGCTCATCGGGCGGTTCGCAGGCATCGAGTGGGGCCATGGTGACGACCTTTCTCGCGGGCTCACCGGTCGTCACGCTGGGTTCCTCTGTCAATCTTGTGGCGTACTTTGCCAACGGCGCCGGCATCATTACGCCGGGCAACATTTCCGTCGTAAGCGGGAGTGCGATCTCGGTTAGCCCCACAGTTACAACGACGTACACGCTCACAGTGACAGGTTCGACGGGGCCGGCGGCCAACTCGACGGTGACGGTGAATGTGGTTGCGCCACCCTCTATCGCCAGCTTTGCAGCAACCCCCGCTTCCATTGCCGCGGGTGAGACGGTAAGCCTCGCAGCCATTTTCTCGAATGGCACAGGGGTTGTTACACCGGGGAACCTGACCATCACGAGCGGTGCGTTGTTGTACGTGACGCCATCCGCGACCACCACGTATGCGCTGACGGTGACGAACGCTGCAGGAACGGCGGTGACGTCGGCGGCCACGGTAACGGTTTCGCCGGCGCTGGCGCAGCCTGATCTGGGAGTGAACGCCGGCCTGGTGGCGGACTGGGACCCTAGCCAGATGTTTGCCGACGCGATGAAACAGGCGCGCAAATTTGGCAGCGTGAGCGCTCCCTATGACGAGAGTGCGACCGTGGATGCGCTGGGCTGGCCGATGCAGGATGCGGGCGTGCTGATTGTGTCAGCCAATGTGGGCTCGTGGATGGAGGGCAGCTACGCTTTGACGTTTACCGGGCAGGCCACGGTGCAGGCTTGGGACGACCCGAGCGTGAGCGTAGGCGCGGTGGCTTACGACAGCGCCAGCAATACAAGCACCGCGACGGTGACGGTGAGCCACGGCTACGCGAACCTGGCGCTGACGTTTGCCAACACGCGGCGTACGCAGGCGAGTGCGGTCGGATCTGGCGTAACGAATGTCTCGTTGATGCGGCCGACGGTCAACGGCACTTCACACGTAGCGGGTTCGCTGTTCACGGATCGGTATCTGGATCGGCTTAAGTACTTCACTGCGATTCGGATGATGGACTATTTGCAGACAAACAATTCTACAGAGGCGGTGTGGACCGACCGATCAATTCCGGCGTATGCGAGCCAGCAGGTGGCGCCGCCGCACGCCTCGCAGAATGTGAGCGCGCAATACATTACGGGTGGGGCGTACGAGTACGCGATTCAGTTAGCGAATTTGACCGGCAAGGATTTGTGGCTCACGATTCCACATCTCGCGTTTGGCGGGGACTACAGGTTTTCGTCAACGATCTGGGCGACGAATCTGGCGTTGCTGCTGAAGTATGGTTCGGACTCGAGCGGGAGCCCGTACACAGGGTTGAGTGGGTCGAGTGGTGCGAATCCGCAGCCTGCTGGGGGACCGGTGAATCCGGGGTTGAATGCGGGATTGCATGTGTATATCGAGTACTCGAATGAGATGTGGTCGACGGCAGGGAATCAGAATGCATGGCTCAGGCAGCAGGCGAGTGCGGCGATCGTGGCGCGCGATTCCGACCTGGACTGGGACAACGATTCGAACCAATCCGATGTTGAGTGGCGCATTGTGGCCAAGGGCGTGATGGAGATTGCGAACGCGTTTGCGAATGTGTACGGGTCGGCGGCGTTTGGGAATGTTTATCGGCCTGTGCTGGCGGGGCAGTTAGCGAATGTGTCTACATTCTCTGGGTTGAGTTATCTGGAGTCGCGGCATGGTGGAGCAAACCAGTATGTGTGGGCAGTTGCCGGCGCGCCATACGACGACTTCAATGGAGACTTGCCGGGGAATACGATGACGGGTGCGCAGATTGTTGCGGGGATGCAGAGCTATCAGGCGGCCAATATTGTTCCGTGGGTCAGCAATCTGGCGGCATTGCCGAATACGTATCACTTGCAAGGCGGGATGCTGGCGTATGAAGGCGGGCAGGGAGCGATTTTTCAGACGGCGGGTTCGCTTGCTGCGCAGACGATGCCTGCGATGCGCGGGGTGACGACTACGCTGCTCGACACTTGGTTTGCGCGGGGCGGAGGGGCGTTCTTTTACTACGAACTGTGTGCGGGCGGGACGTGGGGGCTGGCGCAGGATATCAGCTACGACATTGATGGTGATGCGGGATACACGGCGAACCCCGCAGGATCGACAGAAGCTGCGCCGAAGTGGGGCGCGATTAAGCAGGTGGCTACGCAGGGGCAGTGAACACCTGCGGCCACCTGCGGTGGGGCAGACGCTCGCTATTCGCTCGCAGGAGATATGTGGTTTCCCACCCTTTCGCCAGAAAAAAGGCGAAAGGATGGGGCACGGGGCTGTAAAGGATGACTGCGAGTCTGGCGCTTAGCGGTGGTATCTGTGCGGGTTTATGCTGCGGCGGTCGCGGTTTTTCGAGGGCGTCCGCCGCGACTTCCATTGAGCTTTGCAGCTGAGGCCTTGGCCGCGCTTTTCGATCTCCCACCCTGCGCTCCCAGGCGCGTGGCCATCCATTTGCGGGAACCGAGGAAACCTTCGAGTATTGCGGGCAAGTAGAGGTCTGCATCGATCTTTGGAAAGTGGATGCCGAGACCTGAGGGCGAGATTTCAATGGGATTCAATTGCGCTGCTGTTGCAGTCTCCAGTCCCTGGGCATCGCGGGGGGAAAAGCCCACGTCCAGGCCAGTGGAGAGACGAACAAAAACGCGACCGATGCGGCGGTCGTAAAAAGCACTCACTGCATGGGGATGCGAGGCAAGATTCTTCTGTCCCCTTTTGTTTGCCTTTTCGAACTGCCCAATCTTATCCATGAATTTTCTCCCAGGCATCCAACAGAACTTCCAGGTTTTGAAGCAGGACGCGCTTGATAGTAGCGAGGTCACGCCGCGAGAATCCATAATTCTCTCGCAGCGTCACTTCTGCTGCGGGGCTATCCATTTCGAAGACCGCCTCATTGCCCTGCCCGATGACATGCACGTGTGCCGGGCGATGGTCGTTTGGGTAGACAACGACGCGTAGCCCGCCAAACCTCAAAACGGTTGGCATGTTAGGAGTATAGCAAAAACCCAAGCGATTGGGTTTTTGCATTTGTCTGCGCAAAAAAAATCCCCCGGCGGGTTGGCCGGGGGATTTTTTTGTTGGTGTGGGTTACTTGTCGGCGAGCACGATGCCTGCCGCCTTCTCTTCGGTTGCGGCTTCGTCGGTAGCGGCAGCCACCGGGCGATAGTCGAGTTGGTTGTTGGCGTCGAGGTAGACCTCAAGGAAGGCCGGGCGGTCGGGAAACTTTCCGGCAATGAGAGCCTCGGACAAGGGGTCCTCGACGTAACGCTGCAGGGCGCGGCGCAAGGGGCGCGCACCGTAGCTACGATCGGCGAGAGTCTTGTCGAGGATCCACTTCTTGGCGTCGCCGGTCACCGAGATGGTGATGGACTTCTGGGCCAGGTTGGCGTTCAAATGCTGGACGAGCAACTCGACGATCTGGATCAGGTCGGTGTCCGTGAGCGACTGGAAGAGGATGGTTTCGTCGAGGCGGTTGAGGAATTCAGGGTTGAATGCCTTCTTTACCTCAGCCATGACATTCTTTTCGACAGCATCGTTAATCTGTTCTTCGCCGTCGCCGTGGAAGCCGAGCGACTTCTTCTCCTTGACGAGGTACTTGGCGCCGATGTTCGAGGTCATGATGAGGATGACGTTTTTGAAGTCGACGGTATTGCCGAGGCCGTCGGTCAATTGGCCATCTTCAAATACCTGCAAGAGGATGTTGAAGACATCGGGGTGCGCCTTCTCGATTTCGTCGAGCAGGACAACGGAGTATGGCGAACGCTTGACACGTTCGGTGAGCTGGCCGCCCTCCTCGTAGCCCACGTATCCCGGAGGCGAACCGATGAGCTTGGAGACGGAGTGCTTCTCCATGAACTCCGACATATCGAAGCGGATGAGGGCTTTGTCTGAGCCAAAGAGGAACTGGGCCAGGGTGCGGGCCATTTCTGTTTTGCCGACGCCGGTGGGGCCGAGGAAGAGGAAGCTGCCGATGGGCCGATTGGGAGACTTGAGACCTGCACGCGAGCGGCGAATGGCGCGGGCCAGGGCCGAGATGGCCTTGTCCTGCGAGATGACGCGCTTGTGCAGTTCTTCTTCTACGCGGAGCAGCTTCTGGGTTTCTTCTTCCTTGATGCTGGTGACGGGTACGCCGGTCCAGCGGCTGACGACATCCTCAATGTCTTCGCGGCCTACGATGCCGGCAGCAGAGTCGTCGAGGTGGTACTTGTCGCGCATGGCACGGAGGTTTTCGCGTTCCTTGCGTTCTTCGTCGGAGTAGAAGCGAGCCTTTTCGAACTCGTGGTTAGCGATGGCCGAGTCCATGCGATGGACGATGAACTTGATGCGTTTCTGTACTTCTGTAATTTCTTCAGGCAGCGAGGTCTGGCGAAGCTTGACGCGCGCGCCGGCTTCGTCGATCAGATCGATGGCCTTGTCGGGCAGGAAGCGATCGGGAATATAGCGGTTGGAGTGCGAGACTGCGAACTCCACGGCCGCATCGGTGTAGCTGACCGCGTGGAACTTTTCGTAACGGTCCTTGATGCCCATGATGATTTTGATGGCGTCTGCCTCATTGGGCGGCGGCACCTTGACGGCCTGGAAGCGGCGTTCGAGCGAGCGATCCTTCTCGATGGACTTGCGAAACTCGGCGGGGGTGGTGGCGCCGATGCACTGAATTTCGCCGCGTGAGAGAGCCGGCTTGAGGATGTTGGCGGCATCGAGCGAACCCTCGGCCGAACCAGCACCCACCAGCGTGTGCAGCTCATCGATGAAGACGATGGAGTTTTGATTTTCCATCAGTTCTTTCATAATTGTCTTGAGGCGCTCTTCAAACTGGCCGCGATATTTGGTTCCGGCGACGATGAGCGAGAGGTCCAACCCGAGGACTTTTTTGTCGGCCAGGAAGCTAGGGACTTCGCCATCTGCAATGCGCTGGGCGAGGCCTTCAACGATGGCCGTTTTGCCCACACCGGGTTCACCGATGAGGACGGGGTTATTTTTGGTGCGACGGCATAGGATCTGGATGACGCGTTCGAGTTCACCATCGCGGCCGACGAGCGGATCAAGTTGCCCGTCCATGGCAGCCTGAGTGAGGTCGCGGCTGAACTCCGCCAACAGGCTCGATTCGCGCTGGCGCTGCTGCTGCTGAGGCACCTTCTCCTGCGTTACGCGGGCCAGCTCGTCGCGAATTGCGGCTAGCTTGAGGCCGCGCTCCTGCAATATCTCTGAGGCAAAGCATTTCTCTTCGCGCAAGAGGCCCAGGAGCAGATGCTCGGTGCCGATGTGCTTGTGGCCCAGGCGTTCGGCCTCTTCTGCCGCGTAGGCAAGGACGCGCTTGCACTCGTTCGAGAGGGGAAGATCCACGCTGGTCGAAACCTTTTCGCGGATGGTGGTGTGGGCCTCGATCTGCTTCCGAATGGATTCCACAGATGCGTGCGAGCGCAGGAAGCGATTGGTCAATGCCTTGTCTTCGCGCAGCAGGCCCAGCAGCAGGTGCTCAGTTTCGATATAAGGGGAACCGAACTGGCTGGCCTCATACCGCGCAAAGAAGATCACGCGCCGTGCTTTCTCCGTATAGCGTTCGAACATTTTTTGAACTCCCCTGTCAGGCTATCGGCTGAAGTGGCCGTCCGGTTTACGTCGCCCCATTGACGAAGACCTGTCCATGGGGACCCCGCGTTTCCGGCTTCGACCCTATCCGCTCGCGCCCTTCTTCTAACATCGCCGCCGGAGGCACATGGAAGATGTCCCTCCCCCGAACAGCACTTTTGGATGGTTCGGGCCTTGCTTTCTCCCGGCTATCCTCAGGCGTTGGGGCTGCCTGAAGACACACATCCTACCCCCGCCAAAATGGCACTTGCTAGTTGATAAGACTCAGAAACTACCGGTAAAGGTGCCTTTTCTTTCAGGGCCTTCCGGAAAGTTGGTGCGATTCGGAGGCGGCTGCAATGGTTGTCAGTTTGCCGCTCTCCAGGCGCAGGGCGCGTGTACATCGTCCCGCAAGCTCAAGGTTGTGGGTAACCAGTATAGAGGTAAGCCCATGGCTTTTGTGTAAGCGGCCAATGAGATCGAACACCCGGCCGGCTGTAAACTCGTCTAAATCCCCGGTTGGCTCGTCGGCCAGCAACAATTTGGGATTATTGACCAGGGCCCGAGCGAGCGCCACGCGCTGCTGCTCGCCGCCAGAAAGCTCACCGGGACGATGGCTACCGCGATCTTCCAGGTCCACCTGTTTGAGCCAGTTCGCCGCCAATGTCATCGCCTCAATCTTTTTCATGCCGCGAGCCAGCAGCGGCAGGGCTACGTTTTCGAGCGCCGTAAATTCCGGCAGCAAATAGTGGAACTGCCAGACGTATCCAATCTCGCGATTGCGAAAGGCAGCGGCCTCGCGCGGGGAGAGAGCGGCCACGTTGGTTGAGGCGCAGTATACAGTTCCCGCGGAGGGGGCATCAAGCGCGCCCAGGATGTGCAAAAGTGTGCTTTTTCCGGCGCCGGATTGGCCCACGATAGCCACCATTTCGCCGGCTTCGATAGTGAGGTCGAGACCTTCAAAGAGGTTCAGCGTACCGCGAGCGGTTTGATAGGTCTTTTTGAGGCCCTGGACGACGATGATGGGCGGTTTGGTGTAGCTGGGGGGCTTGGCCTTGTTCGATGGTTCGGCGTCTGCGGGAGGTTCAAGGCCGATTGAAGGCTTGGCGGATTCGGTCCGCGCGTTTGACTCCCGCGCTTTGCGAGATGTCTTGCGGACAGCCGCTGGAGTCTTTTTCGTCATCCGTTCTTCTTATTGTAATTGACCGCCACCTGCCACCTGCGGTGGGGCCAACCGCCGCTTCGCGGCCAGAGGGCGATGGTTGGGGTTAGGTATTTCTCACAGACAAGGGCATTGGCTGGTCTGGTAATGTTCCTGAGGTGGCGGGCCGGGGTGTATTTGGCGATGCCAAATTTGGAACGATCCAGGTAGATCCAAACCTGAATTGCATTCGTAAGGGGTATTCGATGATGGACGAGAACTTCTCTTTGAATTGTGGCTGGATGCAGAGGTTTGCGTTGCGGACCAGCGCCAGTGTGCTGGCGGCCGCGCTCTTGCTGAGCGGCGGCTTGATGTTGGCGGCAGAGGATGCGGCGGGGCCGGTGGTGAAGGTTGCCAGCGGAAGCGTGCAGGGCAAGCTGCTGCCCAAGGCAGGCGGGGCAGTGTTCAAAGGGATTCCGTATGCGCAGCCTCCGGTGGGGGATTTGCGCTGGCGCGAGCCACAGCCTGTGAAGGCGTGGACGGGCGTGCGCAGCGCCGCTGAGTATGGAGCACCGTGCGCGCAGAACGATACGGGATGGAATAAGAACTCCGCCGTGTTGAGCAGCGAGAACTGCCTGTATCTGAATGTATGGGCGCCGCAGTGGCCGTCGAAGACAAAGAAGGCGGTGATGGTGTGGCTGCACGGGGGCGGGAACACAGGCGGCTCGGCGCTGGGCGCGGGCGGCATTGAGCCTCCGTTTGACGGGGCCAGCCTTGCGAGCCACGGTGTGGTGGTGGTGACGATCAACTATCGTCTGGGCGTCTTTGGGTTCGTGGGGCATCCGGAGCTGACGGCGGAGTCTCCGCATCATGCATCGGGCGCGTATGGATTGCTGGATCAGATTGCCGCGTTGCAGTGGGTGCATGACAACATTGCAAAATTTGGCGGCGATCCGGGGAACGTGACGCTGTTTGGTCAATCGGCCGGCGGACGGGACACGACGATTATTGTGGCTTCTCCGTTGAGCAAGGGATTGCTGCAGAAGGCGATCTCAGAGAGCGGCAGCCCAATGTCCGGCGACAGGCATTTGCCTACTCAGGCGCAGATGGAGCAGGTGGGCGTGGTGCTGGGCCAGGTGATGAAGGCTCCGGCGACGAGTACGGTTGCCTATTTGCGCACCTTGCCAACAGCGCAGATTCTTGGGGCTCAGAAGCAGTTTGAAGCGAAGCTGCGCGAGCAGGGGTTGAGCCTGGATATTGGGATGGATGGGTACGCGATTCCGCAGTACACGCCGGATGTGTACCGCGCGGGCAAGGAAGCGGCGCTGCCCATGATCTTTGGATCGAACGGGCGCGACAATGTGGGCGAGCGGATTGGCGAGCCCAAGGATACGCCGGAGCAAAAGCTGGCGGCGGTGAAGAGCACGTTGGAAACCTTCTATGGCAAGTATCCCGATCTGCTGCAGCGGGCGCTGAAGATCTATGGCTTTGCCGGCGAGGGCAGCTCGGTGTCAACGTATCCGCCGTATGGCAGCGTGGATCTTCAACTGGGAACGGACATGGCGATTCGCTGCGCGACGACGGTGATGCTTGGCTGGCACAGCAAGGTTGCGCCTACGTATGAGTATGAGTTTGACGCGGGAACGGATGCGCACCAGCCTTACCATTCGTCGGAGCTTGATTTTGTGTTTGGGTATCTGCGCGAGCAGGGACAGGAAGCAAACCTGAGCAAACTGTCTGAGCAGATGCAGGAGTACTGGACGAACTTTGCGAAGACGGGCGACCCGAACAGCCCGAGTCTTCCGCACTGGGCCAAGTACGACGGCAAGGGCAAGCAGTATGTGCAGTTGAGCAATGCTGGAATTGATACGAAGGAGGATTTGGACAGCGTGCCGTGCGGAGTTTATACGGAGCGGCTCATGCGCGATCTGGATGCGCGGAAGTAGGTTCGAGTGCCGGGGGCGGATGCCTCCGACACCACCGAAGATGAGCAGCGCCTTTTGATCCGGAGCAGATGTGCGTTAGAAAGGGATCTTCCGTTTGGGATCGTAGTCGAACTTGACCAGGCCGTCGCGGTAGTCGATGTGAACGGTGAGTTTGCCGAGGGTGGTAGCGCCAAGAAATCCGGAGATTTCCATTCCCGCATCTTTGGAGGTTTTTGAAGTGTCAATCGCGACGACTCCTTCGGCCTTTTGTGCAAGATTCCCAAAGCGAAACGTGATTTTGTCGGCCCCGTAGACCTTGTCAACTTTGCCGTTGACACCTTCCACATCCAGGTAGGCATCGTGCACATTCGTCACCTCTCGCGCTGCCTGAGGGGAAATGATCGTCTCCCATGCGCCGGTATCGAGGATGAAGAGTTTGATCTTCGAGTAATTGAGACCGGTAGGAACAATGAGATATTGGCCAGTGCGATAGACCGGTGTATAGTCTGCCATCTCTGGCGCAATATAGCGGTCAAACGGGCCATGCGTTTGTGGGCTTGCAGTCTTCGGGGCCGAGTCCGGCTTTGCGCCGTCCGCACTCTCCTTAGTCTTCTCGTCTGTGGGTCCGCTTGAATCTTCGTCTTCCTCTTCCATGTTGAGCTTTAGGGCTGCAGAGGCATCCTCTCCGGGGCGCAGGGGCAAGGGAGACAGCAGCAGTTTGAGGCCTGGGTAGTCGAGTGTAACGAGAAAGGACGAGAAGACGTCTGTTCCGATGAGGCCGTCGATAGAGAGGGGGAGTGTCCTTCCGGTGACTACTGTCACCATGCAATTCTGAAACTCCATGTTGCCGATTTGGATTGAGTCGGCATAGGCGGTGTAGCCTTTCTTGTCCCCATCGTCGCCGACTCCGCCAACGCCCACCTGTGAAAAAGGCTTCAGGCCAGCGTGCTTTGCCACGGAGTCGCTAACCAGGATTCCCCCCGCACCGGTGTCGATCTCCAGGGTTGAGTTGCGATTGTTCAGCTTTACGGGGAGTCCAAAAGCCACTCCATCTGTGAGTGGGCTTCTCATGGTGGTAAACGGGAGCTGCGCCTCCTTAACCTGGGAAGCAAGACGGCAAGGCTTGGGCGGGTCTGAGGCTCTCTTCTTAAGTAAGTCAAGATATTCATGCCAATGGCGGAGACTTTCGGCGTCGTCGCCGGTGGGCGCTGAGAGGTAAGATTCGATCTCTGCAATTCTCTGCTTGAGGGGCAAAGTTACCATCCAGTCGCTGCGGATGTCGGGATCTTCGGAGTCCAACTGGTGAGCTATGAGCAGGCTTTTCCGCGCAGAGGCGTAAAACGAATCGGCGTCCAGCAATTCGGACCACAGCAAATGGGTGCGCGGATTGCAAGGATCCAACTCCATTGACTCTCTCACCGATTGGCCTGCGGTCCACGGTTCGCCTTGCCGAAACTCAACCTCTGCCCGCAATTCAATGAAGGCTGGGGATTTGGGTTGCGCAGCTAATGCAGTCTGTACAGCATCCGCGGCTTCCTGCACTTTTTGGTCGAGCAAGAGAGTGCGCACGAGCCCCTCAGTGAACTGCCTGTCTACCGGGTTTGCCGCCAGGGCTGTGCGGTAGAGCTTTTCTGCTTTGGTGTAGTTGGCGGTCAGCCGGGCCTGATCCGCTTCCGTTGGGGGCGGGTGATGGACCACCTGACAACTCGCTGCAAGGGCATTTTGACTGCATAACGCAAGAATGGTTGCAACCAGCGCAGTGCGGACAAGCATCTGTGTGAATTTCTGTGATATAGAAATTTGAACCGGCATTGGAGGCTCCGTAGATTGGCGCCAACAGGGTATCAGATTTCAAAACCAAAAAGGTGATGGCAGGCTCATTGAATCGGTCGCGGATCAAACACGACCGTCAGCCGTAGAATCTCCTTATGCTTCGTGGCGCAAACCCGCTGGAGTTGCTGAACGCTGAGATTGTGACATGCGAGCGATGCGTTCGGCTCCGCGATTATTGCGCTGAGGTAGCGCGGGTGCGGCGGAAGGCGTATCTGGACCAGGAATATTGGGGCAGGCCGGTGCCTTCGTTTGGCGATGCGGCAGCGCGGGTGATGGCGCTGGGTTTGGCGCCGGGCGCGCATGGATCGAACCGGACGGGACGGCCATTTACCGGCGACGGCTCGGGCGATTTTCTGTTTCCAACTCTTTACGATGCGGGGTTTGCGTCGCAGCCCAGGGCGACAGGGCGCGAAGACGGCATGCTGCTCGATGGTTTGTGGATTAGCGCGGTGGTGCGGTGCGCTCCGCCGGGCAACAAGCCTACGCCGGAAGAGCAGCGTAACTGCGCTCCGTGGCTGGATGCGGAGATGGCGTTGCTGAAGGAACTGCGGGTGGTGGTATGCCTGGGGCGCATTGCATTCGAGGGCCTGCTTGCTTGGGCACAGCGGACAGGGGAGTTGAAGGCGCGGTCAGGTTTTGTGTTTGCCCATGGAGCCGAGTACACTCTTCCCCGTGGACTCATAGTGATGGCCAGCTATCATCCATCGTTGCAGAATACGAACACCGGCAAGCTTACGCGGCCTATGTTCCTGGGAGTGTTTCAACGGGCGCGCGCGGTTGCAGGCCTGCCATTACACAGTCAGGCAGATTCGATTGGGCGGATGCTTAGATAAAAGGAGAGAAAATGGATAACGATTCTGTTCAGATGTTGAAGGAAGTGCTGGGCGAGGGAGTTACGCCCAAACCTGTGCCTACAACCCCGGTAGATCATTGGAAGCTGGCCGACCTGCTGGAGCGCGGCAAGCACCTGCGCGAGATTGCAGAGAAGGGCGATGGATTGGGAGGCGAGGTGCTTGCGAAGTATCCGCACCACTTCACAGTTCTCACCTATCGCAATTGCACGGGCGAGTCCGAGATTCATGAGCACTATGCGGATATGTTCTACATCGTTGACGGTGCGACGACGCTGGTGACCGGCGGCAGGATTGTGGGAGCGCGCCAGACTGGTCCGGGAGAGACGCGGGGCGAGTCGCTCGAGGGCGGCGAGAGCCGAGTGCTGAGGGTTGGGGACGTGGCGCATGTGCCGGCCGGAGTGCCGCATCACATGGTTGTAGAACAAGGCAACACGGTTACGTATTTTGTGATGAAGAATCAGGAATCGGAGTAGGCCGCAAGCGGATTCTTTATGGTTAGCCGGACCGAGACTCTCTGTTGAAGAGGGCAGTCTCGGACCGGAATCCCGTGGGCGATAATTGGCCTGGATTCCTCACAATCTTCTTGTTCGTTTCCGAGCGTCTTAGCAACAACTCCAAACATAATCGACTTCGTCCCCGACAGACTCCTAGAGTGGTTTCAGAATAGATATGCCCATTTTCTTCTTTGTTTATGAGCGGCTTTTCTTGAGGGAGGGATTCATATTGCCACATAAATCATTCCATATATCGAAGTTATTGGTATCCGACACCATCGTGAACCCGACTTGGAATGCGCCGAGGATTCACGGCGAATCAAGATGCTCGGCTTCGATATTGCCGAACGTACCGTGCGGTGCTGGATGAGGAAAGCGCCGAGGAGTCCTGAGTCGACAAAGCGATGGTCTGCCTTTCTGAGCAATCACCGTGAGGCCATTGCGGCAATGGATTTCTTCACCGTACCGACACTCATCTTTGGCGTTCTCTATTCCTTTCCGTCATTGAGCATGACCGACGGCGAATCCTGCATTGCAATGTGACCAGGCATCCGACTTGTGCCATCGCGGCCACGCTTTGCACTCGTAACAGTTACGCGCACGCGCAATTTCCGCCCGGATGGCATTTTGGCGAGGAACAGCCTCTTTCTATGAGCGTTCAAGCGAAAGCGCCGCGTGCCTGGAATGCAATAAAGAATTCTGACACGCGGCTGGATTTAGACTTCGGATGACCATCGTCAATCCAAATCCACACTAGTTTTGCGCCCCCGAAAGAGATGTTCCGTCGTGCAAGGCCGTAGCTCGGAGGCGAAAGGCCGTCGCCGCATCAGCGCATTTTTCCCCTTCAGCGCGATCGTAATCACCGCTCCTGCGGGCGCGGTCGACCTGTATCGGATAGTTCTTAGCCCTGAACGTGAGTTCGCTCAGCCTCATAAGTTCCGCATGTTCCTCCGCGGCCTTCTGCTCGAACATTTCTGCACGCTGATCGAAATACGATGCGAGTGTCGCGAAGTCTTCAGCGGTCTTCGCACTGTTTTGCAATCGCTTTACGTCGGCTCGCGTTAACGAGGTTTTCGTCGTTGAAACTTCGGACCAGCACATGCGCGCTGTACCTGCAACCAGCAGGGCAAACACTACGTATTTGAACAGTTGTGAATTCATCGCTCTCTCCTTTTGGAAATTTGTCAGGCGCATATCCGCGCTAGGAATCCATGTGAACGAGACGCCATCACGTATCTGCTTAGGATTCGTCACAGTAACGCTGTCTCTAACGAGTTACCCAAGCATCGATAACTCAGGCACAAGAGCATCGTCGGGCCTTTCTGGTAAGGGAGGCATGAAGAGAACGTAAGTTTCTCACGGCAAAGCGAGGGATTTATGATATGAACCGCCCAAGGCGGCATAACTGGGATCGCCAGTTGAACTCTGGCCGCCATTGAATCAAGATGTCTGCTCTCAACTGCCTTCACAAAGCCTCGGGGTCGCCCGTCACTAAAGTTGACGACGTTCATGCCTTCCTTATGCCTGACATTGCATCCTTTCTTTATCGTTGCTGTAGTCACCACGAATGCACCTGCCACTTGGGCTTGATATGCTGCTTCGCACTTGTGGAGTTGCTAGGCGGAGCCTACGTGTACACAATTCATTCGACCGCACCTACATGCTCATCCTGGATCGCTGTTTCTGGGAATAGTACACAATTGCGCATAACTCAGGCAGAGTGGTTGCTTCTGTAAAAGTTACAGAACTTATGAAGATGATATGGAGGCTTTATGCGGCTCTTATGCCGATTGTCATGCAATAGGGATAGCAACATTGGACGTTAGTGCAGAGTCCAGACCGCCGTGGGTCTTTCATGTTGCTTTACTTTGCAACCCATGACGTATGCATTTGAAACCAATGGCTTGTAAGCAGAGAAGGCCAATCAATCGAAGTCACAAAGCGCTCTGATCTGCACTGCATCGCTGATGACTGCTTCCCACAAACTACGTGAGGTGAAAATGACAAAGGGCTTATGGAAGGGCTTGACGCTAACCGTACTCATTGCTGGTATACCTAGTATTTCCATTGCGCAGTCCACTGCGTCCAACCAGACTCAAGCGACACTGTCCGCTGCTCTTGACCCGCCTCCTGCGTCAGATGCAAAGGTCAACACAACTCACGCGCCAGCGGATGCGGCACAACCATCCATTGCGGATGAGATGAAGGTTCTGAAGGACCGCATTGAGCAACTTGAGACCGAGGTCAAGGAAGAGAAGGCTCGTTCTCTGGCCGATAGCGCTGACACTGAGGCACTGAAAGCCGCGGAGAAGCAAATGGTTGCCTCAACCGGAACGCCCATGCCGCCTTCGGCTGCAAGCACGCCTGCGGCAGCGCAAGCACCAGCGCCAGCTCCAGCAGCAGCTCCGGCACCACCGGAGATGAATGCTCAAACCACAACCAAGGGCGAACCATTCCCCGGCGACTGGACTTGGCTAAACAGCAATGGGCACGCAGTGGATAGTCCAATGTCAACCAAGTACTTCACGCCGGAGTTCCGGGCAGACGCAAACTATATCCTCGACTACAACCATCCGAAAGATGACACCATGGGTGGCGCGACGGAGAGCTTCCGCTCAGACGAGTGGCAACTGGAACAGATTAGCATCGGCGGTGACATCCGCATCAACAACGTTCGTGGCCGCATCCTCACTATGGATGGGTTGTTCTCTACGACGACCCCGCGCAATGATGGCAGCGTGAGCCGCGGTAACTGGGACCTGACGGGCGCATATAAGTATGTGTCCGAGGCCTGGGGCGGATATCACTGGGATGTGTCCCATGGCTTGAACGTGGACGCCGGAATCTTTGTCTCGTATATCGGTTTATTCAGCTACTATAACTTCGACAATTGGACATATCAACCGTCCTTTGTGTCGTCGAATACTCCGTGGTTCTTCAACGGTCTTCGCATTCAGTACTTCCCGACAGCGAAACTGAAGATTGAGCCGTGGATCGTCAACGGCTGGCAGTCTTATGCGCGTTTCAACGGTAAGCCTGGTCTCGGCGGTCAGATCCTGTGGCGTCCTAAACCGTATCTGGACTTTGTGTGGAACAATTACGGATTGGGTGAAGATGACGCAGGGTATCCTGGACGTTCGCGCATCCATGCCGACTACAGCGCGCAGGTCAAGTTCTATGACAAGCCGAAGGCCTTCTTTGATAAGGCCGCATTTACTCTCACCGGCGATGCGGGTTGCGAAATGGGCGGCGGTCCGGCGGTCGGGTACTACAACCCCAAGGGCCTCTCTCCGGAAAAGGGCAGCGCGGACTCTTACACGGGGGGCGTGAACTGTCACAACAGCGCAGGCGGCAGACCCAAGCAGGCCTTCATCGGCTGGATGGGTTACACCCGCTTCTGGTTCGATAAGGATCTCTACGCCATCACCCTTGGCGGCGGTCAGATGAATAATCCTGGCCGGTATCTGACCTTGCTTCCTCCAATTAACGGCGCCACTGCAGTGACAGGCACTCCATACTTCACTGAAAATCCTGGGGACCGCTCACAGATGCACGACGGCACGATCACTTTTGACTACATGCCTAGCCAGTTCATTACCTTCACCATTGAACAAGGGTATCGATACTCCGATGTGCCTTACTGGACCGGACGCGGTGGCATCACGCCTCCGGGCGGAAACAACGGCGCGCCGACGCAGTATGCCTGCATCAGCGGTTCTCCCTCGGGCTATGGTTACGGTACGGATTTGTCAATCGTGAACCAGGCGTGCGGCGGCGCAGCGGGCTCGACAACATCTATCTGGTGGCCCGATCTTCGCACCAACCAAACCAACACTACGATAGCGATCAAAGTTCGATTCTAGTGTCGAACTCGCAACAGGCACCGGCGGGCTTCATGCCGCCGGTGCTGCTTTGCGATCACAAATAAGCCGGCCACTCAGCACTGTGCCTCGTATTCCCTGGTTCTCTCCGTAAGTCTCACACTGACACTGTAACCCCATGACATTCTAACTGTACCGAGCGGTATGCGAGCTTTGAGTAATTCGCATTCGCCTCGTCCTTCCCGTTTCACCAGGCATGAGAGGGTCCATTAAGTCAGGATCGCGCTGCACCTTGCGATTGCCATGCGATACGTCATCCGGCTCGGTCATGAAGGGTAGTCAACGGTGAGAGTCACGAGCGCATGCACATCATCACATCCTTATCAAAGGTTTATAGAACCATCATGCGCGTATTACTTGAACTCACATAGAAATGAAGTAAGCAAAGCATGAATGACCTGGAGCCGTAACCTCGCACTTACGGATCAGATGGGCAAGTAAGAGCGGAGAGCGAAGATATGCAAACGATGAATTCCAAATCACTAATCACAACTGGGAGAGGTCTACCGGCATTGGTAGCAGTGCTGGCGATGGTCGGTGTGTCTTTGACTCTTTTGGGGTGTAAGAAGGACAAGGATGTAAGTGCTGACGAAGCTCCTCCTGCGGCGAAGGTGATTTCAGGAGTGGACGTCTCTTTTTTCGCCGTCGAACATCCGGAGTGGTATCCGATCGTAACTGCGACTGAATACCAAGCCCCGTCGCAGTTGCCCGTAACCGGCACTGTATTTCCGGACATCTCGCGAACTGTTCCGGTGATTTCGCTTGCCTCCGGCCGCATTGTGGACATTCGCGCTCGCCTAGGGGACGCAGTAAGAAAGGGTCAGCTCTTGCTGCGTGTTCGCAGCGACGACATTTCGGGAGGCTTCGACACCTACCGCAAGGCCGTTTCCGATGAACTCCTTGCGCGCAAGCAATTGGATCGTGCGAAGCTGCTATTCGAGCACGGTGCCATTGCGATGGGAGACCTGGAGGTGGCGCAAGACAACGACGACGACGCCAAGACCACCCTCGATACCGCAAGCGAACATCTTCACCTGCTCGGCAGCGATCCCGACGATCCGAAGGGAATTGTCGATATCATGGCGCCGGTTTCCGGTGTGATTACCGATCAGGAAGTGACGAACGGGGCGGCCGTGCAGGCGTACTCTACGCCGAACCCTTTCACCATTTCTGATTTGAGCAGCGTATGGATCGTCTGCGATGTCTACGAAAACGACATGGCCAACGTGCGCGTCGGGCAACCCGCAGACATCAAGTTGAACGCCTATCCGGACAAAGTTCTCAAGGGCACAATCAGCAACATCGGCTCGATTCTCGATCCAAACATCCGCACAGCGAAGGTGCGCATTGAAGTGGCCAATCCGGGCGAGATGATGCGGCCGGGCATGTTCGCTTCGGCCACTCTGTTCGGCAAAGGGAAGCAGAACTACACGGCTCTCCCGGCGTCCGCGATTGTGCATCTGCACGACCGCGATTGGGTCTATACCCCTGTGCAAGGGAAGTTCAAGCGGATTGAGGTCGTGAGTGGCGAACAGTTGCCGAACAACATGCAGGAGGTTCTTTCCGGGGTGCAGCCGGGCCAGCAGATCGTGACAAACGCGATCAATCTCCAAAATGCAATCGACAATGAATAACGCCCTGCTCCGGAACTCGAGGAAGAGACCATGATTCGCAATCTTGTAGATTTTGCTCTCAATAATCGGTATGTGGTGCTGGCTATTGGGTTGCTATTGTTCGGCTGGGGGGCTGTTTCGTTTCACAACATGCCCGTCGAGGCCTATCCGGACATTGCCGACAATTACGTGACCATCATCAGCCAGTGGTCCGGACGCTCCGCCGAAGAAATGGAACAGCAAGTATCGGTTCCCGTTGAAATTCAGATGTTTGGAATTCCGCATCTCACGACGGTGCGATCGGAATCGATTTTTGGCCTTTCCCTGGTTACGTTGATTTTCGACGACACATCCGTCAACGACTTAAACCGCCAAAAGGTACTCGAAAGACTCACGCAGGTCAGTACCCCGGTTGGCGTGCAGCCTCAAATTGGAACGGATTGGAGTATGACGGGCCAGATTTATTGGTACACGCTCCGGAGCAATAATCCGGCGTATGACCTGATGAATTTGAGGAGCATCGAAGACTGGACTCTGTACAAGGAATTCAGAAAAGTTGGGAACGTCGTGGACGTGAGCGATTTCGGAGGCACCACCCGCGAATATCAGGTGCGCGTCGATCCGAATAAACTCATTTCCTACGGCTTGAGCATCGCCCAGGTGGAGCAACAGTTAGCCAGCAACAACGTGAATGCCGGCGGCAGCTTTGTGGAAGAGGGTGCGCAGCAACTGAACGTCCGCGCACTTGGCCTCTTCCGCAGTGTCCAGGACATCGAGAACACCGTTTTGACGACTTCAAATGGGGCTCCCGTTCGCGTAAAGGACATCGCGGTCGTCGACTGGGGCCCCAGAATTCGCCTAGGGCACATGGCCAGAGCCGATCATCGTTCGGACGGCGTCATTGTCGATGAGCCCGACGTCATCCAGGGCGGCGTGCTGATGCGCAAGGGGGCACAAGAAGGCCCCACGCTCGACGGGATTCACAAGAAGGTAGACGAGCTAAACAACCACATCCTGCCCGAGGGTGTGAAAGTCATTCCCATGCTGGACCGCAGCGATCTGCTGCATTACACGTTGCACACGGTGCTGCACAACCTCGGCGAAGGGATGATTCTGGTTACGATCATCCTGCTTCTTTTCCTGGGCAATGTTCGCGCGGCGTTGATTGTTGCGGTGACGATACCGTTTTCCCTGATGTTTGCCTCAATCTTCCTGAATTTGAGCAATATCCCGGCAAACCTGATTTCACTTGGCGCGCTCGATTTCGGAATGGTTGTGGATGGCGCAGTGGTGATGGTAGAGAACATCATGCGGCATCTCGCGCACAAGACTGACGCGAACGCTGCTAACTCAACATTAAGCACAAAAACGCCTGCGGCGATGATCCGTGAGGCTTGTCACGAGGTCCAACGGCCGGTTTTCTTCGCCATCGCCATCATCATCACCGCCTACATGCCGATCTTCACGCTGCAACGAGTTGAAGGGCGTTTGTTCCGGCCCATGGCCTGGACCGTTGCTTTTGCACTCCTAGGCGCCATGACGTTCTCAATCCTGATTGCGCCGGTGCTGTGCGCCATCTTCTTCCGGAATGGCGTCAAGGAGTGGCACAATCCGGTTCTGGTTTTTCTCACGGATCGCTACCGGACCAGCGCGCGCTGGGCTGTTAAAAACCGACTGATCGTAGTCGGCGTTGGCCTGGCTTCGCTGGCGGTTGCACTTTTCCTGGCGTTCAGCGGTGTCATTGGCTCGGAGTTCCTGCCCCATTTGGACGAAGGCGCCATTTGGGCGCGCGGTGCGATGGCCAACAGCGTAGGCGAGACGGAGGGTACGAAGTTCACCGAGCAAAACCGTTTAATCTTCGCTTCATTCCCCGAGGTCACCAAGGTTATCTCGCAATCCGGGGCGCCCGACGATGGAACCGACACGGGTGGATTTGGCAACACGGAATATTTCATCGACTTGAAGCCCAAGGACCAATGGCGGCCCATTTTTCATCAGAATAAAGAGGAACTGATCGCCGCGATGGATCGCGAAGTGGAAAAACATCCAGGGGCTTTCTGGAACTTCTCCCAACCCATTGAAGACAATATGGATGAAACAATGACCGGCACGAAAGGCGGGCTGGCTGCCAAGCTCTATGGGCCGGACTTGGACGTTCTCGAGAAAAAGGGCGACGAAATCAAAGAAGTCATGTCCAAAATTGGCGGGGTCAAGGATTTAGGAATTCAACGCGACACGGGCCAGCCGAATATCGATCTCACCGTCGATCGCCAAGCGGCCGCGCGTTTTGGCATCAATGTGGCGGATATACAAGATGCAATCCAGACCGCGGTCGGCGGTAATCCTGTCAGCCAGGTGTTGCAGGGAGAGGCAGTCTACAACGTGGTCGTGCGGTATCTGAAGCCGTATCGGGATACCAAGGAGGCTATTCAGAATATTCGACTGCTCTCTCCCTCGGGAGAGCGCGTCTCGCTGGCCCAGGTGACGAAAGCGCAAATTCGCGATGACGCCTACGACATTTACCGGGAAGACGGCTCGCGCTATGTGGCCATTCGCTTTGAGGTTCGCGGGCGCGATCTGGGCACCACGGTCCGGGAATCCATCGATAAGATCGCCAACAATGTGCAGTTACCGCGCGGCTATCACCTCGAATGGTCGGGAGAATACGATAGCGAAAAGCGAGCCGAGGCAAGGCTGGCCCTCATTGTGCCCCTGACGGTCCTTTTGATCTTCATCATTCTCTATGCCATGTTTCGTTCCTTCAAATGGGCGCTGCTGATTCTCGCCAACGTGGCCATGGCTCCCGTTGGAGGTTTGCTGGCTCTCTATCTGACCGGCACATATTTCAGCGTATCTTCCGGTGTCGGCTTCCTGGCGCTGTTCGGCGTCTCGGTTCAGACGGGCGTCATCATGCTTGAATACATCAACCAATTAAGGGCGCGGGGATATACCGTTGCAGACGCCGCAGTCGAGGGCGCAGTCTTGCGGCTGCGGCCGATCATGATGACGATGCTGGTGGCTACCCTGGGACTTCTTCCGGCGGCGACGTCCCACGCCATCGGTTCCGACTCGCAGCGCCCATTTGCCATTGTTATTGTGGGGGGGCTCGTGGCAGCTCTCGTGTTGAGCGTCTTTCTGCTGCCCACTTTGTATGTCTGGATTGCCAGAGAGGGAGACGTGCTGCCGGAGCCGGAAACGGGGGAATCCTTTGCACACTAAGCGCTTAATGCTCTGTTCGAATCTCAATATCATGAGGTTGCTCATGCTATGCCTGGTGCTGGCTAGTTTGCACCGGGCTTCAGCTCAGCGGCCTCTCACATGGGATCAGGTGAAGGCCAAATTCGAGGCAACCAATCCAGCCTTGAAGGCCGACGCCGATAACGTCGACGAGATGAAGGCCGAGGAGGTAACCGCCTATCTTCGTCCCAACCCGCAGGTTGGTATAACCGCGGATGGAACTCAGTTCTTTCCCAAGAACGGAACCTGGCAGCCTACAAAGGGGACGTACGCCGTCCCCAGCATCAACTATCTTCATGAGCGCGATCGCAAGCGCGAACTGCGCCTGGAGAGCGCCAAGGAAGGGACACGCATTACCCAGTCTTTGCATGAGGACCTGGATCGCAACATGATCTTCTCGCTGCGTGCCGCATTCGTGGCTACGCTCCAGGCCAAGTTCATCCTCGATTTGGCCAAAGCCGACCTCGAATATTACGACAAGATCATCGACATCAGCCAGGCACGATTCAAAGCTGGAGATCTTGCACAGATCGACCTGGACCGCATTGAACTCCAGCGCGTGCAGTACGAGTCCGAGATCGAGACCGCCATCGTTAACCTGCGCACCGAAAAGATCCAACTGCTGCAACTCCTCGACGATCGCACCCCAGTGGATCAATTCGATGTCACCGGGCCTTTCGATTCCAGCAACGATCTAAAGCCGCTGGACGATTATCGCCAGGCGGCGCTGGCAGCCCGGCCTGACTTACAGGCGACACTCCAGACCATTCAGCAATCTGAGACAAACCATAAACTGGCCGTCGCCAACGGCTCTACGGACCCGACATTTGGAACCTGGTACACGTGGAACTCCTCGAATAACAATCCAAACGGGCAGCAAACTTTGGGCTTCAGCGTAAACATCCCACTGCGCGTATTTGATCGCAACCAGGGAGAGAAGGCGCGCACCTTGATCGATATCGACCGTAGCCGGCAGGCCAACGAGGCGACACGCGCTCAGGTATTCAGCGACGTGGACTCAGCTTATGAGGTAGTACGCAGCAACATCGCTCTGATTAAGCCTTACAAGGAAAAGTACAACGACCAGTCCCTGCGGGTGCGCGACGCCGTTACATTTGCCTACGAGCACGGAGGCGCTTCGCTGATGGACTTTCTCAACGCGCAGAGCGACTTTCGACAGGTGCAGTTGACATACGCGCAGTTGATTGGGTCTTATCTAACCGCAGCAGGTCAATTGAATCTCGCAGTTGGCAGCGAGGTAATTCAATAATTGCTCCGTAACAGACAGGATCGATGTTTGAAGCGAGCAAGATAGCTCAACTGACATACAAGGACAGGTTGCCTCAATGACACGTGACGAAGTCAGGGTTTGCATTGAAGAAATTGGGATCTTTCCAGGCATTCGCGTCAAGTCCGCGGATCAAGCACTCTATTGTGCACAAACCCTTTACGCTGCGGGCATTCCGGTTGCCGAAATCACCATGACGACTCCCGGTGCAATTGAAGTAATCGCAGAGCTGGCGCAGAAGTTTCCCGACATGGTGGTTGGCGCAGGCACGGTGCTCGATAAAGAGACGGCAGAGCGGTGCATGGATGCCGGGGCGCAATTCTTGACCAGCACTGGACTGGTTCCGGAAGTGATCGGATCGGCGCTCCGGCGGGGTGTAGTCGCGATCCCTGGCGCGCTTACGCCTACAGAAGTCATAGCTGCATGGAAGGCTGGCGCGGATTATGTCAAGATATATCCCGCCGGAGCCTTGGGCGGCGAACTATACATACGATCGCTGAAGTTACCGCTGCCACAGGTGAAGTTGATCGCGGCAGGCGGTGTAAATCAGCAAACTGCTGCCGGGTTCATCTTTGCCGGAGCATCTGCGATTGGTGTCGGTGTCGAATTACTTCCCCACGATGCCGTACTGAAGCGCCAGGATCACCGGATTCATGAGCTATCGAGACGGTTCCTGGGCTTTGTGAAGGACGGGCGTTCACCCACTTATGAAACTCCTGCGGGAGATTGATGCGCGGGCTTTCCCTAACCTCTTCTTATGGTTTGCTCATGACTGGATAACAACGGGTCTCTCCGGTCAAACTCCCATCTGAATGGTGTGTGACGAGGCTCCGAATCATTCGAACACTTTCCTTATTGAGCGTTTATGCGTCGTTCATGTTGACCTCTTCATAAGCGCCCGGCAGATTGAATTCGCCAGGCGCTAATAACTTCTTTATGCTTTGTTTGTGTTTGCCTGATGAGGCATGAGATAGCCTTCATCTATGACCGGATGTTCGGAAAGCTTGACCGACATGAGGATAGCGAACATCGCCGTGGGGCATGAACACGCACGACCGCTTCGGTTCCTGGGTGGCACCTTGGCAGGTTGCTGGGTAGTTGCGCTCTTCACCTTCTCCGGCAATGTTCTTCACTTTAGTTCGGCGGCTGTCGGATTCCTTTTGCTATTGACGGTAGTGTCTGTCGCCATTCTCGCAGGATTTTGGGAGGCGACTATCGTCTCAGTCCTTGCCTGCCTATGCCTGGACTACTTCTTCTATCCCCCGGTTCTGACCTTCAATATACAGGACCCTCAGGATTGGGTTGCATTGGGCGCATTCGAGATCAGCGCGCTGGTGGTCAGCCGCGTCTCCTCGCGCGAGCAACGAAGTTCACGCGAAGCACTTTTTCAGCGCACCACCATGGAGCACCTCTACGAATTGAGCCGCAGCACACTCCTGATCAACCTGCACCATCCCCCAGGCCCCCAACTAGCGCAGCTCATCCAGCGGATCTTTTCTGTAGAAGCAGTCGCGATCTTCGATGCCAATTCCAGTGCCTGTGACAGAACCGGAGCGTGGCATGAAAACGAAATGGACGTAGCGAAGGAATGCTACCTACAAGGCCAGGACGATGATGATCTAGTCACCCACACTTCAAGAAGGTTATTGCGCATTGGAAACGATAACATCGGCACCATCGCCATACGCGGTAGTATCAGCCCTCTGGTGGCAAATGCGCTGGCATCGCTGACGGCGATTACCCTTGATCGCTATGTTTCTCTCGAAAAGGAGCGGAGCGTCGAAGCAGCACATCAAAGCGAACGGCTGCGGACCTCCGTCCTCGATTCTCTGGCCCATGCCGTCAAGACACCACTGACCGCCATCCAGACAGCCAACGCGGGACTGGACGAAGTGGGAAAGCTCAATCCAGCACAAAGGCAATTGGTGAACCTTGTCGAAGAAGAGTCCAGCTTGCTAAACAACCTTTGCAGTCGCTTGCTGCAAACCGCCAAGCTAGAAGCGGAGGACTTGAGACTTCGCAAGGACAAGGTCACCGTATCGGAACTTGTGGCAAGAGCTCTGCGGGAGCGAAACGGACGCATGGAGGGTCATCCAGTCGAAGTGGTGATTGAGGACCCTGAAATCTCCGTTCGCGGTGACGGTGAGCTGCTTGCCATGGCAGTTGTGCAATACCTCGACAACGCAGCCAAATACTCCTTTCAGGGAACCCCGGTCAAGATTTCCGCATGGGAAAGCCATTCAGAAGTCTTTATCTCGGTGCATAACATGGGCCCTGCCATTCCCATCGAGGACCGCGAGAGAATTTTTCAACGTTTCTATCGTAGCAAGGGAGCAACACATCTTGCTGCAGGGACAGGCATTGGCCTTTCGACAGTGAAGATGGCGGTTGAGTCACACCGGGGGCACGCATGGGTAATCAGCAGTGCGAATGAAGGCACAACGTTCTTTCTTTCGCTGCCTCTAGAGAGGAGGAACAGCAATTGACTTCCAAAGCGAGCACAGTTCTGATTGTTGATGACGAGCGCGCAATCCGGCAATCGCTTCACACCATCCTGTCGAGTCTCGGTTTTACGATCGTTGAGGCTGCAAGGGGTGAGGAGGCGCTCTCCTTGGTACGCACCGCGCATTTTGATGCCGTGTTGCTGGATATCAATATGCCCGGCATAGGAGGGGTGGATGTGTGTCGAATGATGCGCAGATACGCCCCGCTTCTACCCATACTCATGTTGACCGTGCTGGGAAGCGAAGACTCCAAGGTTGAGGCGCTCGAAGCTGGTGCTGATGACTACATCACTAAGCCATTTCAGTTGCGAGAGCTGACTGCGCGGATTCGTGCCGCTACGAGGCGAAATCAACCTGACGATAAGGAAGAGGCCGCCATCATGATCGGTGATGTGATGCTTGACCCGGCGCGCCACATCGTGGAGAAGGCCGGACGAACTGTGCATCTGACGCCCAAACAATTCGATTTACTTCATTACCTGATGCTGAATGCAGGCAGGCCTGTATTTCATGCCAAGCTCCTGCGGTCAGTTTGGGGCCCCGAATACGGGAATGAACTGGAGTATCTGCGAACATTCATCAGGCAAATTCGCATAAAGATAGAAGACGATCCGGCAAACCCAGCATATCTGTTGACCGAATCCCATATCGGCTATCGTTTCAGCGAATTGGTGTAAGAGGCCAATTTCAATCCCACCTGCTTCTAGTGTGCGACGCAGCGCAACCGCGTAATGAGTCTTCGAGGATGAGTTTGAACAGTTGCAGGTGTCCCGGATACTCGTTGGGGTACTCATCGATCAAGCGCCCAAGACGGGCGCTGCTTGCGCAGAGAGTTTCAATTCTGCGAGATAAGTATCTTGATTCGTCCCCCAATTGCCGCGAATAAGAGTACCGGTTGCAAGAAATCGCACGCAGAACTTTGACGCGCTGTCATGTGGCCTCGCCGGGAGCGGAGTCACGGAACTCGCTAGAGTCGCGCCTATTGTCGATATTCGAAGGAGGTGATCGAGACTCAAGTGGGCCTCCCACTCATTCCACCGCGCCGTTCAGGATGCATGATGATCTTGCATTCGTTGGTGCAGCACCACTGACGATGCCCCACTCGCGGTCGAGTCAACACGCTCTGCGTTCGCAAAAGCGCCCGCCCTTCGGGAGCGGCTGAAATCGACGCAGGGTAAGTTCTTGTTTCGCGACAAAGCGTCGCACGATTAGTTAGCTTGTCAAGAGAATTCGCTCTCTTGTCACATCGTATTGGATCGCACAGGCTTGTCACGCAGCACCGTCTATCAGCGCGTGACCGAAGGAAGGTTTCCACAGGCAAAAAGTAGTAGTGGAGCAGCCTACAAGGAGAAGGTGGTAACACTGCAACCGATGGATAAAGCTGAGTTGGCCTAGACTCAATGGTGTTTGAGGGGGATAGTGTGCCAGTGGATAGTGTGCCTGGTGTTTGTATGCACGTTCCAGCTACGTTGTGGTGTGCCATCAAACTGCGGGTTTAAGGCTAAGGGTTTTGGTGTCACCCTCACATAACGGACGCCTTAAAACGTATTTGTAGGGCTTGATTTTTAGGTTTTTGAATCAAACTTGCGTGGCTACAGCAAAATACCTGCGTCGTCGGGCACCACGGCTTAACCCTCTAAAGAATTTACCCCCCACGGGGGTGTATGTATGCCAGAGTACCCCGCCGCCCCACGGGGTTTGCACACCACAGCGTAGCTGGAACGTGCGTGTGAGTTGTGGTCTGTGCTGAGGGTCTACTAGTCCTGATCCGATTTACCGCCTAAACACACTTGCACTGAGGCACACTGATTAGCTATTTTTGTAAGATGAATATCAAGCTAGCTCCGGCATGGCGACAAGCTGTTTATAAGTAATGGTTTGTGTGCAGATGCAAGCGCGTAAAAGACGAACCATTCAGTCCGGTTCCATGGTGCGTCGGTTGAGCCTGTAGTTGAATTCGGCGACATAGTGCTTGAGGTGTTTTTGCTCGACCTTGGGATGGGCGCCGAGAAGAAACCGCTTCAGGTTCGACAGCGTGATGTGGACCCAGGGGAATAGCACATGCGCCGGCTCGTCTTGTTTGGAGATTGCCGTTGCGGTGTGCTCAAAGCCCTTCTGCTTCAGGCGCCGATAGCCGTGCCAGCCATCGGAAAGAATGTGGCTGCCGGGTTGGACCTTGTCGGCGAGGAACTTTTCCAGCGTCTCTGTGGCAGCATCGGGAATTACCTCCAGAGCAGCAAATCCCGGCACCGGTTTCTTGCCCAGCTTGCCATGGCCGCGATGCTCCACCGCAACGGCCACCACGGATTTGGTCCGCACGCCGCGTGCGCCGCGTCCGCGCCGCCCTTCGCCATGCTCCTCACCACCCACATAGCCCTCATCGACCTCCACCAGCCCGCTGAGCCGATAGTGCTGATCGCGGTCGCTCATCGCCTTGCGAATCTTGTGCAGCATCAGCCAGGCGGTGGGATAACTGACGCCAATCTCCTTAGCCAGTTGCACGGCGGAAATGCCCTTCTTGTCGTGGCTCATGCGGTAGATCGCCCAAAACCAACTCGACAGCGGAGTCCGCGTCTTGTGAAAGATGGTCCCCGCTGTCACCGAGCACTGGTAGGCGCAAAGGGCGCACTCATGCACCTGACGCTCTGCCATGTACCCGCGGCTCGGCCCGCCGCAGCGCGGGCATTTGAAACCCTCCGGCCAGCGCTGCCCACTTAGCTGCTCGCCGCACTGCTGTTCGTCCCCAAACGATGCCCGGAACTGCTGCACCGTCATCATTTGGCCGCGCTTCTTCGTGGATCTATTCGCCATGACGACATGGTATCGCTATTTATTCGCCTGAGCAAGATTGATATTCATCTTTTGTAATTGGATGGATTTTGTAAGTGATTGAAAACACTGGCGGGAGGGAGGGATTCTCATCCACTCCATATCGCAAGTCGCACGATTCAAATGAATTAAGAAATAATTCCTTTATTTTCTTTTTTTTAAGCGCAGTCTCTATATTCTTTCCTGTCTCGCTCGTGCTCTCCAGTGCTTCCAAGAAATAGACACCAAATAGACACCAAATCGCCTAGTAAACGGATTCGAATCCGCGTTTCGCGGCCTAACTGCGCTTCTGGTTTGGACTTCTGAACTGTGCTCGGCGACCCAAGCGAGGACTTCCGATTTCACGAACCGGACGTTCGACCGGATCGCACATTGGGCTGATGGCGGCAATCCAGAAACATATCCAATAATTCAACACACACTAGCCGACATTCCGGGGGTAATCGAGGAAAAACCTCTAACGAGCAGAAAATGCTGCCATTACTCAGAGTCTTTTTCTACTGCACGCTTCGCCCGAGCGATTCTGACTGGAACCAATTCTACTGCCCCGAAGCGTGAATCGCCGCAACCAAGACAGTCCAGTTCGATGATCAGCGAATCGACATCCGGTACCCTTTATCCCTTTCGTTAGTAATCACGATATTCTGGCTCGCCAACTTGGCCCTCAAGCGGGTAACTACGTTCTGGATTGCGCGTATGCTGAGTCCAGTTTCAAGAAGGATCTCTTCGTTTGTAACAAGTCTATCTAGCCGCTCATGGAGAATTCGCAGAATTCTCCATGGGCCAGACGCCAAGCGAATTCTCTCAGTTCCATTCGAGTTCTGGACACAAAGTGCACCGCGGTTCGATGGACTCGGATCAGGTTCTAGGGTAATCAATTTCCGACCGGCACCGGCGCGCCTGATTAATATTCGCAGCATCTCACCTGGGATCCGATAGACAAGGGAATCCTTATCTTCACAGCATAGCGCGCTCTCCATCAGGAGCACATTTCTAACCTCCATATCATTCGGGGCCTCGCAGAAGTCGGAAAAGCTGCAGCGCTGCAGGTATTCGAATGCTTTCCGTTCAATCGCGAATTCAGAGTCCCTAAGGTGCCGAATAATGCTCTTGATTGCTCGCATACCATCGTCTTGACGTTGAAGGGAATCCTCCACGTATCGGCAAATAAGGCGTCTTTTTCTTCGAAGATCATCATCGATTGATTTGATGTTGTGTTCACCAGAAAGCATGATGTCAGTGGGTACGGGACCTCCATGTTGGCGATCCCGCTCCGCCTTCTCGTCGATCAGATTGTGAAGCAGACCGATGACCGATTCAAAGAGGAGTGGATGTCCACCGGTAACGGTGAGGATCACGTCACACCAACACTCCAAAACCTGCTCACTGGTCAGTTTCTTGCTAAATTCACGTTCGAAAGAATCGCGCCAGTTGACGGTACCGCGAGCCCACGGACTGAGATTGAATTTGTGGAACTGCGCAAATATATTCGAGTAGTTCGCTATCAGTGATTTCGGCAACCTCGTGAGCGCTGTTGTGAGAGCTGCCCGCGGCGAGAGAACGTCGAACGCCCCGATGCTTGTAAAGACAATCCGTGTGTTTCGCCCTGGCTCCGGGCGTGCCACAACAAGAATCTCCTGAATAAGCTTCTCGATACGGTTGATATCCTCGCCCGTTGGATTCTCAGGGGCAAGGATTCTGTCGAGATCGTCTATCAGGATCGTGCCGGATCTGAAGTCGCTCAAAGTTCGGAGTAACTCCTCGGCCGTGACGCCTTGACATAGCCGTGCATCATTTCCAAGGTGTCCTCTTAATTGAAAGAGGAATGTTGATTTTCCGATTCCTTTTCCGCCAGTGACATTAACGGACGAATCCTTTATTAGCTTGAGGATTTCGTCGAATTCCGTTCTATAAAGAAAGATCATCGTGTCCTTTCTCGGCGTCTCGTTTCCACATTTCTTCGACGAGTGCGCGGCGTTTCTCGAAGAATGCACGAAGAAGTGGTGGTCCAAAATGCCAAGCGCGAGCATCTTGGTGGAGCACTTGCTGCAGCGTGCCGCGATCTTGTAATTCGCTTAAAATCGCGCTCACTCTTGATCGCCCGTCCGTATTGATTCTCTCGCTCAAGTTGTCTAATAAATCAGCTTCGGGCATAGGCGGCCCGGTCAGAGGGACTTCGGCGAGTAAAGATAGAATCGATTGCACCACTATTCTCTCTTTAATTGTCCATAACGGGTCGAGAAACCTGTCAATGAAGGCTTCAGCATTGTATTGGATGCATCGGAGATACGCACGCTCGATGTCGGTTGGACCATAAATCATCGAAGTCTTTCCCGTCATTAATCCCATCGCTGAATTAGCAATGAGGCTGCACCAATAGGGATTGCCGGCGGTGGCCTTATGAACCGCATGAACAGCCTCCGCCGAAACTTTGATCCAACGTACACCGAGCTTTTCGGCCACAAGCAAACTTCCAACCTCACCAGATGTGAGTTGGCCAATCTCGATTTTGTCGCTCGAACGATACAGTTGCAAGCACTCCCAATCTAGCCGGTGAATCGATGCCTTGGGGCCACATAAGACCACACAAACGCCTCGTTGATTTTGAGCCCATCCGACAAATTGTAGAACCCCTGATTCGGCAGAATTCCTGGCCAATACTTGCATAGCTTCATCGATCACAAAGAGTAAGGTCGTTCCATACTTTTGCAAGAAAACTTCTGCGAGATCGTAAAATCCGATTTCTTTCAGGTTGGCGAGAATCGGAGTGTCCTGATGGGAAGCTCGGGCACGAATCTCTGCAACGAGTTTGGCCCGTAAGTCCGTCTCAACTCTTTCCCAACCCGCCCCCAGTGGGCACTGTGTGTGAATAACTGCACAATCTGGGTCGTCGGCTCGCAACCTTCTTGTGAACCTGTTTATCAGGCTCGTCTTTCCGACCTTTAGTGGGCCAATCACGAAGATGACTTGCCCTTTGTCTCCTCGCTTGCATTGGTCCATTAACCTTTCTAATTGGCCCAGTTCCCCATCACGGCCATAGAAATGAGCATCATCTCGGATTTCGGGACCACAAATGTAAAGCGGTTGCGAAATGGCGAAGGCCGAACGTTCTACATCACGGGGAGGGAGGGGGGCTTCCAGAAATTGCGGAACTATATCTCCTGGGCGGAACACTTTAATTACGCCCGGGATTTCATTCAGCGATCTCCAAAGGTCTTCGATCTCTGTCGACGCAATCCCTTGCAACTGGAATCGGAAAACCGCAAGGCTGGGCCCTAGACTCGTTCCACAATGTTCGACGATATCAAGCTCGCGATCCTTAACAGCTTTGAGGACCGCAGCTGCCAAACCGATACGGTTTGTTGCCTCGATGACAAAATGCTGGCCACGCGTACCACTGCGTTTCCACTCGATAAGCTCGCCCTTGTCGCCGCAGTTGCGCCCTGCCTCATGGACGACTAGGGTACGTCCTTCAATCTTGCCAACCACCTTGCCACTAAGAGTTGGGGAACATCTAGTGCACATTTGCATTTCGTCAAAGGCCCTGAGAAGTGATTGTGGAACGACAATCATATTTCGGTGCACGCGAGGAGACGATTTAACCCGCTGAACAAGATCCTGCACAAATCGGAACACAAGCGCGGAATCAACCGCCAGTGACGGGTCCTCCTTCTGTGGTTCTGATTGAGGTTCCATGGCGCTAGCAAACCGGCCAATGTGTTTAAGCCAGGACTCTGGAGGGATTTTTAGCATCAGCTCACTTCGTAGTGAGTGAGCACTTTCTGTCACAAAAGAATCCAAGGCGCCGTCTTCGATGCTGTCAGCATCTTCAACATTGTTCTCGCGTAATTGGCCTCGGAGGTATTGTCTTGCCTTCTCTGGAAGCTTCTTATTGACTGCCTGTCGAAAGCATTCGCGGATTCGTCTGACGGTCTGTCTCGGAACCTGCGTTTCCCAGCCGTCCGGGAGCAAGTGCAGTTCTGTTCCCTTGTCGATTTGGACGATATCACCGGGTTGAAGTTGAGCCAGAAGATGAGCTGGACTCCGGTTTACAACGGCCCCTCGGGCCAAAGCCAACAGATCACCATGGATCTGACTCACAAAATTAAGTACTCGTGAGCCCTCCGGTAGTTCGACGGAGCGTCCATCGGGAGCAAACACTTCAAAGTTTTCGCGGCGTGTCGGCCGATTTTGGCTTAAAAACTTTACCCTAGAAAGGTTTAGGAGGCTCGGTCGTTCTTCGTCGACCGTAGCAGGAAGGATCTCTACCCTAATAAGGGTCCCTGCTTCGCCTTCTGGCTTATGCAAGAGAGTTGTTCGGATCGCCCGATAGCCCGTCGGTTTAGGTCCGGCTAGCGTATCCTCGAAAATTCGATGATGTGGCTTGAAATCCTTACTCAGACTTAAAACACCCAGAGCTTCATAGCAATGCTGGTCACTTTGACACCTCACAACAATTTGTGACGCGAGCGAGACGCGGTGCATTCTATTCCCAAAGCGGGCCCCCTCCTTGAGACGACGGTCGATACTGGCCAAGTGATGCCAACGAAATGCCAGGTCAGGTGCCCCAAGTGTTTCCTGTGTCTTAAGCACGCTCCGAACTATTTCCATACGTCGATCTATCTCCATCAAAACGTCTGAGGAGCGCATCAATTGCAGTAGTTCAAGCATGCGTGCGCGGTCCAGGTGATACATTGCTAAGTCTTCGGCTAGATTGCGCTCAGGAAATAGACCCATAAACCCGCAAATCGGAGCTAAGACCGAGCCTAGGAACGATGGAGGCGGAGCATTTGTAGATGGGATTGCCACAGGAAGCTCTATAGGTGATGTAAGGAAGCTTCGGCAAAACTGCCCCATGACGCCCTCAGGATCGGCGTGGTGAAGGGTCTCAACTATAAGAAGTATGGCGGCCCTAGGGTCCTCAATGACCGGTAAGAAGTTGTTCACGAGCCGTTCGGTTACTGCGGGATCGCCTTGGTCCAACGATTGAAGCTGACGGCGGCCTTCGAGTAATTTGCCAACAGCCTCCTCCCCTTCATCGAGCACATCTTTCAGACACTTCGTGTCTAAGCCATGAAGATAGCCCGCCTTGGCGAGTACCTCGTCTCCAGTGCTTTGCAGAAGTTGCTGGCAGATGAAATTGTAATGATCGATTCGAAGAGGGTCACGGTATCGTTCAGATGCTCTGTCCGCGCTTGCACGCGAACCCACGCGGCGCAGAGGTCTGCGCGAGGTGCGGCAGCCGTGAGCTTTCCACTCCGCAGCCGAAAATCCCCATGAGCTGGCGATTACTCGCCATCGTGGTACGCCTCGCAATCGGTCTCGTGCTTTTCGCTGCCTCCCTCTGGCTTCTGCTAGCTCTCATTCATACCACGGCCTCACGGCAAGCTCTGGTGTCCCTGGGTGCGCTTCTGGCTGCTCTCTGGCTCTTCTGGACCAAGCTGCCCGATTGGCTCCAGGAACTGCTTCGAGCGCTCTGGAAGCGAAGAGATAGCAGCGACGACTAGTGGAGAGAGAAGAATGTCAGGCTACGCGAAAGGCGCATACCTCAAGCATTTACGAGAGATTTCCGCCGTGCGCTATGGGCAGAACTACCCGCAGCATTACCCGTAGGCGGGGGAACGTTTTCGCTTCGCACGGCGCACATCCACCGAAGGGAACGTCTCCTTCAACAACCACAACCACCGCTAACTGAATGGAAGGAAGGACCACATGACACAAACAAGAACCCCATCCCCCGATCCGGACGAGGCGATCCGAGAGCGCATTCTCTCTCGCGCCAAAGCGGTGAACGCCTCGATTCTTGAAGGGCTGCGGATTGCGGCTGACGATCTCGAAGCCGGAGAGCATCGCGCCGCACTCGGCGCGCTCGACGGCATAGAGGCACAAATAGGCATCATTCGCAGTGTCCTGCTCCTGCTTTCGTAGGAGCCAAGCTTTTTCACAACCAACAAGTTTGTCCAAAGGAGGGCTTATGACCGCACAGAAACCAACGTTGGCTGCTACGCCAGCCACGACACCCCCTGCACCATCAACCTCAACATCGACCTCCGGCCGTAAGGCATGGATCAAGAAAACTCCGGTCGAGATTGTCCTTGAGCAGATCGGCAAGCAGGAAGAAAAAGTTGCCGGGATGCGCAAGGAGCTCGCCCGCGAGGAACGCGAACTCGGCAAGCTGCAACAGGCCAAGAAAGTCCTGGAGGCGCAATAAAGGGCCATCATTATTCGAGGAGCACTCTGTATGTTGAGTTGCTCCTCTTTTTTATTCGGAGTTTTGTATCACTGCGAGCGTTGCGTTGACGATGACAATAGCAAAGACAGCCGTTTTCTCATTAGGTAGTCTCTACCGTGACAAACTGCGGGGAAGTATTTCTGCATTCCGTGGCCTATCTCACTTCCTTGCCCTGTAGATTACTTTTTATTACTCAAGAGTTAATAACGTTCCTACCGGTTATCCACAGAAAACATCGAATTCAAGAAAAAGTAACCTTGATCCCACGCGAATTGCACGTATGCTACTTACGAGAATCGCCAACAGTTTGACGCGTCGCAAGTCGGCGGCTTTGCTTAAGTGAGCGGAACTGTGTCAGGGAGGCTGTGCGTGCAAACGCTAGTTCGTCACTCATTGGAATCATCGGACTGTGACCCGCTCAGGAGGAGCCTTGAATAGCAGACAGGCTCCATGCAAGAAGGGAAGTAACCGAAACAATGATCAAGCGCGTGAATGTCATGCTGCGCCTCATGCCTTGGTAGGTCTTGACTTGGGGATTGCTTGACTCTCGGTAGAAGTCTTCAGTTGGCATCGTGCGCTATCGCAATTACTCTATGCCTCCACTCAGTGGAGGCGAGGTCCCAAAGTCGCGGTGACAAAGTGCATGTACGATTTCTTGCGACAGGCACGCTCATACGGGGGAATTGGGGGCAGAACCAGGATACGTTCCTCGCAGAGCTTGTTCCCATGGCGAATCAGGAGGGCATAATGATGCTGCTCATCGATGAGTATCCCAATGAGTCCCCACCGCTTTCCCGAGAAGCGTTGACCTCCTCTTCAGGAACGGTTCTTCGAGTTCGGCGCGATCTGCAATGTGATCGTCCCTTCGGGCAACTGGTGTTACGTACCGCGCCTGGCGATCGCATGGCCCTTTTTCGGAAACGACTCATATATGCCCCAAATCTGGACAAAGTACCTGAGGCCGGCACCATCGTGCCGTGTTAACAAGTGGTGCGTTGATGATCGGGAGCCCTAAACTACGTCGTAACTTTAGTCGCTGCTGTGGAAGACTGGCGCGCAACGTCATCGAGTTCTACGCGAATCTCCGTAGCAGCATGGGGAAGTGGCTTTTGCCTTTCGGCGAGCCACTTCGTATAAAGGATCACCCAAACGTGGACAACGGGGAATTTGTGCGCGCGAAATGCTCATCACAATCGCTGTCATATTCACGATTGCTTTGATGGCGTCGACAGTCAGGGGCAAGGCCCCACATGCACGGGCGAAGAATGGTGCTCGTTTCATGCTAACCAGAGATGCGGGGAGAGCTTTCTCATGTGTTCTTTACAGAATCGAATCTGCAACGATCTACTGCCCAAAGTATTTGTGTTAGCCGTCTGTGTGCTGTCGTGTTGCGTGGTCCCGCGAGACTTATTTGCGCAAACGGGACCAATGGCTCCCGACGCGCGTCCCTTCGCGCCGACCGAAGGAGGAAAATATGACTCCGTCAGTACAGTCAATGATGGCCTTCAGGTAGCGATCCCCCTGTACTCCATACCGCAAAGAGGAAATCTCTCACTATCTTTCACCCTTCGCTACGACAGCCCAGCCTTCCTGGAGCAAACAGACTGTAGCATTCCGCGTGAGCCATGCGTGAAGTCCTACGATTTTCAAGGCGACGGCGTTTTCTTGTCTTCGAATCTTGATGTCACGATCGTGACGAGCGCCCACTACGTTCAAAATAGTAGTACTGGCACGCAATATCTATCGGGATACTATTTTAATGTTGAGACTCCCGATTCCGGGATGCACAAACTCGTCTCGATTGGAAACAACCAGTATCGGTCGCTCGACGGAACAGGATGGATATTCGATCTCCCCAGTTTTGTATTAACCAGCCGAGACGGAACCTCGTATCATTTTTCCGGCCAACCACAAGCAGACCCTACTCCTCCCGAAGTCACAACCCTCAACTATGTTGAGGACACCAATGGAAACCGAATTGTGCTTCAACACGACTCTAATGGCCGCACAACATCGTATGTAGATACGTTCGGGCGCACAATTCCAGCAGGCCCCACAGGAATGACATACGCTTATTCTGGACTGACTTTTAGGCCTGGCGATACCCAAGGCACTCGCACGCCAACAACGGACCTTTCAGGTTGCACAGGCCCGAACCCGATTGACAACGCTTATGTATAAACCCCTCCGGGCGCAAACACGCCGATAAAATTCTGTTATGCCCAGACATTAATTCAGACCAACTTCTATCAGGGTGCGGCCCAAACCATGGGTCAGTTTCCAACTGAACAGGAGTTTTGGGGGCACTTAGATTTCCTCCAAAGCGTTGTTCTGCTCGACGGATCAACCTGGGCATTTCAGTATTCTCCCTTGGCTGGAGGCTCATATAACTATGGTGAGTTGACTCAGATCACAGAGCCGACCGGGGGGACGATTGGTTACGTGTGGGGAGAGGACTACGAAATCTGCGACAATTTGAACGCCGGGGCAACGAAGCGGAGTAACCTTTTAGAGCGAATTGTCAACGCGAACGATGGCAACGGCCCGGCGATTTGGCATTACGGTGTGAACGCGAGCAGCGGCGTCAGCTCGACAGTCGATCCGTTGGGCAATGTGATCATGCATACAATAACCGCGATAGCTGGATGCTCTTACTACGAAACAGCGACGGCCTATCAGGACAACGCGGGCAATACGCTTAAAACGGAAACAGCTAGCTACCAGGGCATTCCTGATCTGGATCAACTGGCGGGCACGTTTGCCACCGGCGCAGCCTTGCCGGTTAGCCGTACTACGGTCTGGGCAAACGGTGCCACTAGGACAACTTCGTACCAGTACGATTCCGGATTCACGGCAACAAGCTGGGATGGGTCGTCTTCCTTGACAATTCCCTACGGAAACCTCATACAGACCACTGAATCAGATTTCGGATCGAATTTCGCTTCGGGGCCAGTCCTGAAAACGACCACAACTTCATATTGGGCGTTCCAGAACGGTGCTGCACTTGCCTACAACATGCTGGATCGCCCTTCGAGCACTATCGTCACGGATGGAATCACCGGAACTTCACAGACGACGAACTATAACTACGATGAGAGCGGCCTGGTTTCCGGCAACGCTACTTCGGGCTGGGACTCCGCACCGCCGAACGGCAGCGTAAGAGGCAATGTGACGAGCGTATCGCACTACTGGGATACCGCTGGGAGTTTTCTCACATCGTCCCGAACTTATACGGATACTGGGCTCCTGTACACTGCCACCGAGCCTTCTAATCCGAGCATTACGCCTGCCGCGATTACAACGTATCAGTACAACGGCACCTATGACGGCGGACTGCTGACCTCAATCACAGACGCCTTGGGGCACAACACGTCGTACACGTATGACTTCACCACTGGCCATCTGCTTTCTACTACAGATCCCAACAATGTTACGACCGCCTACAGCTACGACTCAGCGCTGCGGCTGAGCAGCGTATCGCATCCGGGCGGACTGTACAATCTGGCAAGTTATGTCTCGTATTCCTATCCGAACCCAAACACATACGTAGAAACCGCTCAATTGAACAGCTCGATAGCGCAAACAGATACCACGTATTACGACGGTCTTGGCCGCGTATATCGCGCACAGCATTCGGATCCAGAAGGCGACATTTTCACTGATACAGGCTACAACGCTCTTGACCAGGTAGCCTGGAAATCGACTCCATACCGTACCAAGAACGACACGACCTATGGCACCACCCAGTACGCATATGATGCACTGGGTCGCGCGACTCAGATCACCGATCCGGATGGATCGATCTCGACCAAGCAATTTGCCGGATCCACGGTCAAGACAATCGTGGAGAGCAACGGGGCATACCAGAATACCCGCCTTACGCGCTCCGACGGGCTTGGACGCACTGTGGCGGTGTGCGAAATTTCCTCCGCAACCCCTGCGGTGGGCACAGACTCACCAACCAGTTGCGGTTTGGAGATTTCAGCTACGGGGTACTTGACCAACTACACGCAAACCCTTCGCGGAATGACGCAAGTTGTTCAAGGAGCCCAGACCAGAACGTTTATCTACGACTCGCTTGGCAATGTGACCGATTCAACAAACCCGGAATTGGGGCATATCCACTACACATACGACAACGACGGGAACGTCGTTGCGAAGACCAGCCCCGCAGCGAACCTTGCGGGCAGCGGTACTGTGACGACCAACTACCAATACGACGCCCTGCATCGTGTACTCGGCAAGACCTACACCGGCACTTCGGGCGCCGCCGCATTAGTTGCGACAATGCCGAGTTCCCATTATGCCTACGACGAAGCGGCTGCAAACGGGAATACCCTACAGAATTCGATCGGGCGCCTCACTTCGGAATATACGGAGGTGAATGATGATTGTGGTGCTAGCGTGCAGACCCAGAGCGCCTACTCCTACGACACCACGGGAAAGATCGGTAGCCACTACCAGTACGTACGCAGTGGTTGTGAATCAGCGACAATCAACG
>Ga0364866_10153_pt1 | contig 50693 bp, 29 predicted proteins | sample ExccelAu500001D3_3_FD_206913 | JGI IMG/M metagenome (GOLD analysis project Ga0364866, IMG submission 206913) | Enriched cells from Trout Bog Lake Hypolimnion, Wisconsin, USA - BchlTB.Aug13.5000.01.D3 | ecosystem: Environmental > Aquatic > Freshwater > Lake > Hypolimnion/Profundal zone | place...
CCCAAGGTGGCGGCGGTGGCGGTGGCGCTGGTGGGGCTGGTGCCGCTCCTGAACCTTGGAATCAGTCCGCTAATCAAGGCGGGGTGAACTTTCTTACGATCAAGCGTACCACGGATGAAATGAGTTACGTTGTTCGCCGATTTTTCAGCACTATGGGGGTTAATCTTTACACCCCGGGCAAAGCGGTTTTCTTTAATGATCGCTTGGGATTGCTATTCGTAAAGGCAACGGAGGCCGATTTGGACACTATTGAGCGTGTTATTGAAGTTTTGAACCAAATCTCGCCGCAGGTGCATATTAAAGCCCGGTTTGTTGAAGTTCAACAGACCGATACCAAGGCATTAGGATTTGACTGGTATTTGGGCCAGTTTGGAAATAATGTGGTTGCTCAGGGTGGGACAGCTCCTTCATTGACCACTCCAGTATCAGCGGCGAATCCCATCGGGGCATTTCCGGGTACTACTGCGGCCACAGTTCTTCCGGCGGCAGCCTCCGACCAGTTAATCACAGGAGGTCTGAATAATTCAGCGCCCACGATTGGAACAATCACTGGCATTATGACGAATCCGAATTTCCGGGTTGCCATTCACGCTTTGGAACAGCGTTCCGGGGTGGAAAACCTGGCCGAACCGGAAGTCACTACGACCAGCGGACGCCAGACTCAAATGCGAGCAACCTCGTTGATTACGGTGGTTACGGGTGTTAATTTCCAATCGGGCAACGCCGGTACGACCACCACTGGCACCACCACCCAGTAATTTTCATTTTCCGGCAATATTTTTATGAAGTTGTATAATTCCAAGCTTAGCGGCGGATTCCTTTCCATTTGTGCCGTGCTGGTTTCTGCTCCGGCCATGGCGCAGGTGGTGAATCAGGCGGTTCAGACATCGGCCATTAGTTTCACCACACAAACCGTGGAAACGGGTCCGGTTCTGGATGTAGTGCCTTACGTTTTGTCGGATGGCTATACCATTAATTTGACCCTGATTCCCAACCTAACCGAATTTGACGGCTACGGCACGCCACCAATCATTCCCCAAGTCACCGGCAACCAAAACGTAGTAACTTTGCCGATTGTACTGCCAAATTTTTCTGTTCGTGAAGTCGTTACCACGGTGAATGTATGGGATGACCAAACTGTGGTGCTCGGCGGGCTGATTTCGTCATCGATTCAAACCGAGAAAGACAAAGTCCCGGTGCTTGGAGATCTGCCGATGGTGGGAACCTTGTTTCAAAGCCAGAGCAAAACATCAGTAAAGAACAATCTGATGATTTTTGTGACCACCTCGATCGTTGATCCGGCTGGAAACCGGGTGCATTCGGATGACGAACTGCCATTTGCCCAAACGGGGATTCCAGTCCAACCGCCCGATGGTTCCCATATCTCCGAAAAAGTTGAAACAGTGCATTCATTGCCGAGTGCCCCCAATAACTGATGGGGGAGGCTGATATTTGTGGGCCGCCTCCTAATCATTGACGGTCATGCTTATGCGTATCGGGCCTTTTTTGCGATTCGAGAGTTGCGATCGCCGGAGGGTGGGGCGACCAATGCTATTTTTGGGTTTATAAAAATATTGGAAAGAATAGTTAAACTCGTAAATCCCGATTTCTTGGCGGTGGTTTGGGACGGGGGATTGAGCGGGGAGCGTCTGGCCATGTTGCCGGAATATAAGGCCCAGCGGCCGGAGATGCCGGCGGATTTGAGCGTTCAATTCGATCAAATCGTGGAATATTTGCAGGCGGCAGGAGTTTGTTCCCTGTGCCGGGACGGGGTGGAAGCGGATGATTATATCGCGAGTCTGGCGCGGCAGGCAGAGCGGGCGGGAATGACGGTGGTCATCGCCAGTGCCGATAAAGATTTTATGCAGTTGGTTTCGCCAACGATTGGATTGTTGAATCCAAACGACAAGAGCAATGCGATTTGGACGCATGTCCAAGTGCGGGAAAAAACCGGCGTGGAGCCGGAACAAATTGTGGACTGGCTGGCTCTTATGGGTGACGCGGTGGACAATATCCCAGGTGTGCCAGGAGTTGGGCCTAAAACGGCCGCTGAATTGATGGGTAAATTTGGCACAGTGGCCGGCTTGTTTGACCGGCTGGGCGAAGTCCGGCCGGATGGCTTGCGCCAGCGGCTGACGGCGGCGGCGGATGCGGTCCGGCGGAATGTAGAAATGGTGCGCTTGCGGGATGATTTGCCGTGTGAATCGTCCCCGGCGGAATGCGGGTTGCGTCCCCCAGACGTGGAACAATTGCGGGAATTGTACCGGCGTTGGGGTTTTAAAGGCATGCTGGCCGCGCTGGAGGCCACCAGTGCCGGGCATCAACCGGTTTTAATATAGCAAATGAAAGCATGTGATTTTTTGCAGTATGGTATGATAAGTTTTGGACAAAACAATAAAGTGGTACTACCATTTAACATCAAACATCTTATGTCTTTGTCGAAGCTGCCATGCCTTGCGGCCATTTTTATTTGCAGTGCCGCCGTGGTGGCGGTGCCGATAAAGGCGTCTGCGCAGACCAATTATTACTCTACCAGCGGCTCGGAATACGCCGTGGCTGGGGCTTTGCCGGGCGATCAAATGTTTCCCGACACCGCCATCAATCCAGCCGGGGGATTCGTAGTCTGGCAGGATAATGCCACCGACGGCAGCGGCTGGGGGATAAGTGCGGAACGGCTGGATGGCACCTTTAGCGGAACCCTGAGTCCATTCCGGGTGAATATACAGGGTGCCAATGACCAGAAAAACCCCCATGTGGCCTTGTTGAAAAATGGCGGAGCGGTGTTCGTCTGGCAGGGGGGTGCCTCGGGTAAACAGCACATTTTTGCCCGCTTTCTTTCCCCGGACAACACCTGGCTGAGCACGAATGACATTCTGGTTGGCACGGTTACCAATAGCTTTCAGATCAATCCCGCCGTCACGGTGCTCAACGACAGTAATGTGGTGGTGGTTTGGTCCAGTTATAATCAAGTGGCGACCGGGAGCATGCTGGACGTCTACGGCAGCATTCTTTCGCCGACGGGGCAAACCATCAGCAACGGCTTTTTAATTAACCAGTTTACGCAATATAATCAACGCAACCCTGCCGTGGCAGCCCTGAGCAACGGCGGTTTTGTGGTGGCTTGGATATCGGAGCAAGAACAGGTGGTCGTCTCCAATTTGGGGAGTAATTCGGTGCTGAAAAAAGCAGTATCCTTTGCGGTTCCCAGCGTGGATGTTTATGCCCGGCTTTACCAAAGCAACGGGGTGGCGGCGGGCGGCGAATTTCCGCTTGATCCCGCCGGGAAGCCGTGTGCGACGCCAGTGGTGGCGGCGGCGGCCAATGGTGGCTTCGTGGCGGCTTGGGCGGCGCACGACATGGTTACCAAGGACAACAGCTGGGACATTTATGCGCGGCCATTTTCAAGCACGGGCACGGCAGGCGCAGTCGTGCGGGTGAATTCCCATCTTTACGGTGATCAATACTCTCCCAAAATCAGCGCCATTGGACAGGAATTTTTGGTGGTGTGGACGAGTCTGGCGCAGGATGGCTCCCGCGAGGGGGTTTACGGCCAGTTTGTGCATGCCGACGGAACCCTGGTAGGCGGTGAGTTACGGGTCAACACCACGACGCAGGGACAGCAGATGCAACAGGCGGTGGCATCCGATGGCTCAGCTTGGTTTCAAGTGGTGTGGACCAGCTACACCCAATCCGGAACGGGTTTCGATTTGTTTGCCCAGCGCTATGCGAATGTGGCCGCCATTCTGCAGCCGATGAATGCGCCCTTTGTCTACGCGCCATTCGATCTCGTCAGCAACAAATACGTGCCACAATTGGTGGTATCCTGGCCTTTGCTGCCGGGTATTTCCGTGGCCAATTTTCAGGTGTTTTTGGACAATTCCGCCACTACTTTTACCAACCTGCCGGGCACGACCAACGTCTGGGTCATGGGGACCAGCAGTGGTTTGAAAACCAACGTCAGCCACGTATTCCAAGTGGGATACGTCACCACGGATGGGCACACCTCGCCGGTTTCGGCGGGCACCACCGGTGCGACCTGGAGCGGGGCCAGCTATCACGGCATACCCTTCGAATGGATGGAGGCGAATTTTGGCGGACTGGTGAACTTTGGCAACTGGCCGGGCAACGTGAATGTCCCGCTGACGCCCGGCGGAATGTCCCTTTACAATATCTATCTCAGCGGGGGGAATCCGGAAGACCCGAGCACCTGGCTGACCACCACGGTGAACCGGACGCCGCAGGGAATCTTTCTTAATTGGAACACCCAGCCGGGCCAAATTTACCAGGTGCAATCCACCGCCAATTTGAAGACCTGGACCAATGTGGGTTCGGCGCGGTTTGCGGCGGGCAACAGTGATTCGATTGATATTGGGAACAATTCCGCGGGACTGTTATTCCGCGTGGTGCTCCTTCGCCAATGATATTTGTATGCAGCAAATGATAAAACAATTTTTAGGCATTGCCGGGGCGGTGCTGTTGGGACTGGGATCCGCGCGGGCGTTTTCGCTGGCCGGCCCGGTCAACAACGCCGGGGACAACTGGCAGCAGGCGATCATTGGTTATGGCGCGCCCACGGCGGCGGTGGGCCCGAAAAACCTGGGTGAAGGTTACCGGCGCAATATTCCCGTGATGTATTATGCGTACGACACGGCGTTTCTGGATTATTTCGGCACGCCCGGGATCACCAACGTGGATGGGGCGTTCGAGATTCTCAACAACACTTTGACCAACGGGGTATCGAGCTACAGCCCGGACCTTTCCGAGGTGCCGCTGGACCCGCAACAATATAATTACACGGCCGAAGCGTTGCAGTTGTTTGACATAAAATCCCTCACCCTCAGTTTAATGATGTCGCAGTTGGGGCTGGCGAATCCGGAAGACAATATTTGGAAATTGCACGACCGGTATCTGCCTTCGGGTGGGACTTGTCCGATTGATGAAGAATACCTTGTGATCCAACGGAATTTTGCCCCTTCGCCCTCGGCTTATACCAACATTCAATACTCTTCTTACGTCAATAACGTCCTGTACAGTTTCGACATTGAGGAAGTCTGCCAAAACTCGCCGGTACTGGCGGATTGTGTGCAATTTCCGGTGGATACGCTGGCGGATTCCTACACCTCGGTGGCGGGAGTGGAGGAAGGTGGCTTTCAACCCAGTTTTGGCTCGTTGATTCTCGGCGGCTATTATACCAGTTTGAGCGCGGACGATGTGGCCGGCCTGCGTTATTTGCTGAACACAAATAATGTTAACTTTGAAACAGTGGGCGGTGGCAGTTTGTTGTTTGACCAGAGCACCAATACTACCGGGGATGAGGTCCAATTTCCGGCCAATCCGGCTTCACCCACGGGTTTTGGCACGTTTAACCTGGCAAGTCTGGCCTCCTATGCCAAAACGAATCCGCCCGCCGCCGTGGTTGCCAACTTCCCCGGGGTGGTTATTGCCAGCTCCCATAACTATTTTGTTCAGGCCTCCAACGCGACAGTGACGGCTTATTTTGCGCCGCCCCCAAACGGATCGGTTTATGGCACGCTGCCCACCCTGGCTTTCGCGACGAACTACACGCCCTATTTGGCAACCAATTATGTTACGACCTTTGCGAATGTCGTCACGAATTATTCCACCAATAACACGACGGCGATTATTCAAACCGTCATGACCACCCGGCTAACGGGCGCACCGTATCCCAGTCCACTGGTGCTCAAAACCAACTACCAGAAGGTGGTTCTGACCAATGTGGTCTCCGGCAGTTATTATTTCGTCCCCAATTTTGGCACCAACCTGTGCGGGTCCGGCATTATTTACACCGGACTCACGAATGTGATTTATGTCACGAATTTGCTTACCGGAACCAGCACCAATCTACTGGGCATAGCACCCACGATTGCGGGAACCAACACCACGGAATTTTATTCGCAAAGCCTGATCACCTGGTACACGAATTACACGTACGTGGCCTACCAGGTAAATTGCAGCCAGGTGGCGAACGCAGCGGGGCTCTACCAGGGGATTGACAAAATGCAATTTATCCGGGTGGATTACGACTCCTTGCTGGGCCAGACCTTCACGCCGATCACCAATGGGTTTTCCATGGTGGCGATTACCAATGGCCAGACGATGGCTCAGCATTTTGACCGCGTGGTGACGGCCCCGGATATCGTGTTGGACGCTCAAGATTTGACGGCCGGCAACGGCGGAATTCCGGTCGTTGGCACGTATCAGTTGACGGTGCCAAACTTTGATCAAGGCAACATCCTGCCCGGACTGGCCGGACCGGGCGTGATCAATCCGATCACCCAAATTACGTTTGACAAGGTCGGAAACGTCTTTTTTAACGGGCCGCTGGCAATTTATGGATTGGGCACGAATGCCTTTTTTGGCCTTAACCAACTCAGCCAATATCAGGTGCTGGCTTACGGTTCCTTTGATGGCTCGACCAACCAGCCGGTGGTGTACCCCAACGGCTCCAGCATTGAGAATTTGCAAAATCAACTGCTGTTGCAGATTTCGCCGACCAGCCTCGCCAACGGCAGCCGCAATGTGGCTTATCCAAGCGTGCAATTCACGCTGACTGGCGGCGGCGGCTCGTTTGACCTGACGGATCCCTTTACCTGGACCACCACAGGACCGGCAGTGGGTGGCCCGTCCACATCGGGACTGCCTCCGGGCATGACACTTTCGGCGTCGGGCGTGCTGCAGGGAACTCCCACTCAGTCGGGAACCTATGACTTCACCCTGACTTTTACGGATTACTATTCCCGCTCGGTGCAGTGGAACTACACTATTATCATTCAATGAACCGCAAGGCATTTCAAATTTTTCCGACGGCAAAGCAGAGCCGGTTGATGTTGTGGGCGCTGGTTTGCTGCCTGCTTGGCCTGGTTTTGCCGGGTGCCCGGGCGCAACAGGCTTTGTACCAAAATACATCCATTAACCAGTATTATCTTCCCACCACGCAGGGTCAACTCCCGCCGCCGACGATTGACGCCTTTGCCTTTGACAACGAAAGCACCTTTTCCGTTTCGTTCAATGTCCTCGGCAACAAAGCGGCGCTCTATGAAACTTCGGACACGCTTTTCATCACCAATGGGGACAATGGCATCATGATTGCCAATTGCCCCATCTCGACCAATCTTTTGACCCAAAATTTTGAAAATTACGATTCCTATGGCGCCGGCTTCCAGTTTGACAACAAAACCAAACACGGCCGTTTTCCGGCGGACACCTTTTACAACAGCGGAACCATTCGCTGTGACTCGTTGCAGGACGGCAACAATACCTTTCAATTAAACCAGTTGGGATTCTTCTTCAACCTATTCAACCCAATTGTAGGTTTGTTTAGTGTCGGGACGTGCAACGTCATAGCGACGAACATTTACAATCCGGGAAACTTTGTGCTCGGTTCGGACAGTTTGCTGCAATTTACCGGTCAGAATGTGGATCTCAGCCGGAGTTCGCTGACCATTGAACCGGCGCTGCAACCTTTCTTTAATATCAACAATTTTTTTGGTGTTTTCTTCACCACCGGCAATTCTTCCGTGACAGTCAACAGCACCGGTGCGGTGGGCACAGATACCAACGGCGATTGGAATCCTGGCGGTCCAGGATTTACCACAACCGGAACTCTTTATCAACAGGCGTTGTCGGCGAACAGTGCATTCAGTTCCTACCCTGCCACACTGGCACTCTCCAATTCACTGTCCTATTTTTCTGGTTATGAAATTACTCCGACCAACTGGGTGATCAGCGCGGTCTTTGTTCAGAACAACAGCCCAAACGCGCCTTACAACGTTTATATTGATCCCCCGGGCACGGTCTCGATCCTGGATCCTTTTGGGTATGATGGCCAGGCGCATGTGGAATGGGTGGGGACGTATCAGGACCCGTCCTCGGGTGACACGTTTACCAATTATCTGTATCTGACGGATGATTATGTGCAAGGGTCTCAAACCAACAATTTTGTTTATCCCGGCCCGCTCAACAATGGTTATCCTTACAACTTCAGTTTTGCCACCTCCACCAGTGAGCTGTTGACGGGCCAGCCCCAAATTCAATCGGGCTTTCAAAATGTTTATGCCGATCAATCCATCACCAATCCGTATGCCTACATGAACGGCCAGGTGATCGCCTCCACCATTTCCACCAATGTCTCTTCAAGCAATCCATTTGGCGGGGTCACTAATGTGGTTGGGCGCATCCAAGTTTCGGCCAGCCACGAATTGAATTTAAACAATGCCGTGATCACGGGGCTGAATTATCTCTCCATCCAGGCGACCAATCAATTTGATGGCAGCGCCGGTTCCTTCATTGCGGCCCCCTTTTCCGACATCAATCTCGGGGTGACGAACGGGAACTTAAGTGTCACGAATCTGCTCATTTCCAACATCCCGAATTGGAACGGCCCGATTCAGGCTTGGAGCACCCGCTGGACCAATTTGTTCCCGGGCAGCACCAACATCATCGTTGATTACCGGGTGTTGCTCGTTTACAGCCAGTTTTCACCCACCACCCAGCCGTTTGTTCAGAACTTGAAACTGACCACCGGAACGAACCTGTTTATCAGTGATGTGCTAAATGTTTACAGTTCATTTTTCACGGATGCGCAGAATTTGACGGTGACGACCAATGGTTATGGTTTCGGCGCGACGTCCCTGGTGGGGCAGCTCAACGGTTTGTTTCCGGGAAACATGGGGCCGCAGCAATGGCCGAATCTGCGGAACGTCACCAACAATGGAAGCATAACCGCCCTGAACTCCCTGATATTTACAAACCTGTTTGCCACCTCCGGCACCAACCGCGGCATCTATGGGTCTTTCATCAACAATGGCACGATTTCGGATCAGGGAACATTTATCACCGCCACCAACTTCTTTTGCAATGGCACCATCGCCAACGGGCTGAACGGGATGGCACTGGTGGCCCAGACCGCAACTTTTAGCAATGCCTATGTTTACGCCGGGGGAGCGGCGGGGATCACGGCGAGCAATCTGGTGCTCACCAATTTGAATTTGCAAAGTCTGACCTTGAAGCTGAATCCGGCCACTTTGATTACAGATGAGTTTACGAATGGACCGGGGGCGACCAACTCCAGCTTTTGGACGGTGGGCCGCACCAACGCCACGGGTGGTGAAGGTTTTTCCTTGTTGAATAATCCAGCCAATGGGGATTTGCTGGGAACCACCATTACCAACATTTGTCCGCCTTCCAACAAATTGGACGCGAATTTTTGGGCGGCGCATGATTTCGGGGTTGCCAACCGGGGCTACACCAATAACGCGGCCGTGGGTCACCTGATATTGGACGTGCTGGGTAACTCCAGCCAGATCTCCTTTACCGGGACCGGCACTAGCAACGCGCTCTACGTGGATTGCCTTGAATTTCGCGACTATGCGACCAATGGCATCAACTTTAGTTATGATTTCTCGAATTGGGTGTCGATTAACCCCAATCTGGTCATTTATTTTGCGCAGGCCTATATCAACGGCGTTTCGGTGGCCGAAAAAATCAACAATGCCAGCCTTTACAACGGCAAGAATGGCGGGGTGGTCAGCAACAATGTGGTTGTAAAGCCCGGCCGGCTGCGCTGGGTTCCCACCTATGCCGGATATTTTAGTTCCACGAATTATGTGGTCAACGGCGTGACCAACACCTTCAATGCCGCGCTGGCCGTAAGCAAGGTCATAGATTCCAATGGCAATGGCCTGGCCAATGCTAATGACACCTCGCCCTTCTTCACGGCTGGGGAAATCAATTTCAGCCTGACGGTGACCAACCTGCCGACGCCGCGCGCGTTGATCACCTGGGACACGGTGCCGTTCGCGACCAATTTTCTTTATTACACCTCCTCCCTGCTGACGAACAACTGGCAGTTATTCACGAATTTTAATTCGGTCAGCACCACGGGGCCGTCCTACCCGGTAACGGTGTCGGACACGAACCGGGCGAGCGGCATCCGGTTTTACAAAGTGGTGGTGAAGCCGTGGTTGACGTATCCGTATTAAGCGCGAAATTAATTTATTCAAATGACTTTAATTGCAGAAATACCGGCGGGCACCCGCTGGAATGAGCGGAGAACTGTTGTGAAAGAGATTACCAAATACATTGCGGACGCGAAAATTGCCGGCCGGTCAAACCGGGCTGCCTGGTGCAAGTTCGGCTGGGTACTGGCGCTGACCGCCCTGCTGATCCCGGCGGCGTGGGCGCAACCCGCCAACGATCTGTTCACCAATGCCATCACGATTTCTGGAAATCTGGGCACGGTGACGAATTCCAACGTCGGGGCCACGCTGGAAAACTGCGAACCAACATTTATAAATGCGGATGATTTTGCCAGTGTGGTCAGCAGTGCCTGGTATGCCTGGACGCCGGCGTTCACCGGAGTGGTGGAATTTGACACGTTTGGCAGTTCCTTTGACACGGTGCTGGCAGTTTATACCACTGCGAATGGCCTCTGCGATCCCAGTCTGACACTGGTAACGGCCAACGACGACTCCACCAATGCGCCGGCCACCAATGCTTACGTCAGCCAAGTGACTTTCAACGCCATCGCTGGAACCACCTATTATCTTTCGGTGAATGGGAATGCCTTTCCAAGTACTACGAACGTCGGGAATTTCACCCTCAACTGGAATTTGGCGAACAGCGGGGTCACCCAAGTCGCGGCATTACCCTCGGGAACGTTTCAATTGACGGCCGGGCAATACGCCGTGAGTGAGCGGGAATCGCAAAATCCGGACCCAAACGACGGGGGCACTGTGAATCAAAGTGTCCCGGGTGCCCGCCTGACCGTTACGAGGTCAAGCGGCTATTTTGGCCGGGTGCAACTGGGTTATGTGTTGACGCCCCTTACCTATACCAATATTTTCACCACCAACATTAGTGCGGTCAACACTTATACCTCGCTCATCACGAACACGGTGATGACTTCCGTTACCAACACCGCGATTATATCAAACACCAATGATTATGGCTATTACGAAGGCGGTTACCTTGTTTACGAGGTGACAGGAACAAATGCCACCGGTTCGACCTATAATGCCAGCAGCTTTGTCACGCCCTCGTATACCAATGTGACCATGCTGGTTGCAGCCGGCGGATTCGGACCTTATCCCACCAACGCGCCGCCTTATTACACGACCAACCCGCCGCCTTGGAATACAGGGACAAATAACTATATCCGGACCAACCTGACCTCGCTGGCCACGGACAAGAAGACGTTTACGAACTACTTTGCGACGAATTTCTTCCAGCCGCCGTCCTTCACGACCAACCTGGCGGGGCTCAATTATACCAACTCTTTCAACACGAATACCTACACCACGAGCACGTTGACGACCTTTTTTAACAACAACGGCTTCTTTTCGACCAACTACATTGCCACAACGATAGCGTATTCCAATTATTATTCTTTAAGTAATTACGTGGCCTCCGGTGCCGAGACCAATTACCTGGCTTATTCCAGCAACATCTTTTTCGTGTTTGGAACTTTTAATGGCACACTCGTGACCATAACCAACTTGGATTTGGGAACCAATGGCGGTGGGACCACTGATAATGGGTACACCAACTATGTTACGACTGTTACTTACACTAACACGACGTTCGTGACAAATATTGTGCTCTCAGCCACCAATGCGGATTTCACGCCGACCAACGGGTTGCTGACATTGGACAATTACCAGATGAGCGAGGATTTGGTTGTCCCCGTAAATCCGAACTTTTTGGGACCGGATGGCTTTGCCGCGCCCGGCTTGCCGCGGTTATTTCAATTTACCATCACGAACGCGGTACTTGATCCCTCCGAATCGCTGGCGCTGCAACCTCCGGTGCTTGGCGGAATCAGCAGTTCGATTGTCAGCATTCTGAGCGACAATTTTGTGACGGGAGACAGCGCACCACCAACGAATTCAATCGTAAATTTCGAACGCGCCACCTTCCGGGTCGACAAGGATGTGGCAGGCAGCAATGCCGTGGTCAGTGTCATTCGCACTGGCGGAAGTGGCACCCAGTCCATTTCCGTACAGTACGAGATTGATCCCACGCCTCCGATCGCACCCTACTCACCGTATAACACATTCCCGCTTTCGGCCGGGTCGGATTATGCGATTCCCAACAGCGATTTCACCCCGGTCACTGGAACGCTGACTTGGGGGGCCGGAGATTTTGGATCCAAACAGATCACCATTCCAATTTTGGACAACGGTCTCGTGGAGCCGAATGTGGACATGCTGTTGAAGATATTCAATTATCCAACGCCAGTTGCCTACACCGATGTGGGCGAGATTAACGAGGCCCATTTGACGATTTTGTTCAACGATACTCCGGGCGGTCAGCAGCCCGCCGGGGCGGTGGACCGGACTTGGAACCAGGATAATGTGGCCGGTTCCAACCCCCCGTTTCTGTTGTATCCCGGCACTTCGGGCGGGAATGGCGGCCAGGTTTACTCGGTCGTGGAACAGCCGGATGGCAATGCCCTCGTGGCCGGCAGTTTCGTGTCCTTTGATTCCACACCTTACAGCCGGATTGTCCGATTAATGACAAATGGTTATCAGGACCCCACTTTCCTGGTGGCGCCGAACACCGGGGCCAACGACTTTATCGCGGCCATGGCCCTGCAGCCGAATGGTCAAATTGTGATTGGCGGTAATTTTACCTCCTTTAACGGCACCAACCGCTTCCATGTGGCCCGCTTGAACACGGATGGCTCGTTGGATACGACTTTCGATCCCGGTCTTGGGGCGAATGGCATGGTCTGGTCCGTAAATGTGGAACCGAACGGCCAAATTCTGATTGGCGGTGAATTTACCTCCTACAACGGAACCAATGTCATGGAAGTGGCCCGGCTGAATCCGGATGGTTCGCTGGATACCAGTTTCGTGCCGGGACCGATTGATGGCATTGTCAGCACCGTGGCGGTGGATCCCATCGGCCGGGTATTGATTGGCGGCACGTTTAACACCATAGCGAATGTCAATTCGGGCGGCATTGGCCGTTTGAATGTGAATGGCTCACTGGACACTACGTTTAATCCGGGCATTGGCACGTACAATCAAATCACCGGAACCGCCGACCAGGTTTATGCCATCACCTTGCAACCCGACGGACAAATTCTGGTCGGCGGGGCATTTTCCGAGTATGAACTCAGCACCTACAACGGCATTCTGCGCCTGAATACTGATGGCTCGGTGGACCCGAGTTTTGATCCCGGCACGGGGACCTACAATCCCATCACTGGCGTATCCGACACCGTTTATGCCATCACGCTTCAGACGAATAACACCATTCTGGTGGGCGGTGATTTTCAGTCCTTTAACGAAACGCCGCGCGCGGGCATAACCCGGTTGTTCAGTTACGGGAGTGTGGACACCAGCTTCATGGACACGGCTTACAACGAATATGCCGGGATTCCCAACCGCTACATCAATGAAAATGCTTACAATCCGAATGTATACCCGCCCAGCAACACGCGGAATCTGGTTTACAGCATCGGCCTGGAGGCGGCGGGCAATGTCATTATCGGCGGGAGTTTCTTCCGGGTGGGCGGCGGTTATAGTTATGAGGATGTTCACAACCGCAGCAATGTGGCACGTTTGATTGGCGGGGCCACGCCGGGGCCGGGTAATATTGAATTTTCCTACAGCCGTTACAATGTCGACAAAACCGCCGGGACACTGTTCGTCTCCCTGGTTCGCACGAATGGCAACCTGGGTGCCGCGAGCGTTCGCTTTGGCACCACCGCCGCCGCCGCAGGTCCGGGAGTGGCCACGGCCAATGATTACACTCTGCTTGACCAGTATCAGTATCCCACCTGGCCCACAATTTACTCCTTCGGGGCCACATATTCATTCAACGAATTTCCAGGGGTTTATGGTCCAAACTACCAGACCATTCCAACCTCTATTCAGGATCCATCGCCGTACGTCTATTTGAACATTTCCAACAATGTTAATAACGGTGGCAATTTAAGCGCCAACTTGGCAATCAGCTATCCCTTCGGACTCGTTACCTTGGGCGGTGAGTATATCGCGGTGGGAACCGCCTTGGGACCGCAGTCCGCCGCCCCGCTGACCATTATTGACACGCAAACCTCCCCAGGAATTCTGAGTTTCAGTTCACCCTCTTACTTCGTGAACGAAAACGGAACCAACGCCGTTATCACCGTGACCCGCACTGGTGGCAGCCAGGGCATCGTTCAAGTCAGTTATGCTACGGCCAACGGCACGGCCACCAACGGCGTCAATTACACCGCTGTCAGTGGCGTGCTAACGTTCCTCGGCGGGGTTACGAACAAATCCTTTAATGTGCCGATCACGGCCGGTACAGCCTTCTTGCCGGACAAGACGGTGAACCTGAGTTTGTACAATGTCACTGGTGGCGCGACGCTGGGCTCAAGTTCCGCCACGCTGACGATTATCAACAACAATTTTGGAGCCGGCCAGGTAAACTTCACCCAAGTGGTGTACGGCACCAACGAAAACGCAAAGACGGCCTACTTCACCGTCAGCCGGCTGGGTGGCAGCACGGGCACGCTGGTGGTGACCAATTCCGTGAGCGCGGGATCGGCCGCTAATGGCATTAATTTTACCGGTTCCACCAACGTTTTGAGCTGGAACAGCGGGGATGTCTCCAGCCGGACGATAGCGGTGCCGGTTTTTGACGATGGAGTTGTAACTACTAATTTGACGGTGAAACTCGCGTTGTACGGCTCGCTGGTAAACACCAAGTTGAACCCCAATGCGCTGGGAATTTATACCAATTCGACACTGATTATCACCAACGTGGATGCTTATGGCACCGTGCAATTCAGCGCGGGTTCCTATTCGGTCAAGAAATACGCCGGTTTTGAGCTGGTGCCGGTGGAACGCATCGGTGGCAGCGCCCAAACCATTACGGTAAACTATGCCACGACCGACGGCACGGCGGTAGCCGGTAAAAATTACACGGCCGTCAGCGGAGCGCTTACGTTCACCAGTGGCCAAGTGGTTCAGTATATTCATGTGCCGATCCTGGATGACGGAGCTTCCGACGGTCCGCTGCCGCTGGCATTCAACCTGGTTCTCTCCGGAGCCTCGCCGACGAATTCGCTGGGCGCTCCGAATGTGGCCACCAACTACATTGTTGATACCTACAGCATCAACGAAATGCCCGGCTCACCCGACGCCACCTTTGCCTCCGCGGCGGGTTGTAACAGCAATATTTATGCGCTGGCCATTCAGAGCAACAACCAGATTCTGGTGGGCGGCGACTTCACCATGGCCAATGGCGTGACCCGCGAACACATCGCCCGGCTCAATTATGACGGCACGCTGGATGCGGGATTCCTACTGCCTTCCTCGGATTCGGGGGCCAACGGCTCCATTCGCGCGATTGAGGTTAAATCGGACGGCCGGATATTGATTGGCGGGACTTTTTCCGCCTTTAATAGCGCGCCGATCAACAATCTGGCGTCCTTGAATTCGGACGGCACGCTGGACAGCACCTTTAATCCCGGGTCGGGGGCCAACAATTCCGTTTATGCGATTTCTGAAACCTTCGTCAACGGGGTGGGCAAAGTGGTGGCGGGCGGCGCCTTCACTTCCCTGAATGGATATACGTTCAACGCCATTGGCCGTTTGAATTCCGATGGCACGCCGGATTCCAGCTTTAACCCGGGCTTGGGCGCGAACGCCACGGTTTATGCCCTGGCGGTGCAGGGCAACGGCCAGGTGATCATCGGTGGTGATTTCACCGCGGTGAACGGGGCGACCAATTTCAACCACCTCGGACGCCTCAACGTGAACGGGTCGGTGGACGCGAATTTCAATGTGGGCGGGCAGGGGGCCGGCGGCTCGGTACGGGCCCTCGCCATACAACCGGACGGCAAAATCCTGATTGGCGGTCTCTTTACCAATTACGACGGCGTGTTCCTCAATCACATTGCCCGGTTGAATTCGGACGGTTCCGTGGACACTTCCTTTGTGCCCGGCCTTGGGGCGAATGATGTGGTTTATGGCATCTCGCTCCAAACGGACGGCCGGATTGTGCTGGGCGGTGCCTTTACTGATTGCAACGGGGTGACGCGCAACCGGATCACGCGTTTGAATCCGGATGGCACGGTGGATCCCACGATCAATTTTGGCACCGGGGCGAATAATTTCATCGCGGCGGTCGCGGTTCAGGAAGGGACCGTGGCCGGTTACCCGACCAATGTGCCGGACGAAAAAATCGTGATTGCCGGTGGCTTTACGCAATATGCCGGCCAGCCCTTCAGTCATTTGGCGCGGATTTACGGCGGTTCGGTGGGCGGATCGGGTTCCTTCCAGTTTACCTCGGCGAATTACCAGGTTGACGAGTTGGGTACCAACATCGTGATTACGGTGCAGCGGTTCGGCGGCACGAGCGGTACGAACACTGACTTGAGCGGAGACATCTTCGTGCCGTTTGCCACCAGCGACGGGACCGCCACGGCGGGCGTTAATTACACCGCTATTGCCACCAACCTGGATTTCCCCAAGGGCGAGGTGATCAAAACCGTCACCATCCCGGTGTTTGACGACGGGTTGGTGACCAGCAACCTGACGGTGAATCTGGCGGTTGGCCAGCCCTTTACCGCCGGCGAAATTGGCAACCAGCCCACGGCGCTGCTGACCATCATCAACGACGACAGCACTATCAGCTTTGGCTCGGCCACCTATTCGGTGCCGAAGAATATTGTCAGCGGGGTGGCGGCGATAAATGTCGTGCGGCTGGGTTCGACCTACGGAACTTCCACCGTTAATTTTTATACCACGACGAACGGCTCGGCGGCCATTGGAACGGATTATACGCCTGTGCAGAACACGCTGGTATTTGCCCCCGGCGTTTCCAACCTGGCCGTTTCGGTGCCGATCAACAACAATGGTCTGGCCGAAGGCAACCGCACGGTTGGCTTGCAATTGGGGGGGATTACCGGCTCGCAGCCGGCCGCGCCCACGAATTCGACGCTGACCATTATTGACACGGTCAACGCTCCGGGCCAGTTGACCTTCTCGGCCCTCAATTACACAGTGAACGAAGGTGGCGGGGTGGGCGATTCCACCGCGCTGATCACGGTCCTGCGCACCAATGGCACCTCCGGCATTATCTCCGTCAATTTCTCCACCCAGGATGGCACCGCGCTGAGTGGTTTGAAATACGTGGCCACCAACGGGGCGCTGACCTTTGGCGACGGTCAAACGTCCCAGACGTTCGGTGTGAAAGTGGTCAACACAACCACTGCCGAAGGACCGCAATATCTGTTGGTAAATCTGTCCAACCCCACGGGGGGTGCGGGCTTGACCCCGCCAACGACCGCGACGGTGACGATTCTCAATACCAACACCGGGCTGGCCTTTGCCTTCTCCACGAATTCCTTCACCGAGCCTTCCGGCCAGGTGGATGTGACGGTCTTCCTGAATGTCATCCGCTTCAATAACACGAATGGCGTGACCACGGTGAATTATTCCACCTTTGACGGCAGCCCCGCCGTGGGCACCAACGCCTATGCCCAGGCTGGAATCAATTATGTGGGTGTTACCAATGGTTTGCTGACCTTCAACCCGGGCGACTCCGTCCAAAAAGTTCCGATCCAAACTATTCACGACCCGGCCGTGACCGGCGATCTGTATTTTACCGTTGCCTTGTCCAATCCCAGCCCCGGTGCCCAGCTCACGTATCCGAGCAGCACTACCGTGATTGATCATGACGCGGAATCGGGCATCGCATTCGACCGCTCCGCCGCCAATGTCTTTAAGACCTCCGGTTATGCCGTGATTAATGTGGTGCGTTCCAATACCAATGTGGATCCCGTGACGGTCAGCGTCACTACGGTCGATGGAACAGCTGTCGCCGGGGTGGACTACACCAAGACTGCCGGCTCGTTCACCTTTGCCGCCGGCCAGGCGACGAACACGTTCTATGTCCCCATTCTGGTGAACAATCAAGTCGGCGCCAACAAGTCCTTTAGTGTGAGCCTGTACAACGCGGTGGCTCCTGGCGTGGTTTTGAATCCCAGCAACGAAGTCGTCACGATCATCGGCACCAACACACCGTTCGGGTTGAGTTTTTCCTCGCCCATTGTTATCCAAGGAAACTCGGGTTCGAGCGTGGCTAACAATACCTTCGGTGCCCCGGAGAACGGTGATCCTACGCTGGCTGGCTATTCGGCTTCCGCACCCGTTTGGTTTGCCTGGAAGGCGCCCGCTGATGGTGAGGTGAGCTTGGATACCATTGGCAGTGTCACCACCAACGGCGTCATGCTGGATACCTTGCTGGGAGTGTTTGTCGGCTACAACCTGAATACGCTCAACCAGGTGGCGGTTAATGATGATCTGTATCCCAGCGTCCTGGCCGTCCAGCAAAACATTGGTGCTCAGAATATTTTCAACACCAATAATTATGGGCAGTTCGGTCCGGGAGGTTTCGGCAATTTCCGTTCCGCTTATGGTCAAAATTACTTTTTCAGCCAGCCCTTTGCCGGGCCCAGTGGGCTGCGCTTCAATGCACACGCGGGCGTGACTTATTATATCGAGGCTGATACCAAGACCGGTACGAGCAAGGGCCGTATCTCTTTGAACTGGTCTTACCATTCCTCTGGGGTGTTTCGCTTTGCTTCCGAGACGGTGGATCAGACGGGGATTATTGGCACGAACGTCAATCCCACTCTGCTGTACCAATGTTCCGAAACCGAGGGCACCAATGTTAACAAAAATCCAAAAGGATTCTTCTTTGGCAACCGGTTCGGAGGTGTGCATGGTGTGGTGGGACCAACCGATCCTAAAGAAGAAGTGACTACATTGCGGACGTACTATTCGTATGATGTTGCAGGGCTGCTGGTGACCATCACCCGGGTGGGCGGTTCGGCCGGTCGCGTGAGCGTGGATTATACCACCGAGAACGGCGATCCGAGTGTCATAACGAACGGGGACATTCCAGCCATTGCTGGGGTTGATTATACTGGCGTCAGCGGCACGCTTATTTTTGATGATTTTGAAATGAGCAAGACCATTTACGTCCCGATCATTGATGATGGGGGGACACCGCAGCCGAACCGCGATTTTGTGGTCGCGCTTTCCAATCCGCAGGTGGATCCGCAGGAGTCGGTAAATGTTTCCGCTCCGCGTTTGGACCCGGCGTTTAGCACGGTGGCCTGCCGCATTCTCGATTGCGATATTGATCCCAAGGGGCCGACCACCTCCGAGCAGTTGGTCACCAATACGATTGCGGGCACCACCAACGTCCTGGTAACGACCAACCTTGTGGTCGATCTGATGCCTACCAATGCCCTCTTCAATTTTTCCAAGGCCAATTACCGGGTGCCGCGGGATGTGACCAATTGGTATGGGAGTACTCCGATAACGGTCTACGTCAATCGCATGGGCACCAATATCGGCAGCGTGACCCTGCATTATCGGATCGACAACGAGATGCTCGCTAATGATGCACCCGATAACAGTGATAATGAGTTCCCATTGCAACCTGGCTCCGATTATGCCACTCCCTTTGCAGCGAACCCGCCTATTGAAGGTGGTATTTATGGTTCGACCAATTTTGATTTTCAGGGCATCGGCGGCTCTAGTGGAACAATTACTTTTCCGGGCGGCACGGCCAACACGTTCCAGTCGCAGCCGATTCACTTCACCGTGTTCAATAATGGCTTTCCGGAATTCAACAAGGATTTTAATATTACCTTGTACGAGATTAATAGTCAGGGTGTTCCGCAACAGGACGGCATGGTAGCCAACTCTACCGTCACCATTTTGTTTGATGATTACAGCCCGCCGGCGGGTTCCGTGGATGAATTTTACAATCCAGATTTTGCGGTCAATATGGCGGTCACCAACCTCTTGGGCACCGCCGTGGTCAATCCCGGCACCGAGCCTTACAGTGAGGTTTACAGCTTGGCATTGCTGCCTACCGCTCAAACTGCCACCAATCAATCAGTGATCGCCGGTGCCTTCACCACCTATACGGATGGAAACAATACCTACACGGTGAATGGCATTGCCCGGCTGAACGGCGATGGCTCCTTGGACACCACGTTTAACTCCGGTGCAGGCATCAATGTGTTTCCCGGCGGCGAGTTCATCCGCACGGTATTGCTCACGTCTGACTATAAATTCTTGATCAGCGGCGACTTCGCCTCTTATAACGGTGTGCAGCGCAATTCCGTGGCCCGCTTGTTTTATAACGGCCGGTTGGACCCCAGTTTTAATCCCGGAGCCGGTGTCAATGGCACGGTCTGGGCAATGGCGCTGCAAACGGATGGCAAAGTCATCCTTGCCGGTGATTTCACCTCCTACAACAACACCCCGGCGCAATATGTCGCCCGGGTCAATCCGGATGGCTCGCTGGACACCACGTTTAATGCGAGTACGAATCTTAACGCAGCGGTTTACGCGGCAGCGGTGGATGGCAATGGCAACATCGTGCTTGGCGGTGCCTTCACTTCCGCCGGCGGGCGCGGCGGACAAAACCGCATCGTGCGTTTGAATCCTGACGGCACCATTGACACATCCTTCAACACGGTCACCGGCCCCAATGCCACCGTGCGTTCACTGACCATTCAGCCGGATGGCAAGGTTCTGGCCGGTGGTGAATTTACCCAGGTGGCGGGCCAGACGGACAATCATTTGGTCCGGTTTAACAGTGATGGCTCCCTGGATTCCTCCTTTTTCTCGGGAACCGGACCGGATGGCATTGTTTATAACATCAATTACAATACGACCTCCTTGACCACGACCTTTGTCGTGACCAATGTGGTCTCGGGCACCAATGTGGTTTCGACCAATTATGTCACGGTCTACACCAATTCCATTTACCTGGGGGGCGCGTTCACCGAGTATAATGGCACCCATCGGTATGGCTTCGCGCGGTTGTATCCGGATGGCACACTCGATACAACGTTTTTGGACACCGCTTACAATCAGTACGCCGGGCTGCCCCGCATTTTCTATGGGGACGCTCCGGGTACCGTTTATTCCTCGGCGGTTCAGCCGGATGGCAACGTGCTGATTGCTGGCTCCTTTCAACAAGTGGGCGGTGGGGAGGCTGATGCCAGCGTTCGTGACGTGCTGGAGTATGAGCGCGGCTTGGTTCCTAGTTTTGCCGACACCAATTTGTGGGTCTCGGAAGGTGGCCAAAACGTGGAGCCCAAAACCCGAGATGGCGTCCGGATTCGTGGGAATGTCGCCCGTTTGATTGGTGGCGCCACTCCTGGCCCCGGTAACATTGGTATGGCGTCACCTTCATATGCCGTAAACAAAGCCCAGTTTATTGGGTCGATCAGCCTCATTCGCACCAATGGTAATCTGGGTTATGCCTCAGCCAATTTTGCCGTGATTCCGGGTCTGGCGACGAGCGGTGCGGATTACTTGTTTAATTCCGTCGCGCCGCTGTATCCGGAGGAATGGACTTATTTGGCGGCACGGACTTCCCGGGTTCATTCCGACGGATTGTACGGTTCCAACGGCTTGATGGCGGACAATTATAATTACTATTGGAAATTTGGGTACAATGGACCAGCAGCCGTCAATATTTCAGTATTCAACAACCCGTCCTCGGCCGGAAATCTCAATGCAAGTCTGCAAATGGCCAACCCGGTGGGCCAGGACCAATTCTATCTCGGCGGTGCGAACATCCCGCTGGGCGTCGCTTTGGGCGAGTCCGTGGCTCCGCTAACCTTCGTTGACAACACCCATCAGGACGGGGTCTTCAATTTTGCCTACACCAGCTTTGTAGCCACAAACTCGCTGGCCACCATCTCCATTGCGCGCACGAACAGCGCATTTGGCACCGTTCAGGTATCCTACCAGACCGTCACCAATGGCAGCACCGCAGTAGCGGGCACCGACTACCGGCAGACCAATGGCGTGGTCGTATTCAACCCCGGCCAAACCACCAATACCTTCCCGCTGACCATTCTCCAGGACAGCTATATCGGAACCACCGAGCGGAATGTCAATCTGCAGTTGTACAATATCCAGGACCTCAGCGGAGGGAACGCGTCTCTGGGCCTGACCAATGCTGTGTTGCGGATTATTAATCCCAACTTCCAGGGTTACATCAGCCTCACGACTAATTATTACACGGCAAACCAGAATGCCGGCACCATCAGCTTTACCGTTGAACGCGTGGTTGGCAACCAAGGCACCTTGACGGTGCAATATGCCACCACCAACGGCACCGCAATTAATGGCCAGGATTACCGGGGTGCCACCAACACACTGACTTGGAATAACGGGGATGTCTCGCCCCGCACCGTTAGCATCACGCTGCTGACCAACACCGTCGTCGGACCGGCCAAACAGTTTGCCGTAAACATCTATAATTCGACCCTGAACGGAACCAACTGGCCGTCATTGCTCTCCACGCCCACCAGCGCGGTGTTGAATATTAATAACAACAATAGTTACGGCACCTTCCAATTTAGCGCCGCCCAGTACCGTGTGAATGACAACGGGGGCAACGCCATTATTACGGTGACCCGTACGGGTTCCGCACTAGGTGCGGCGCAGGTCGGCTATAGCACCGCAGATGCCTCGGCGGTGGCGGGTGCCAACTACGTGGCGACCAGTGGCAACCTGGCGTTCGCCCAAGGACAATTAAGTGCCACCTTCGCGGTACCACTCATACCCGATACCAAGCCCCAGCCGCCGCCGGCCAGCTTCTACTTTAAAGTCCTGTTGACCTCCAACAGCGCCGGCACATCGCTTGGGACTCCGGCTAGTGCCACGGTAAACATTGTGGATTCGCTGACCTTTAATCAGCCGCCCGGGTCCATCGACCCCAGCTTTGATCCCAACTTGCTCGTGAATGCACCAGTTCTGGCTTTGGCACAGCAATCGGACGGACAGGTGGTTCTCGGTGGATTGTTTACCGCCGTGGATGGAGCGGCCTTGAATCATATGGCCCGCTTGAATTTGGACGGCTCGCTGGACACAGGCTTCATGGCTGGCTTGGCGGGTGCCAACGGGGCTGTCAATGCGCTGGTCAATCAAACCGATGATCGCATTTTGATCGGCGGCGCCTTCGCCAATGTGAATGGCTCCACAAGCAAGGGCGTGGCCCGCTTGATGATCGATGGCACGCTCGACACCAGCTTTGTGGTGGGTGCCGGCGCAGACAGTTCGGTCTTTGCCCTGGCCGAAACGTTCATTAATGGCAGCCGCGAGCTGTATGTGGGCGGCGGTTTCAGCACCTTTAACGGGGTTTACAGCCCTGGTATTGTGCGGTTGAATAACAATGGCTCCCAGGACACCACCTTTGCCACCGGTATCGGTGCCGGGGGAACTGTGTTCGCCATCACGCCCTATCCCACCAATGCCGTTTATAATAATGGTTATGTCCTCGTTGGCGGCGGCTTTACCAACTTTAACAATGTCGTCGTGGGCAATCTGGTCCGTCTGACTGCGTCCGGCGCGGTCGACACCAATTTTGCTGTTAATCTGGGGGCCAACGCCACCGTGCGCACCATCGCCCTTCAGCCGGATGGCAAAATTGTGATCGGTGGTGATTTCACCAACGTCAATGGTGTGGTTGCAAATCACTTGGCCCGTCTCAACAGCGATGGTTCCCTGGATGCCGCGTTTGCCCTCGCTTCGCAACCTGGAATGAATGGCACAGTGAACGCCGTTGTCGTTCAACCGGACAACCGTATTGTCGTGGCGGGTGGCTTTAATCAAGCCAATGGGCTGAACCGCAATGACCTGACCCGCATCAATGCTGATGGCTCGGCGGATCCCACTATTAATTTCGGGGATGGCGGCAATGGGGCGGTCAATGCCGTGGTCATCCAGGCCACCAATAATTTCCTGGTGATTGGTGGTGCGTTCACCACCTTTGAAGACCAGCCGGTCCAGTATATCACCCGTTTGAATGGTGGGTCCGTGGTCGGTTCCGGCCAGTTCTCCTTCAATTCGGCCAATTATCAAGTCGCGGAAAATGGTGGTTTTGCGCTGGTTACCATCGTCCGCAACGGTGGCAGCAGCGGGGATGTCAAGGTGATGTTTGCCACCTCCAACGGCACGGCGCTCGCCGGAACCAATTACACCGGCATTACCAACATCCTCGATTTCCCCTCGGGCCAGGTCTTCACCAACCTGTTGATTCCCGTCATGGATGATCAAACCGTCACGCCGAATTTGACGGTCAACCTCAGCCTCGCCCTGCCGCCGGGTTCCACCGGAAGTTTGGGCAACCAATCCACCGCGGTATTGACGATAATCAATGTGGACAGCGGGGTGAGTTTTGCCACTCCCAATTACTCCGTGCCCAAAAACACGGTTACCGGCGTCGCCAATATTGACATCATCCGTCAAGGCAGCACCAGCGGCGCGTGTACCGTTAATTTTGCCACCATCACCAACGGCACCGCCGTGATTGGCACCGATTACTACCCGACCAACGCCACGGTCACCTTTGATCCTGGGATCTCGGATGTCACGGTGCAAGTGCCCATCATTAAAAACAACCTCCCCGAGGGCCCGCGCACGGTGGCCATGATCATCACCAATGCCACCGGCGTGGTGCTGACCAGCCCGACTAATGCTATCCTCACCATTATTGACACGGTCAATGCGCCCGGCCAGTTGTTCTTTGTCACCAACAGTTACACGGTGTTAAAGGCCAACGGCAATGTGCTGCTGACGGTTGGCCGCACCAATGGTTCCTCCGGCAACGTCTCTGTCAATTATAATACCACTCCCGGCACCGCGCTGGCGGGGATCAATTATCTGCCTTCCAGCGGCACCCTCACCCTGGGTGATGGCGTGACCAGCGGCAACATCTCCATTCCGATCGTGGACAACACCCTCGCCCAAGGCACGGTCAACTTTAATGTGGATCTGTTCAGTCCGGGAGGCGGGGCCACCCTTCGGCCGCCCACCAATGCGGTGGTCAACATCGTCGACCACAACGTGGGTGTGAGCTTCCTCAACCTCACCAACTACGCCACCCAACCCACGCCGATAGCCTTGGTTCCGGTGCAGCGCCTTGGCGCCACCAACCAGGCCTTCTCGGTGACCTATGTCACCACCAATTTGACGGCCCTCGCCGGCTCCAACTATGTCACCGTGTCCAACCGCTTGTACTTTGCCAGCGGCCAAGTCCTTCAGAACATCGGTGTCCCGCTTCTGAACTCCTTGGCGACCAGCGATTTGCAGTTTGGCTTGTACTTGACGAATGCCGATTCCGGAGTCCAGTTGGTGAATCCCACCAACACCGTGGTGATCATTCATGCCGCGGATGCTGGCTTGAGTTTCAATTCACCTTCCACCAACGTGCTCAAGAATGCCGGGTTCGTGACCTTGCAGGTGATTTGTTCCAATCCCCAGGTTGAGCCGGTGGTGATCAATACCAACATCGTGCCGTTGCAGGTCAGTTACTACACCACCAATGGCACGGCCACCGCCGGAATCGATTATACCGCGGTGAAAGGCACGCTCACCTTCACCAATGGCATTGCTACCAATTACATTACCGTTCCCATCATCAATAATGGCGTGCTGGCGGGCAACCGCTCCTTTAGCGTGGTGCTGGCCAACCCCACTGCTCCCGGGGTCCTCATTCCTCCGAGCACCACCACCGTCAACATCATTGACATCAATTCCGGCGTGGAATTCTCCAGCCCAACGTACAACGTGCTCAAGACGGGAATTCAGGCCAACATCACTGTCTACCGCACGGGTTTCACCGACAGCATCGTCACCGTTAACTACACTGCCACCAATGGCACGGCCATTGCCGGGGTGAATTTTGTCGCCCAAAACGGCTCTCTGACGTTTACGAACGGCATCACCACCCAGTCGTTCTCCGTGCCCATCATCTCCAGCACCTTGGTCCAGCCGGATTTGACCGTGTTCTTGCAATTATTCAATCCCACGAACGCCGCCCTGACCTATCCCAGTTTCTCCACCCTGACGATTCAGGATCCCAGTGGCAGCACGGTAGTTCCCGCCGGGGCTGTGCTCGTGGAACCGGAAGGCTTTACCCCTGCCAACGGCATTATTGATCCGGGTGAAAGGGATACGCTCAGGTTTGCGTTCCGGGACAGCTCCTCGCTCGTCAATGTGACCAATTTGATCGCCACCTTGCTCGCCACCAACGGCATCACCCAGCCCAGTGGTCCGCAAATCTACGGCCCGTTGTTGGCGGATGGTCCGTCCGTCTCGCGTCCCTTCACCTTTACGGCCAATGGCACAAATGGTCAGGCCATTGTCGCCACCTTCAAGCTGACCGATGGCGCCAGGAATCTGGGTACCAACACCTTTACCTTCTATCTGGGAACCTGGTCCACCACCTACTCCAACACGGCCCCGATCATCATCAATGATTTCACCACCGCCAGTCCATATCCGGCGGTGATCAATATCAGTGGCTTGGCTGGCACGGTGCTCAAAACCACTGTTACCTTTACCAACCTGTCGCACACGTCGCCGAGTGACATTGGCGCGCTGCTCGTGGCCCCGAACCAGCAGAGCACTCTGCTCATGGAAAACGCCGGGGCGGGGAACGCCATCAAGAATGTCACCCTGACCTTTGATGATGCCGCCACCAACTCTTTGCCGCAGTATCTGCCGCCGATCACTTCCGGCACGAACAAGCCCACGGCATATCCCACGATTATTAAATTCCCGTAACCGTATGCCTATCCATCTATTTTTCACTGTCTTGCCACGGCCGGCGCGGACGGAATTTAAATCCGGTTCGGCAACCACCAATCTTGTAGTTATATGAAGCACTTAATGAGCACGGGTCAGAAATTTTTGGTCGCAATCGGCTTGGGATGTTGCTTGTCCGCCCTGGCGGCTGTTGCGGCCGGCACCGGCTTCGTCACTTTGTCAGGTCATGTTCCCTCGGTGGTTTCGCAACTCACCCCGGCGGGCAGTCTCGCTGCCACCAACCGCTTGAATCTGGCCATCGGTCTGCCCTTGCGCAATCAAGCGGCCCTCGCGACCTTGATGCAGCAACTGTATGACCCTGCCAGCCCCAAATATCGCCAGTATCTCACCCCGGAGCAGTTTACCGAGCAGTTCGGGCCGACCACCAATGACTATCAAGCGGTCGTTGATTTTGCCAGGGCCAATGGCATGATTGTTACCAAGTTGCATGGCAATCGCATGTTGGTGGATGTGGTGGCCGATGTCGCCGCCGTCCAAAAGGGTTTCCACGTTAAAATGAACGTGTATCATCATCCCAAGGAAGCCCGCGATTTTTACTCTCCGGACACCGAGCCGGTCATTGATTCGACGCTGTCCATCTTGCATGTGCAAGGGTTGGATAATTATTTGCTTCCACATTCGCTCATGGTCAAAAAGCAATTGTCGGGCGGCAAGCCTGGCAATGGGTCGGCCCCATTTGGCGCTTACATGGGCCAAGATTTTCGGAATGCCTACGCCCCGGGATCACCTTTTGCTGGATCGGGTCAGATCGTTGGCCTGCTTCAATTCGATGGCTATTTTCCCAGCGACATAGCGACTTACGAATCCATCGCCGGCCTGACCAATGTTCCCCTGCAAAATGTTTTGCTGGATGGCTTTGATGGCACGCCGGGTGGTGGTAATGGTGAGGTTTGTCTTGATATTGAAAACAGTATTTCCATGGCACCCGCCCTGTCGTCGGTGGTGGTATTTATGGCTGGTCCGTTTGGCAATCCGGATGACATCTTGAATGCCATGGCCGCCAGCAATCATATCAAGCAATTAAGTGCATCTTGGGCTTATCAGACCGATCCGGTTTCTGAACAAATTTACAAACAATTTGCCCTGCAGGGGCAAACGTTCCTTAATGCATCGGGAGATGGTGACGCCTGGTTGGGTGGGATTCCTTGGGGTGCCTTGGAGGATACCAACATTACTTTGGTCGGCGGCACCACCTTAACCATGAATGGCGTCGGCAATTCTTATCAAACTGAACGGGCTTGGAATTGGGGGTATTATGGGCCCAATGCCTTTAACCCGGATGGCTATTGGGGTACGAGCGGTGGTGTGAGCCTCAATAAAGGCATTCCTTCGTGGCAGACCAATTTTATCAACTCCCTTAATAATGGATCAACTAGTAATCGCAACACCCCGGATGTTGCTCTGACGGCGGATAACGTCTTTATTGTTGCTGACGATGGTCAGGAAGAGGTGTCTGGTGGTACCAGCAGTGCCTCGCCTTTGTGGGCCGGTTTCATGGCGCTGGTGAACCAATCGGCGGCCGCCCATGGAGTTCCTTCAGTGGGTTTCCTGGCCCCTCAGGTTTATGCCCTGGCCAAAACCCCCCAATACAACGTCATCTTTCATGATATCGTCACCGGCAGTAATACCTGGGACCAAAGCCTGACCAATTTTTATGCGGTTCCCGGCTATGACTTGTGCACCGGTTTGGGCACACCCAACGGAACCAACATGATCAATGCCCTGGTCGGAAACTCCAATCCGATCCCCACCAATTATGTCCCCTTGGTCACCGCCCCGCCCGAACCCTACGGCACCACCCTTTCCGCCCTGAACGGCGGCTCGCCCAATGGGACTTGGGCGCTGTTTATCCAGGACGATGTCCAGTATAATACGGGCATGATTTCCAACGGTTGGTCCATTACTCTGACCTTGGGCAGTCCCTTGGGCGGTCAGGCCGATAATGGCATCGGCATGTCCGCTTCGGCCGGCACCGTGTCGCCTGGCGGCAGCCTGACCTATTACCTCAACGTAACCAATTATGGCGGTCTGTCCGCTTCCACGAACGTCATTGTCGAGGACGCCTTGCCCAAGGGGGCGGCTTACCTTGCCAGCCACATCTCCCGCGGTTCCAATACAATTACCGGCGATCTCCTCAGCGGTTATCACATGGTCTGGTATGTGGGGAATCTCAATGATTATGATGGCGCCACTGCCTCGATCACCGTTGCCGCCCCGGCGGCCCCCGGCACGATTTACAACTATGGCTTTGTCTCGGCCACCACGCCGGATCCCAATCCGGCGGATGATTCGGTCACTTTGCCAGTCCAGGTCGGCTCTGCAACTCCGCCGCAATTAACGGGGAACTATAATCATGCCACCGGGGTGATCACCCTGAATATTGGCGGTTCCGGCGGCACCGTGATCATCCAGACCTCGACCAACCTTCAAACTTGGGTGCCGGTTTACACCGGGACCACGCCATACACCTTCACCGATACCAATTCCGGGAATCAAAAATCCCTCTTTTATCGCGCCGTCACCAGCCCCTGAGTCCAACCTCCAAGAAATGGTTTCGAAACGTATTGATTACGTGGGACTTGAAAACCGTCAAAACCGTGGGGTCGCCAGTTTTTCTCCCTCTCCGCCATTTTCAAAATGGGGGAGAGGGCCAGGGAGACGTGGTGCTTTAAATCCCTCTAATTTCATTCCAGTTCAGGGCAATTGCAAAGTTGCTTCTCGGCCCTCCGCATGAAGGTTCTCGGTCTTACCGGTGGCGTTGGCATGGGAAAGACCACCACCGCGCAGTTCCTGTCCGCCTGCGGCGCTATGGTGGTGGATACCGACGACTTGGCCCGTCAATTCGTCCAGCCCGGGCAACCCGCCTTGGCGGAAATCCAATCGGCCTTTGGTCCGCAGATCATTGCCCCTGACGGCCAGTTGCGCCGGACCGAACTCGCCCAGATCGTGTTCGCCGACCCGGTCTCCCGCCAGCAGATCGAATCCATATTGCACCCCCGCATCCGCCATGCTTGGCAAAGCCAAATCGTCGCTTGGCGCAATGCCGGTCAGGCACTGGCGGTCGTCGTTATTCCCTTGCTGTTTGAAACCCGCGCCGAACCTGATTTTGACAAAATCTTGTGCGCTGCCTGCCTGCCCGCCAGCCAGACGGAACGCCTGGCCGCCCGGGGCTGGACCGCATCCCAGATCGCCCAGCGCAACGCCGCCCAATTGCCCGTTGCTCAAAAAATCGCCCGCTCCGACTTCATCATCTGGACCGAAGGCTGCCTGGAAAGCACCTCCCGCCAGGTGGAATGCCTGCTGGGCCGCCTTTGACGCAACCATCAAACGCACAGGAGCGAGGCATTCATGCCCCATCATAGTAAATGCGCGAACCAATTCCGGTGATCATGCGTCGATTTGCACCGGCCCATTGAACCGGCGTGAACGGTGTGCCCTGAAGGCATCAAGGTCCGGCTTTAACGATTATCATTGTCGTTTTTGACCCCTCGGCAGGTCAAAAAAATAATTGCAAAAAAAGAGGGTGGACAGCCAATGTCCACCCTCCCATGATAAATTAGGTCGTGATGATGAAATGGAATCATGACAATCGGATCATGGATCATGGGCATCGGCCAAGTCAGCCGAATACCCTTGCCTCATTGTGGGCCTTGGCGAATAACAGTTTCTCCCTTCGTTGGACATACAGCCAGCCAGTTTAAATAATTGATAATCAATAATTTAACAAATTAACTAATTAACACTTTAACCCTTTAAAAGTAAATAACGCATGAATTCACCTGCCGGCAATTCAATTCCGCCAATCGCAAACCTCTTGAAGATTCGCGCACTTCCCGCGCTCGCATCTCTCCCTCCCCCTCGCCGTTGCTGGTATTTTGCAAGAACAGTTCCCTTCGCCCTATGTTTCAGATAATTTATTGCCAGCATGATTCTCAAGCCTGACGAATTGCGCAGTCTCGTGGAACTGAAGCATCAGTCTCCCCACACTCTGCTCGGAATGCACCCCTTGGCTGACGGTTCCGGACTGGTGGTCCGTGCCCTCCTGCCCGATGCCGCCAGTATCGAGGTGCTGCCGACCCACGAAAAATCCAAACCCCACTTCAGCCTGAAGCGCATTCACCCCTGCGGTTTGTTTGAGGGCGTCACAATCGAGGCCCGCCAGGTTTATGCCTACGACTTGCGCGTTACCAATCAACAGGGCCAGACCCGCCAGAATCGCGATGCCTATTCTTTTTTGCCGACCCTGGGGGAGGAAGACCTGTATCTCTTTGGCAAGGGCGATGAGCGCCGCATCTATGACAAGCTCGGGGCCAAACTCCGGGTGGTAGACGGTTTGCACGGCACCAGCTTTGCCGTCTGGGCGCCCAACGCCCGGCGCGTGAGCGTGGTGGGTGATTTCAATCAATGGGATGGCCGGGTGCATCCCATGCGGTTGCTGGGCGTCTCGGGCGTCTGGGAAATTTTTATTCCCGGGATCGCGGAGGGGGCGCACTATAAATTTGAACTGCTGGATGCGAATTCGGCCATCCGGTTAAAAACCGATCCCTACGGCAGCTTCTTCGAGACCGCACCCAAGAATGCCGCCATCGTTTGGGATACCCAAAAATTTGCCTGGACGGATGCCGCCTGGCTGCAGCGCCGTCGCAATTATGATCCGCTGCGCACCCCCATGAGCGCCTATGAAGTGCATTTGGGTTCCTGGCAGAAAAAATCTGCGGCGGAATCCTGGAGCTATCGCGAGCTGGCGGCTCCGCTTGTGGCCTATGTTTTGCGAATGGGCTTTACGCATGTGGAATTCATGCCGGTGGCGGAACACGCCTATTATCCCTCCTGGGGCTATCAAGTCACCGGGTTTTACGCGCCCACGAGCCGTTATGGCACGCCCGACGAATTTCAATATTTGGTGAATGCCCTGCATGAGGCGGGCATTGGCGTGATCATTGACTGGGTGCCGGCGCATTTTCCCCGGGATGACTGGGCGCTGGCCCGGTTCGACGGCACGGCGCTTTACGAGCACGAGGACCCGCGCAAAGGTTCACATCAGGACTGGGGCACGCTTATCTTTAATTTCGGCCGCATGGAAGTATCCAATTTTCTCGTCGCCAACGCGCTCTACTGGTGCGAACGATTCCACATTGACGGCCTCCGCGTCGACGCTGTGGCCTCCATGCTGTACTTGGATTATTCCCGCAAGGAGGGGCAGTGGCTTCCGAATAAATATGGCGGCCGGGAAAATTTGGAGGCGATTGAATTTCTCAAAACCTTCAATTACCTGGCGCATACGGAACATCCCGGCGTGGTGACGATTGCCGAGGAATCCACGGCGTGGCCACTGGTCACCCGTCCGCCGTCGGCTGGCGGCCTGGGCTTCTCGCTCAAGTGGAACATGGGCTGGATGCATGACACGCTCGGCTACTTCAAGCGTGAACCGGTTCACCGTAAATTCCACCAGCATGAGCTGACGTTCGCCATGCTGTATCATCACAACGAGAATTTCGTGCTGCCGCTGTCGCACGATGAAGTGGTGCACGGCAAGGCTTCCCTGCTGGGACGCATGCCCGGGGATGAGTGGCAGCAATTCGCTAACCTGCGTGTGTTGCTCGGATACCAATGGCTTTTCCCCGGCAAAAAGCTGCTGTTCATGGGCGGGGAAATTGGCCAGCGCGCCGAGTGGAATGAGAACGGCCAGTTGGATTGGGCGGTACTGAAAAACGGACCATTCCATGCCGGACTGCAGGCCTTTGTCGCGGATTTGAACCGGTTGTATGCCGCTTCCGCCGAACTCTGGCAGGCGGATTATGACCAGGCGGGCTTTTTTTGGATCAATTGCAATGACCGGGAAAACAGCGTGTTGTCCTTTATTCGCCAGACGGCGGATGGCGCCCGGAAAATCGCGGTGATTTTGAATCTTACCCCTGTGCCGCGCGAGCACTATCGCGTGGGACTCCCCCGGGGAGGGAAGTGGCGCGAAGTTTTGAACAGCGATTCCAATCTCTATGGAGGCAGCAACCTGGGAAATCTTGGCGGCGTCACCGCCCAGGACATTCCGCTGCACAACCAGGCGCATTCGGCGGAATTTTTGCTGCCGCCACTGAGCGTGACTGCCTTTCAGGCGGAGTAATTAAAACGACAGGCGCGCCACCCGTTCCGACAACTGGTTTTGCCAGCGGTTGAAATAGCCGTAAAACCGGTACAGTTCTTCCAGCCGGGCTAGACTGGCCGTTTTTTCCTCCGGGCTTTGCGGGGCCTGGAGCCAGGCCTGATCCAGTTTTTCCAGCCGGGCATCCAGTTCACTGCGCTGGCTCGCCAGTTTTTTTTGCCCGACCTGAATGCACTCAATCCATTCCTGGGCACGTTCAAACCATTTAATTTTTAGCAGCGGCGAGGTGACTTTTTCCCGTTCATGCAGAAACGCGTCCACTTCGCGGCAAATGTCGGCGATGCTGGCAAACCAACCGGCCAGGGCGGGGGGGATGGTTTGAATTTCCGTGGGGCGGGTGCCGCGCTCCAATTCAAGCAGGTGGAGCAGCCGCGTTTTGGGATCGGCCAGGCATTGGCATGCCGCGTTCAATTCCGCATAATGGCGGTTGGCGGCCGCCTTTTCAGATGCAGGGGCGTTATGGACGCGGTCCGGATGGACATTCCCGGCCAGCGCGAGAAATTTTTGACGAAGCCGGTCAGCGTCCAAGGCCGGGCGGCGGGGTTCGTTAAGGAGCGCGAAGAAATCCGTCACGCCGTGAAACTTTCACCGCAGGAACAACTCGTGGCGGCGTTGGGATTTTTCACTTTGAAACCGCCATCCAGCGTGTTGACGTAGTCCAGTTCGCTTCCTGTTACATAAAGGGCGCTCTTGGGATCGACCACCACGCGCACGCCGGCGCTTTCCACGAGGATGTCGCGGCTGGCCGGACCGTCTTGCAGATCCATTTTGTACTGGAGCCCGGAGCAACCGCCGCCCACCACCGCCACGCGCAGCACGCCGTTGGGGCGGCCTTGCTTGGTGAGCAAGGTGGACACCTTTAACGCGGCATTGGCGGTTAGCTTCACCAGCCGCTCATCGCCCAGGCGAAAGCTCGGAGCGGCGGCGGTTTTGGAGGCAAGGTTGGCAATCATACGACCCTCTCAAGTTAAACGGAGAAAGGGGTGGCGTCAATGGCTTGGGCGGGAATGTGCCAGGCGCCAGGCACCAGCCTCGAATCCCTCAGCTTCTTGATTTGTCTTGCGCGGCCGGTCGTCTATGCTGCGGGCCGTGAAATTAATTTCCTGGAACGTCAATGGCCTGCGGGCCGTATTGAAAAAGAATTTTCTCGAATACCTGGCGGCCGAGAAGCCGGACGTCTTGTGCCTGCAGGAAACCAAATGCTCACCGGAACAGGTGGAGTCCGTCTGGCCGGCGGGCTATCAAGTTTTTTGGAATTCAGCGGTGAAGAAGGGATATTCCGGCACGGCAATTTTCACGCGGAAACCTCCCTTGCAGGTGGTGCCGCATATTGGCATTACCGAGCATGACAACGAAGGACGGGTGCTGACCGCGGAATACAAAGATTTTTATTTGGTGAATGTCTACGTGCCCAACTCCAAGCGCGAATTAACCCGCCTGCCCTACCGCCAACAATGGGATCGGGACTTTCTTGCCTATCTGAAGAAGTTGGAAGAGAAAAAGCCGGTGGTCTGGTGCGGTGACCTCAATGTGGCGCACACCGAGATTGACCTGGCCAATCCCAAATCCAACGTCCACAACCATGGGTTCACGCCCGAGGAGCGCGCGGGATTCAGTGCGTGTGTGGCGGCGGGATTTGTGGACACCTTCCGGGAATTCGAGCGGGGCGGGGGACACTATTCCTGGTGGAGTCCGCTCTCCGGCGCGCGGGCGCGGAACGTGGGGTGGCGCATTGATTATTTCCTCATCTCCCAGTCGCTGCGACCCCGGCTGAAACGCGCTTTCATCCAGCCCGAAATTACCGGCAGCGATCATTGTCCGGTGGGCATCGAGCTGGCTTGAAGTATTTTCAACATTTCCAAGTGGTGGCGGTCAGCCTATGCTTTGGTGATTAATGTCTGCCACTCACTCGATCGATCTGGCCAATTTGGTATATGACTTTAAATCCATTGTTGAGCCGCTGGATTTAGCGGAATTATTTCCCCGGCCACAACCTTTGGAAGTGGAACTCGGCTGCGGGGATGCCTCCTTCTTGGCTGAATACGCGCGGCAGCATCCGGAAACCAACTTCCTGGGGGTCGAACGGTTGCTGGGGCGGATTAAAAAGCTGGATCGCAAAGGCCGGCTGGCCGGGTTGACGAACCTGCGGGGGGTGCGCATTGAGTCGGCTTATTTTCTGCAATACTTGCTGCCCGCCCAGTGCGCCGGGGCGTTGCATATCTACTTTCCCGATCCCTGGCCGAAGAAGAAACATCATCGTCACCGGTTGATTAATGCCGCCTTTCCCGCCCTGGCGCGCCGGGTGCTGACGCACGGTGGTGTGGTGTATTTGCGGACGGATGACCAGGATTATTTTACGCAGATGCGGGAGGTTTTTGGCGCGGCGCGCGAATTTGAAACCGTGGCCACGCCGGAGGGCTTGGCTGGAGTGCTGACGGACTTTGAGCGGGGCTTTCACGCCCAGGGCATTCCCACGCTGGCGGCGGCATATCGGAGCCTTTAAATGGCGCGTAGCCTTTAAATGTCGATGACCGGGCCGTCGCCGGGACCGGATTTGCCCGGGGGCCGCGGGCGGCGTTGCACGGTAAGCTTGGATCCGCCGGTGAGGATGTTCAAGGCTACGGAGATGATGCCGATAATGGCCGCGCCGAGAAAGGCCGCCCAAAAATTATCGACGTGGAAATATTGCGGCACCAGCCACGCGACCAGTCGGAGGAGCAGGGCGTTGATCACCAGCGTGAACAAACCGAGGGTGAAGATTAGCAGTGGCAGCGCCAACAGCATCAAAATCGGGCGGATAAAGGCATTGAGAATACCCAGCAGCAGCGCGGTCATGATTGGGGCCGCGTACGGACTGGTGCAACTAATCCCGGGCACGATCTTGACGGCCAGCAGCACGGCGAGAGTGTTGATGGCCCAGCTCTTGAGGAAGCGGAAGGTGCGTTGCGTGTCACTATTCATTGCGCTGCTAGATAACGGCGGGAAAGCTTTACCCAATTTGCCTCAAATAACAAGGCGCTAATTTGGCGGAAAACTTTGGCTGGCAATCGGTTCGGGTCCCGGGTTAAGCTGGCTCGACAATTACCTGGACACTATGAAACGAATACCCGCCGCCGTTTTGCTTTGGTTGCTCTGCCTGGCCCCGGCCCTGGTCCGGGCGGAATCCCTGGTCGCCGCCGGGGCGAAACTGGAAAAGCTCGGCGGCACATTTGACTTTACTGAAGGGCCCACGGCCGATGCGCAGGGCAACGTGTTCTTCACCGACCAGCCCAACAACCGCATTCTGGAGTGGAGTGTCGATGGCAAGCTTTCCACCTTCATGGAGCCCGCCGGCCGGGCCAATGGCATGTATTTTGACGCGCATGGCAATCTGGTTGCCTGCGCCGAGGAGCATAACGAATTGTGGTCCATCTCCCCGGATAAAACCGTCACCAAACTGGTGACGGATTATCAAGGCAAGGCCTTGCATGGTCCCAATGATATCTGGGTGGCCCCCAACGGCGGGATTTTTTTCACCGACCCATTCTATGGCCGGACCTGGACGGACACCAACCGGGCGAAGTTCAGCGGGGAATGGGTCTTTTATCTCTCACCGGATCATCAGACCCTCAAACCCGTCGTCCAAGATTTTACCAAACCCAACGGCATCAGCGGATCGCCCGATGGGACAAAATTGTTTGCCACGGATATTAATGGCAACCAGACGTGGCGGTATGACATTTTGCCGGATGGCTCGCTCACCAACAAATCGTTGATTTGCCATCAAGGCTGTGACGGGATGACGGTGGATGAGTTGGGCAACTTTTATCTCGCGGGCCAGGGCGTGACCATTTACAGCCCGACGGGAGAACGTCTGGAGCATATTGATGTGCCTGAGCCTTGGACGGCCAACCTGAGCTTCAGCGGCGCGAATCACAAAACGCTTTTCATCACGGCCAGCAAAGGCATTTACTCCATCCGCATGCGGGTCAAGGGGGGGAATCCTTCAAAATAGGTTTAGACAGTTCGGCGGGGCAAAGGAGCCGATGGAAAAAATTCGCGAAACTTCAAGATATTACCCTGGGGGCGGGTGTTAATGATTGTTAAAGCGTTATAATGTTAATTCGTCAAGACCCGGACGGCAAGCTGTTGAATTTTATCAGCCAGCGTAATTATGATCACGCCGCCTTAAACGGGACTCATTTGGTAAACGGTGTCTGGTATAATGAAGAGGTTTATTCCCATGCCGGTCAAAACAGCATTTCCCCGGATGCCGTTAATCCGCTCGCGGACTCCTTCACCGCTGTGGCTGATTACCTTTGAGATTCAAATCCTGGAGAATTTTTTACCGGATTAACTTATGATGATGCTGGCGGACTGGCGTATTTGCTTCGACGAACAACATTAATTACGAGACCTTGCTGCCCGGCGTCACGGGGGCGGGAACCAACGCCAGTGTGTTTGTAAACGGCGCCTGGCGTCCCGGAGTTGATAAAGTCACTTTAGTGCCCCAACCCATGGATGCGCCGTCAGGAGCCTTTTTGCCCATGACCAATTGTTACACCGACCGGTACCTGGCCAATGGGGAGTTGAAAGCACAGCCGCTGGCGCGGATAGTTGCGCGGCCGGACATCTTTTTTCGCGGCGGAGGTGCCACACCCGGAATGATCTCATTTGGCCTTTGATTATGCACGGGAGCTTCCAACTGGTCGAACAATGCCATGGCCAACGGAAGCACCAAAGGAGCCCGTCCGGGGGTAATCCAGCCACCGGTGGAAATTGCATTCAATAAAATCGGCCAAATATTTGATGGTTATGGCGATGATTCGTCGATGGTATTTTCGGGCAGTCAATATTGGGCGTCCTTTGATGCTTCAACCAATCCGCTGTCGTTTATCCAGTGGTTCAATCAGGAGCCAGTCAAATGGGGCTGCTCATGACACTGGACTTCTCGAATGGAACCCAAGCGGGAATTTTGTGGTCGCTGGGGAGTCTTTGGGGAAAAGCTTTCGCATTTCAAACGGCGACAAATATGAGCGATTGGACGACTTTGCTGACTTTGACAAACAACGGCAGCATGAGCGTTTATAACAACTGAAACCCAAACAGTCCCAGCCGGTTTTACCGATTGATTCCGCAGTAGTTCAAAGCTCCCACAGGAGAATGAGGAGGGATGCACAGCGGCAGGGTGCCGAGAGGAGGCCGGATGTGAATCAAATTAGGAAGGCGGGAAAGCTGGGGCCGGGATTTGAATTGCAACTGCGAACCAAGCAAAATACTCGAGCAAAAACTGGCCGAGGTATCCAGAAGTTTGTGGTGAAGGATTCACCACGGAGGCGCGGGGTGTCGTCCTGACCAGGTGCGTGATGGGACATCCAAGGTGTGAGCGACATATGCTGTCAGCGGTCACTCAAAACCAGCCAGTGAGGGTCGAATGAAAATCAGACACTTTGAGGGAGGCATTGTGTATTGGGCAGCGAAAGCTGCTCATGGTTGCAATGAACGAACTCACAGTGAACGTACAGCATTCGATATTAACTTTGGCGGGCAATGGCTGGTGCAACCGGCGGATTGCGGATGAACTGGGCATTAACCGGGAGACGGTGGGCAAGTATCTGGTGCTGGCCCGGTCAAAACCAGCCATTCCAATCTCCGGCTCTGACCCCGCTCCATACTCAAAACCAGCCATATCGACCGCCGGGTCAGTCGCTGGTCGCCAGAGCCTTTGCCTGCTGTATTCAGCCCAGATCGTGGCGGCAGTGGCAGTGGGATTGAGTGCCCAACGCATCTACCAGGACTTGGTTTGTGAGCACGGTTTCACAGGCAATAATCAGGCGGTAAAACGATTCGTGAGGCACTTGCGAGAGACCCAGCGCACGTTGCCGGAACGGACTGGGCCATCACCACAACTTGAATTTCTGGACACTCATCCCTTGATCCGGTCGCTGGATGTTTATGAGGCACTGACGCCGGATTGTTTTAACCCTCAACCCAAATCCCGTATGTGGGCACCCTGCAAACCACGCTGAAACAACTCCGCCTCTCCGGCCTAATCCAAACCCTGGACGTGCGACTGCAAGAAGCCGTCGCCAACCGGCTTGGCCACGCCAAGTTTCTGGAACTGATTTGCCAGGACGAAATCAATGTGCGTCAGCAGTGGCTGGTGTAATGCCGCACCAAGGCCGCTGATTTCCGCGGCCTGAAAACACTGGAAGACTTCGATTGGGGTTTTAATCCCGCTGTCCACCGCAAAGAGACTTATGATCTGGCCACCGGCAACTTTATCCGGCAAGCCAAGGATGTTCTTTTTCTCGGGCCGCCCGGTGTCGGCAAAACGCATCTGGCTCAGGCCATTGGATACGAAGCCATCAAAACAAACTTTCAGGTGCTTTGCCATTCCATCTTCGATCTGGTGCGTGACTTCATGAAAGACGAAGCCTTCAACTAGCAGGACCGAACCCTGCGCCGTTACCTCAGTCCAGAACTCTCAATGATTGATGATTTCGGGCTCAAACAACTGCCCAAGAACTCCGGCGAGCATCTTTTTGAGGTGATCATGGGCCAGTACGAAAACTGGTCGACCATCATGACCAGCAACCGGCCGTTGGAAGAGTGGGGCAAACTCTTGGGCGACGTGGAGCTGGGCAGAAAAAAACAACTGCAATAGCTACTCGCAAAAATAGTTTTAAGCGGTTGGTCCTTTCTGTCAAGCGGGGGAGGCGGAATTGGAGATTAACTTTAAAATGCGATTGATATTTATCAGCGACGGGTGACGGGGACAAACACAGATTTTTGAAGTTCGGTGAAAGGTTATCGGTTTAGAACTCGATGGTATGTTATCGAGTCCCAAAGCGCGGTTATGCCCGCGCACTCCGAAAGTTGGCAGCCACCGACCGCTCGATGGCTTATGAGTTCAGAGGTTTTTACACGGCAAGCTGCCAGGAAAGGACGATTACCTTGCGTTGAATTGCCGAGGCGTTCACCATGTGGGCGACTGGTTTGCGGGCAAAACGAGATGCATTTGTAATGACGGCGCAAGACGAATTCAATTTTGGCTCGGGTAATGCGGGCGGGGGCTACGATCGCTGGTTGGAGCAGCGCAAGGCGGCGCTTGTGGAACTGGCCCGCAAACTAAATCTGCCACTGGATCACCAGGTTGAGGTCTGGCTGACCGGGGGCATCCGCCTGCGGGGCAAACTGCAATTGCAGGAGGAAATGCTCTTCGTGCCGGAAGACCATGTGCCCCAGCTCCGCCTCCGGGTGGATCACGTGCCGTTTTTGATTCACGAAATGGAATCTTGTGTGCGGTTGGACTGATACCATTTTGTAATGATAATCGGTTTTATTTCCGAATGGCGCGGTTACCAAAACACCCCGTATGGGCCGCCGCAGCAACGACGGCGCGCACGGAGTGACGCGCCCTGCCAGGTTGAGTTTATATCGTGATTCACAGGTAAGCCGTATGAGTAATTTGGGCCTGAATCACGCGCTCGGGTATTTTGGGCCAGGATTCAGAAACTCCGCATGTCGTTTCCTACCAGATCAAGGCGGATGGTTGGATTTGGAATCTGATCGGCGGGGTGGGGACGTGCGTCACGGCGGCCCGATTGGCTCGCCTGCCACCGGCCAGCCATCCGGGGTCCAATTCAGCCTGCGGATGAACAACCGTGAACGGCCTTGGTAATTGGCGTCATAGGTGTGGTAGCTGATCCATTCGTGGTCGCGGGCTTGCAGGATGCCGATGTGGCCCGGGCCGATATAGCGGCCTTGGTTGCCCAGGAACAGGGTGCCACCGCCCGCGGCGAGGTCGCTGCCGGTTTGGTCGAGGTACGGGCCGGTGATTTTTTCGGCGCGGCCGACCCGGACTTGGTAGGTGCTGTTGGTACCCCGGCAACACTGACCCCAATTTACGAACAAGTAATAATAATTAGCGTGACGCATCAGGCACGTGGCTTCTATTGAATCGTTCCGGGCCAGGTGGTAGACCGGGGCATTCGTGCTGGCTCGCAAGCCGGTGGCGGCATCCAGCGGGGTCAGATAAATTCCTTTCCAGTAGGATCCGAAGGCCAGCCAGAGCGATCCATCCTGGTCTTGCATTACGCTCGGGTCGATGGTGTTGAAATCAGCGCCGTTGGTCGAGCTGATGACTATCCCGACATCCGTCCACCCATAATTGGTGGCGTTGCCATCCAGGGTGGGCGAGGTGGCTAATCCGATGGCCGAGGTCTGTTTGCCCCAGGCGGAGACGGCATAGTAGAGGTAAAATTTGCCATTCAGGTGGATAATGTCCGGTGCCCAAAAATAACCGTCAAAGCCGGGCGCGACCTTGAGGGTCCAGGCGGGTGGATGGGCGAACACTGGTGGTTCGTTCGTCCAGTAGATCAAGTCGGCCGAAGAACGCACACAGATGCCCGGGCGGGTGCCGAAGACGTAATAGCGTCCGTGATCCTGAACGATGGTGGAGGGATCGTGGATGAAAATTTGGCCGCTGAGGGGGTCTGGTTGGGCAAGGCAGGGCAGGGTGAGGAGGCAGATGAAGATGGCCAGAAAGAATCCGCGCAGAGTAGGAATGATTTTCGTCACCTGCTCGCAGTGGAGGGCTCGCACGCCCGGTGAGGGCGCCGGGCCTGCAGGGACGGCCACCGCTCGCGGACGAATGAGTGCGGCCAAAGTTTCTTGGGGACGAGCCGTCCCCACCCCTGAGACGTTGCGGACTTTTCCAAATGTGCAGACATGGACGAGCACTCCATATTGCCGGAATTTCTGGATGCATACATTAGTAGTGTTTTGGACGTTGCTGCGCCCGGGACGGGCGCGCTCCGGCTGCGGGCTGAAAGGCTGGTATCGAGTCTCTAATATTTGCGTTTTTCTCATTCCAGTGATGCAAAATTTAATCAGAAACTCGATACCTCGTCTCCTACCAAAGTACGGGGCTCAAGTTGGCCGTAATTTGATCAGCAGATCCTTGCTCTCGACGGTTTCGCCCACGGCGGCATTGATGGCTTCCACCACGCCGTCGGTGGCGGCGTATACGGTGGTTTGCATTTTCATGGCCTCCATCATCAGGAGTTTCTCACCCTTGGCCACCTTGTGCCCCACGCTCACGGCGATGGAAGCAATGAGCCCGGGAATCGGCGCGGCAATCTGGTTCGGATCGTTGATATCCGCTTTTGGCCGTGTCTTCGCCGTGGGAGCGATTTTCTTGTCCGCGATAAATGTCTCCCGCACCATGCCGTTCAATTCATAGGAGATCGTCCGGCGGCCGTCCTTGTCCGGCTCGCTGACATTGATCAACCGGATGATGAGGGACTTGCCCTCCTCAATCGCCACGTTGATTTCTTCGCCCCGGCGCAGGCCATAAAAGAAGGCGTGCGAAGGCAGCACGCTGACATCGCTGTATTCTTTTTGGAGTTTGGTGAAATCAGTGAATACCTGTGGGTACATTAGGTAAGAATACAGATCGTCCTCGGTGCAGGGACGTTTGAGGGTTGCGGACAGCTCGGCGCGGATTTTATCCAGGTCGGCCGGGGTGGCCACGGCTCCGGGAATGACGCCCCGGGCAAAATCCCGGCGGGCTTGGGCCGCCCGTTCATGGCCCAGCACCACTTTTTGCACTTCCTCCGGCCAGCCGTTTTCCGGCCAGCCCAATCCGCCGCTCATCATGTCCACCACCGAATCCGGGAAGCCCTGTGCCCCCGGTTCCAAGTTGACCACATCCTCCGGCTTGACCCCGCGACTGAACAGGAACAGCGCCATGTCACCCACGACCTTGCTGGACGGCGTCACTTTCACAATGTCGCCAAACAACTGGTTGACCTCCGCATAGGTGCGGGCGATTTCCGGCCAGCGGTGGGTCACGCCCATGCTCGCGGCCTGTTCTTTGAGGTTGGTGTACTGGCCGCCGGGCATTTCGTGCAAATACACCTCCGCACTACCGGTTTTGGGAGCGGTGTCAAAGGGATGATAATATTCGCGCACCCGTTCCCAGTAATCACCAAATTCGTTGAGGGCATCCAGGTCCAGGCCGGTGTCGCGCGGCGTATGTTGCAAGGCGGCGACGATGGAATTCAGGTTTGGCTGGCTGGTGCTGCCACTCATGCTGGACAGCGCAAGGTCCACCACATCCACGCCGGCCTCGCTGGCCTGCAAAATGGCCGCCGCCTGGGTGCCGGCGGTGTCGTGGGTATGGAAGTGCACCGGGATGCCCACCGCTTCGCGCAGCGCCTTGACCAGCACCTTGGCCGCCGGGGGACGGCACAGACCGGCCATGTCTTTGATGGCCAGCATATGTGCTCCCATCCGCTCCAGATCCTTCGCCAGCTTCACATAATATTTTAGCGAGTACTTGTCTCGTTTCGGATCCAGGATGTCGCCCGTGTAACACACGGCCGCCTCGCAGATGGCATGGGTTTCCTGGACGGCGTCCATGGCCACGCGCAAATTGGGCGTGTAATTCAGCGAATCGAAAATGCGGAAAATATCGATGCCGGATTCGGCGGCATGCTTCACAAATCCAGCCACCACGTTTTCCGGGTAATTGGAGTAACCGACGGCGTTGGAACCCCGGAAGAGCATTTGGAAACAAATGTTGGGAATGCGCGCTCGCAACTGACGCAAGCGCTCCCAGGGATCTTCATTCAGAAACCGCATGGAAGTGTCAAAGGTGGCGCCCCCCCACATTTCCAGGGAGAACAAACCGGCGGCACGGCGCGCCAAGGCGTCGGCCACGGCCAGCATGTCGTAGGTTCGCACCCGGGTGGCCATTAGGGACTGGTGGGCATCCCGCAGGGTGGTGTCCGTCACCAGCAGACGCTTTTGTTTGCGCGTCCACTCGGCGAATTTTGTCGGCCCCAATTTGAGCAGCAAATCCCGAGTGCCGGGCGGCGGGGCCAGCTTGTGGTCACATGCCACCGGGCGGGCCAGCATGAGCGGTTTTTCGGGTTTGTACCCCTTGGCGTGTGGGTTGCCATTTACGATCACATTGCCCAGAAAATTCAACAGCTTCGTCGCCCGGTCGCGCCGGGGCTTGAATTGGAACAGCTCGGGGGAGGTATCAATTAGCGTTGTGGTCGCCTGGCCAGTCCGAAACTTCTCGTGGTGGATTACATTTTCAAGAAACGGGATGTTCGTCTTCACCCCGCGGATGCGGAATTCGGAAAGCGCCCGGTGCATGCGGTGCATGGCAATTTCGTATGTCTGCGCACTGGCAATGGCCTTCACCAGCAGGGAGTCATAGAAGGGGGTGATGATCGAGCCATCGTAGCCCATGCCGCCGTCCAGCCGGATGCCGAAACCGCCCGGCGACCGGTAGGCCAGAATTTTGCCGTAATCCGGCATGAACTTGTTTTCGGGATCTTCGGTCGTCACCCGGCATTGGATGGCATAACCGTTCCGGGGAATCTGATCCTGGGGGGGCATGCCTACCTCCGGGCCGTGCAGTTCGTAACCCTGGGCAATCAAAATCTGCGCCCGCACCAAGTCGAGGCCGGTGATGACCTCCGTGACGGTGTGTTCCACCTGGATTCGAGGGTTCATTTCAATAAAGAACCATTCGTGCTTGTCCAAGTCGTACAGAAACTCGATCGTCCCGGCGTTGTCGTACCTGATTTCGCGGGCCATCCGGGCGGCGGCGTCGCATAATTCCTGGATGATATGCTCCGGCAGGCCAAAGCTGGGAGCGACTTCGATGACCTTTTGGTGCCGGCGCTGCACCGAGCAGTCCCGCTCGTGGAGGTGGATCACGTTGCCATGCTGATCGCCCAGCACTTGCACCTCGATGTGCTTGGCGCGGGGAATGTATTTTTCCAGAAAGACCGCCGGATTGCCAAACGCCCGTTCCGCCTCCGACTGGGCCTCATCCAACAGGCCGGCCAGGTCCGCCGCCTTCTGCACCACGCGCATCCCCCGACCACCGCCGCCGAATGCCGCCTTGATAATGAGCGGAAAGCCGATCTGCTTGGCGGCCTTCATGGCTTCGTCGCGGTCGGAAATTGGATCCTCATTGCCGGGCAGGGTGGGGACATTGATACGCTGCGCCAGGGCGCGGGCGGCGGTCTTGTCGCCCATCATTTCCAACAACTCCGGCCGGGGTCCAACAAAGGCGATCCCGGCGGCCGCGCAGGCCCGGGCAAAATGCGCATTCTCCGAGAGAAAACCGTACCCGGGATGAATCGCATCCACGCCCTTTTCTTTGGCCATGGTGATGATACTTTCGATGTCCAGATAGGCCGCCACGGGACCCTTGCCCTGGCCGATCAAGTATGCCTCGTCCGCCTTGAAGCGGTGCAGGCAAAAACGGTCCTCCTGGGCGTACATGGCCACGGTGCGTAAATTCAACTCGGTGCCGGCGCGGAAAATACGGATGGCAATCTCACTACGGTTGGCGGCCAGCAACTTCCGAAAAGGATGGTGCGCGCCGGGCCTGGACTTGGGCGCTGGTTTGGAATGATGCGTCGTTAAACTCATGTGGCCTGATTTTATAGATGGTTGGCCGGATAATGGCAAAACATAGCTGGCCCCAAGGGCGCTTTTTTTGAGGAGTGTCGGGATGGATGCAGATAAAGAAGCTTGCCCCATGCGCTGCCTTTGTAGAAGCCCCTCGCTTTTCGCAAAGTAGTTGGCTCGATGTCAGCGTTAAACTGCGAAACTCGGAATGTCTGGAAGCACCCAGCCGGGAAGTCCTCATATTGGAGGGGATTAAGTCCCTGCGGAAGGCTGAAGGAGAATCGGCGCCACTGCGCAAAAAGTTCACACTTTCCCCCGAAACGAGCAGGAATTGCGCGGTTGGAATCTAGGATGTCCCGTTTTTGGGTGGATTTGGACTGGCATGAACATTGCTTTGAACGAGTCGTAAATCACGGTCGGTACCAAGTATTGGCCGCGGGACACCAAACCAAAACTAGACCAACTAGAAAACAGTCCAAACTTAACCGGAGTACTCGCAATGAAAATCAAACAACTTGCAATCGCGTGCGGTCTGGCGGCCGCGCTCATATTTAGTGCCAACTTTGCCTCAGCTCAGGACAACGGGGGCGGACCGGGCGGACCGGGCGGACCCGGTGGACCTGGCGGACCTGGCGGACCTGGCGGGTTTGGCGGCGGCGGGCGCGGCAATTGGGATCCCGCGGCAATGATGCAGCGGATGATGGACAATGTGAAGGACCAGCTCGGCTTTACGAACGACACGGATTGGCAGGCGGTGCAACCATTGGTCCAGAAGGTCATGGATGCCCGGCGCGACGCTGGCGGCGGCGCCAACATGATGCGCCTGATGCGCCCGAATCGCGGCGGTCAGGGCGGTGGCGGCAACCGCCGCGGCGGCATGTTCGGCGGACCGCCGAACCCGGATGCCGAAGCCTTGCAAAAAGCGTTGGATGACAACGCCCCGACCAGCCAGGTAAAAACCCTGCTGGCCAAATATGAAGCCAGCCAAAAGGCCAAGCAAGCCGCACTGAAGGACGCCCAGGAAGCGTTGCGGGCGGTGCTTACTTCACGGCAGGAAGCCCAGGCCACACTCCTTGGTTTGATTGAGTAATTGCGGCTTAAAACCGGCGCACTCCTGACATGAGCGAAACCGTCACCCACGAATATCAGAAGTTGCTGGAACGCATGATCGCGTCCCGGCAACTGTCGGCTTTGGATGCCGAGGTGCTGCGCCGGGACCATGCCACGGTGCAAACGGAGGATGGGGTGTTACGGTGGCTGGCCCAGGAGTATGGGCTGAACTACACGAATCTTGAAGATATTGAGCCGGACCGGCAGTTGCTCTCGCTGTTCCCGGCGCGGTTGCTGCTCAAGGAAGAGTTACTCCCGCTGCAGCGGGTGAATGGCACGGTGGAAGTGGCCACCAGCCGGCTTTTTGCGACCCAAGGCTTTGATGCCTTGAAAACCATGACGGGGCTGACGCTCAAGCCGGTGCTGGCCACGAGCGAAGTGATTCAGCGGGAAATCAAAAAGCGCCTGGGGGTGGGGGCGGACACGATTGACACCCTGGAGGAGGAAAAGGGCTTCGAGGTCGTTGATGAAAATGCCGAGGACACCAACCTGGACAACGCGGCCGAGGATGCCTCGATCATCCGCTTCGTCAACCAGGTTTTGAAGGATGCCATTGAATTGCGGGCCTCGGACGTTCACCTTGAACCGTTTGAGGATGAATTCCGCATTCGTTATCGCATTGACGGGGTTTTGCAGGACGTCTCCGTGCCGGCCCAGTTGAAGCGCTTTCAGCCCGCCATCGTTTCGCGCGTCAAAATTCTCAGCCATCTGAACATCGCGGAAAAGCGCCTGCCGCAGGACGGACGCATCAAGGTGCGGATTGAGGATGCCGAGGTGGACATCCGCGTTTCCATCATTCCCATGTTGCACGGCGAAGCGGTGGTCATGCGCTTGCTGCGGCAGAACTCGAAATTACGCGGATTGCAGGACATCGGGATGGACAAGCGCGAACTGGAATGCTTCCGACGCGTGCTGCAAATGCCGCATGGCATCATTCTGGTCACCGGCCCGACGGGCAGCGGCAAAACCTCGACGCTGTACACCGCGCTCAATGAAATCAACGATTCGGTTCGCAAAATCATCACGATTGAAGACCCGGTGGAATATCAATTGAAGGGCGTCAATCAGATCCAGGTCTCCGAGAAGGCCGGACTGACCTTTGCCCGGGGGTTGCGCTCGATTTTGCGTCATGACCCCGATGTGATTCTCATCGGCGAAATTCGCGACGCGGAAACGGCCCAGATTGCCGTGCAAGCCTCGCTGACCGGTCACTTGGTATTCTCCACGCTGCACACCAACGACGCGCCAGGCGCGCTGACCCGCCTGGTGGACATGGGCGTGGAGCCCTATTTGGTGGCCTCTTCGCTGGAGGCCGTGCTGGCCCAGCGGTTGGTGCGCTTGTTGTGCAAGAGTTGCAAAGTGCCGGATGACTCCGCCACAGCGCAGGCCTTCAAACTGCGCCTGGGAATTCCGCCGAATGCCACGATCTACCGTTCCGTCGGCTGCCGTGACTGTCGTAACACGGGTTTCATTGGCCGGCACGCCATTTTTGAATGGATGGATGCGGACGCCGAAATCCGGACTTTGATATTAAATAATGCCTCGTCGGATCAAATTCGCGAGGCGGCGCGCCGCGGCGGCATGCGCTCGCTGGCCGATGACGGCTGGCGGTTGGTGCGCCAGGGGATCACCACCGTGGAAGAAGTATTAAGCGTCACCACGGCCAAGGAAGTGGATCGGGCCACCCAGAATGTGGAATCCTTGCCCGGTGCAGCCGCGTCAAGCCTGCCAAGTGCCGCCACGATTGCGGTGAATCGCGTCTGAACCCGCCACCATGCCGACTTTTAAATACAAAGCGTTGCAAGCCAATGGTTCGGTGGCTGAAGGCGTGCTGGAAGCGTCTGGACGGCCCGAGGCCTTGCGGCAGATCGAGACGCGGGGACTGCGGCCCGTCAACTTGGTGGAGAAAGCAGGCGCGGTCGCCAAAAAAGGCGCGGCGATGCCAGCCATTCCGGGCAATTTTTCCTTCAAGTTCGAGTCCAAAAAGATTTCCGCCAAGGCGCTCGAAAACTTTACACGATTGTTGTCCAGCCTGCTGGCCGCCGGGGTGCCGCTCAGCCGCGCCATGGTGATTCTCTACAAGGAAGCAACGAATCCGGTGGTGGGGGCCAAGTGGCGGGAATTGCACGATCTGGTTGTGGATGGGATGGCGTTATCCGATGCCATGGGCAAATCGCCCGACACGTTTCCGCGCGTTTACACGGCCATGGTGCAGGCTGGGGAGATGGGCGGTTTTCTGGATGTGGTGCTGGCGCAAATCGCGGATTTCCAACAGCGCGAAAAAGAGCTGAAATCCAAGGTGTCCACCGCGATGATCTACCCTTGCATTCTGCTGGTGCTCGCGCTGGTGGTGCTGACCGTATTGCTCGTGTTTTTCATTCCCAAGTTTCAGAAGGTTTTTAACAGCGTCCACGGTTCGCTGCCCTTGATCACGCAAATTATCATCGGGGCCAGCCACATTCTGCGATCCTACGGACTGTTTGTGCTTTTGGGGGTGGTGGGGGTGGGGGCATTGTTGCGGACTTGGTTTGTCTCGGAAAAGGGCAAGCGAGTCTGGGAAATGATTGTGCTGCGGTCACCGCTGGTTGGTCCGCTGATCTCCCAATTCGCCATGGCGCGGTTTTGCCGCATGCTGGGCACGTTGTTGGGAGCGGGGGTGCCGCTGATTCAGTGCCTGAATGTGGCGCGAAAATCCATCGGCAACCAGATTCTGGTGGATGCCGTCTCCCAGGCCATTGAGCGGGTGCAGCAGGGCGGCCGGTTGGGGGAAAGCCTGGCGGATTGCAAACGCCTGTTTCCCGGCTCGGTGCTGGAAATGATCGCCGTGGCCGAGGAAAGCGGACGGCTGGACGTTGAGCTGGTGCGCATCGCCGCCGTGACCGAGGTGGATTTGGACCGGCATTTAAAGACGGCCGTTGCCTTTGCCGAACCGCTCATGCTGTTCCTCATCGCCGGGTTCATCGGCCTGATTTTTATCGGCATGTTGCTGCCGATCTTCTCACTCCAGGATTACATCAAATAACCTCCCTACATATTAATGAATATGAAAATCAACCCTTCCCAACGCGCCACCCTTTCGGAACTGCGCCAACGGGCGTTCACGCTGGTGGAAATGCTGCTGGTCATCACCATCATCGGCATTCTCGCTGCGCTGGTAGTGCCCAAGATGATGGGACGCAGCGAGCAGGCCCGTCAGGCCGCCGCCCGGTCCGACTTGTCCTCGATCAAAACCGTGCTGGACGCCTTTGAGGTGGACAATGGCTATTATCCCAAGGGCAAAAACGGCCTTAATGACCTGATCCAGATGCCGCGCGATGCGCGGTCCTGGCACGGACCTTATCTGGAGGCGATTCCGCAGGATCCGTGGGGCAATCCATACATTTACGAATTCCCCGGCAAACACAACCCCGCAGGCTACGACCTTTATTCGGCCGGACCGGACGGAAAGCCCGGAAATGAAGATGACATTGGCAACTGGCAATCCAAGTAACCGCCGCGCATGCGCCTTCACTTTGATCGAGTTGATTCTGGTGATGACCCTGCTGGTGGTGCTGGTCTCCATGATCGCCCCGAAGCTGTCCGGTTTCGTGCGGGGGCGGGCCTTGGATTCCGAGGCGCGGCGCTTTCAAGCGCTGGCCCATGCCGGGCAGAGCCGGGCGGTGTCGGAGGGCATGCCCATGGTTTTGTGGATCAATGCGAAAGCTGGAACCTGCGGGCTCGAGGAGGAAACGCCGCCGGCGGGCGGCGATCCCAAAGCCGAGCAAGTCAGCCTCGCGGAGAATTTGCAAATCGCTGTGGCGACCGTTGGCGGCACCGCCACGACGACGTTTCACACTGTGCCCGCCATCCGGTTTTCGCCTGATGGGTCGATTGACGAAACCAGTCCGCGCACCGTGCGCTTGACGGATGCGGCGGGGGTTTCCTTGTGGCTGGTGGAATTGCCAAACCGGACGGGTTATGAAATTCGCGACACCGGCAACTAATCGTGGCGCGGCCGGGTTCACGCTGGCCGAGGTGCTGGCGGCGATGCTCTTTCTCGCGCTGGTGATTCCGGCGGCAGTGGAAGCCCTCCATGTGGCGGGGCTGGCCGGCGAAGTGGCCGCCCGTAAAAGCGCCGCTGCCCGGGTGGCTGACCGGGTTTTAAATGAGAGCCTGGTGTTGACGAACTGGACCGGTGGCAATCGGAGCGGGACGATTCAGGAAGGCGCCTTGGAATTTCGCTGGAGTCTGACCAGTCAAAACTGGCCGCAAGACGCAATGCAGTTGCTGACGGCCGAGGTCAAGTTCTCGGCGCAAAACAAAGATTATGCGGTGAAAATGTGCAC
>Ga0364866_10154_pt1 | contig 50690 bp, 42 predicted proteins | sample ExccelAu500001D3_3_FD_206913 | JGI IMG/M metagenome (GOLD analysis project Ga0364866, IMG submission 206913) | Enriched cells from Trout Bog Lake Hypolimnion, Wisconsin, USA - BchlTB.Aug13.5000.01.D3 | ecosystem: Environmental > Aquatic > Freshwater > Lake > Hypolimnion/Profundal zone | place...
TGCTCGTTCCTATTTTCTTACGTATGGCATTCCCACAGTCATTGCCCGCTGTGGGAATATTTACGGTGGTGGGGATTTGAATTGGAGTCGCATTGTGCCCGGCACAATGCGCGACTTAATCTTAGGTGAAACCCCCAAACTTCGAAGCAATGGGCATTTTTTACGCGATTACATATATGTTGAAGACGCTGTGGATGCCTATCTGACAATGGCCCTAAATGTGAATCTAAAGCAAGTTAACGGTGAAGCATTTAATTTTTCACGCGAAGAACCGATTTCCGTATTGCAAATCTATGAAGCGATCTGTCGGGTCGTGGTCGGCCATTATGTGGAACCCATTGTGCTGAATATTGCGCAACACGAAATTGTGGATCAGCACCTGTCCAGCTATAAATCGCGCGAAGTACTTGGTTGGCAAAGTGGCTTTAGTCTGGAAATCGGATTAATTCAGAGTTATAATTGGTACAAGGAATATATTGCATCATGAATAAAAAGTTGATTAGCATCATTATTCCTGCATATAACGAAGAAGATTGTGTCGATGAACTTTGTGGACGTCTTCAAAAGGTAATGGAATCAGAGAAACAATATGAATTCGAAATATTTATAGTTGAAAACGGTTCTTTGGATGGCACTTGGGAGAAACTTAGGCGAATTGCCTCAGCTGACAATCGCATCAAAATTATCAAATTATCTAGAAATTTTCGCATGGATGGTGGCCTGACTGCTGGACTAAACTATGTGAAGGGCGACGCTTGTGTATTGATGACTGCCGACTTACAAGATCCGCCTGAACTTATTCCTGACTTTCTTAGATTGTGGGAGCAGGGGTATGAAAACATATATGGAGTTGTAACAAAGCGTGATGGGACCGGACTTCTAAGAAAACTCAATTCCAATCTATTTTATTACGTTGCAGGAAAGCTCACCGATGGTCGAATACCGCGCAATGCTTCTGATTTTCGATTGGTTGACAAAAAAGTTTATGAAGCAGTCAAAAAAATGGATGAGAGAAATAGATTTGTCAGGGGGTTATTTGCATGGGTCGGCTTTAGTTCCATCGGAGTCCCAATGGTTAGACCGCCACGATTTGCAGGAGTTTCGAATGCGCATAGCTGGAAAGTTATAGACTTGGCATTCAAAGGCATTTTTGCAAACTCATACAAACCATTAAAACTCATCACAATCTTTGGTCTCGCAATGTCAGGTATTTCATTCATTTCAATTATCCCACTTTCGATTATATGGTTGGTAAACGGTGTTCCTTTTGCTGGATTTGGAACATTGGTGGCGGTTGCCTTGCTGGTATTTGGTTTGCTCTCCCTAATGCTTGGAATTATGAGTGAATATGTGGGACTCATCTACGAGGAAGTCAAGGGTCGACCGAACTTCATAGTAAGTGACACAAGGGGCTTGGAGTGAACACAGCGTTTATCTTTGGAGCCACTGGGGAAATAGGTAGTTCCATAGTTGCTAAATTCAAATCTGAAAACTACCGGGTATGTGAATTCTCTAGAAATCCCTTACACGGACATCTCTTTTCAATAGATGACTTGCAAGACGTTGCCTCAAGATTCAAAGAAGCTGATTGTGTGGTTTGGGCTAGCGGAGCAAATTTGAATGATTCAATTGATGAATACGACCTTCACCGTTTTCAATCAGTTCTTGATGCAAATCTAATCTATATTGTAGAAGGCCTCTCCAAGCTACTTCAGGCGAAACTTTTAGCAAACAATTGCAATCTCGTGATTGTTAGCTCTGTGTGGCAAGGGTTTTCGAAACAAAATAAGTTCAGTTATACGGTCAGCAAAAGTGCAGTGGGGGGGTTAATTCATTCTTTAGCGGCCGACCTTGCTCCAAGAGGGATGCGAGTAAACGGAGTTTTACCGGGGGTGGTGGACACTCAAATGACGCGAGCAGCTCTTACGCCTGATCAGGTCAAAAAGATAGAAAGGCAGACGCCAACCCAAGCTCTAGTTACACTGGAAGCGGTTGCAAATCTTGTTTACTTCTTATCATCGACGCAATCCGATGGAATAAACGGGCAAAGCGTAGTAATTGATGGAGGATGGTCTGTGGTTCGATATGTCTAGCATCGAGATTTTATCTACTTATAAAAACTATCAGGTGAACTTTTCAACTAAATTAAAAAGTCTTGACTCCCAAAAATGTATTTATATTGTGGATTCTGCAGTAGCTACTAATCCATTAATCTTGCAACTCGATTTATCTCGCGTAATTTTTGTTGATGGATCAGAAAAGACAAAAACAATTGAATATTGTTCGAAGCTAATCGAAGAATTAGCAATGAGAGGTGTGAATAGGGGGAGCTCACTTGTGGCGATAGGGGGTGGCTCTGTTCAAGATGCTGCTACCTTGACCGCTTCACTGTATATGCGTGGCATAACCTGGTACTACGTGCCTACGACACTTATGGCAATGACCGACAGCTGTGTAGGAGGAAAAAGCGCAATTAATGTTGGGAATTTCAAGAATTTAGCTGGAAATTTTTATCCTCCAAACGAAATTCGAATTGAAGAGGACTTCCTTAGCTCATTGCCGAAAAGTGCAATTAGTTCTGGTCTGAGCGAAGCCGTTAAGATACAAATAGCCAAAGGACCTCTGGAATTTTTAAAATTTAGAACTGCCTATGATAAGTACAATTTAAGTTCTGAACCAAGCACCCTTATTGAGATTGTGCGAATGTCCTTAGCTTCTAAGAAGTGGTTTATAGAAATTGACGAATTTGACAAAAAAGAACGTCAACTACTGAATTATGGCCATTCGTTTGGGCATGCCCTTGAAAGTGCGTCTGATATGACTTTACCTCATGGACTCGCAGTTGGAGTCGGAATACTTGTGGCCAATTCTCTTGTTCCTCAAAATGATTATGTGAACGACATTAATGAAGTTGTTTGGAAAATTTTAATTAAATCTGAATATAAATTTGAGTCGCTCAAAGTAAATTTGAAGAAATTTAAAGAAGCGTTAAAGAAAGATAAGAAGAATTCTCAGTCTCAGCAAGTTCTAGTGCTGCTTAATTCACATAACTTGCTCCAGACAGCGGTCTTTGACTTATCCGAAAATAGACTTGAAGAACAGAGTAATCTGCTCGCTAAAGTTCTAGATGAATTGGGGACGATCTCTTGAAGTATTCAGATCTGTTAATTGATTGGTTGGTCGAGCAAGGCTACTCACATTGCTTTTTCGTAGGTGGTGGAAATGTGATGCATTTGTTGGAATCTGCACGGACGCGCATGACTTGTATCCCTGTGATTCATGAGGTTGCTGCCTCGATTGCCACGGAGTACTTCAACGAAATTTCCGATGGCGATTCAAAGGCGTTCACCCTGGTTACGGCTGGACCAGGGGTGACGAATTTGGTAACGGGGGTAGCTGGGGCTTGGCTTGAAAGTAGAGAGTTGTTGGTGATTGCTGGGCAAGCGCGTACTGATGCATTATCTCGTGGATTGGTTAGGCAAATCGGTCACCAAGAAATAAATGGTACTGGAATTATGACTCCGATTACCAAGTTAGCTGAGACTATCGAGCAGCCCCTCACGAGGACCGAGTTCTATTCAAGAATCTCACTTGGTGCATCTGGGAGAAAAGGTCCCATTTTTCTTGAATTTTGCTTGGACGTTACAGGACAGATGGTAGACCCATCGCACCTCTTGGATTTCAAACCTACACGTTCAATAAGGAACCCAGTTGCCTCCACTCATCAAGTAGATAATTTACTTGAGATGGTTCGAGAAGCAAAGCGGCCAATATTTCTTTTTGGAGCAGGTATCGAACGAGATTATGTCAACGATCATCTGACAAGCATCGAAGCACTGGGGATTCCAATTGCGACAACCTGGAACGGCGCAGACAGGTTCCCAAATGAACACACACTTTATGCCGGCAGATCCAATACATATGGGATGCGTTGGTCAAATGTGCTAGTTCAACAGGCGGATTTGATTATCGCTCTTGGTACTCGGCTTGGACTTCAGCAAACGGGATTCAATTGGGAGAAATTTGCCCCTGTTGGCAAGCTAGTTCAGGTGGATATCGATAAGGGAGAATTAGATAAAGTGACTCCCAAAAAAGACTTAAAAATAAATGCAGATGCAAATTTTGTTTTAGATGAATTACTCTCGAGTTTATCTAGACCACAGATTGATGAGTGGCGATCATTCGTGAGAGAAATTAGAGAACTTTTGCCGGCAGTGGAAGAGTCAAATGTTAAGAGCGATAGTTACATTGAGGCATTTACATTCGTTTCTGCGTTAAATAAGATCACGTCGGAAGGTGACTCCATAATTCCTTGTAGCTCAGGTGGAGCATTCACAACCATGATGCAAGCTTATTTTCTAAAGAGCGGGCAAAGAATGGTCACGGATAAGGGTCTAGCAAGCATGGGATACGGACTATCCGGTGCCATTGGAGCAGCTTTCGCGAATCCCAAGGTTAAAACTATTTTAGTAGAGGGCGATGGCGGCTTTGCACAAAATTTGCAAGAGGTTGGTACAGTTGAAATAAATCGCCTAAACTTGAAAATGTTCATATTTTCGAATCAAGGGTACGCATCAATAAGAACTACCCAAAAATCATATTTCGATGGAAATTATTTGGGGTGTGACCGAGAAACGGGTTTAGGTTTTCCGGATTGGGAACTTATTTTTAAAGCTTTTAATGTGCCTGTAATCACTATGGGAAGCGAATTATTCCAATCTGAAGATGTATTGAATCTATTTAACAACGATGGACCGGCTGCTTTTATAGTTCCGCTTGATCCTGAACAGATTTATTACCCAAAGGTGACAAGTAAAGTATTGCCGAATGGAAAAATGGAATCCAATCCAATACACCTCATGACTCCGGCATTGCCCGCTGAAGTGAGCGCCAAAGCCTACAGATATTTGCCCGACATCTTTAGAGTGTGATCCTTGTATATTATTACTGGGGCCTCAGGATGGATGGGGAGAACAACTCTAGAATACTTAAAGAATGTGATCTGTATTGATCTGAAATCTGATGTGCGATGCTTTTCATCTACTAACAAAAGTATCCGACTTTCAGATGGAGAGGTTGTGCAGTCACGATCGCTTGATCAGCTCCAAGGTGTCACTCAACATGTCGAGGGTATCTTCCATTTCGCATTTCTCACAAGGGATTATGTACAAAAATTAGGCTTGACTGATTACTTGAGAATAAATCGCTCAATACTTGAGCTACTTTCCAGAGCTCTACCGCATATGAATTACAATTGGATCGTAGGTATTTCTTCAGGAGCTGTATTCGACCCTAGTACCGAGAATTATGCTCTAGATCCAAACCAGAATCCGTATGGATTTTTAAAATTACAGGAAGAGACACTATTACGGAACCATTCGGAAACTTCGGGTTCGAATTGCATGATTGGTAGGTTATGGGCTAGCTCGGGCAACCTTATGCCGATTGATCGCAAATATGCTTTGAGTGACTTTATTTATCAAGGATTGACCTCTGATAGAATCATTGTTAATTCCTCTCATGAAGTTTGGCGAAGATATATGGATGCTCAAGACTTTATCCAGGCACTTCATATAGCGGCGAAACAAGGAAAAAATTTGATTCTCGATTCCAATGGGGAACTTATAGAAATTGGCACATTAGCTTCTAAAATAGCTTCAATTACTTCAAGTGAAATGGTTAGACTATCCAGTGGAGCTAATTCATCTCCCGATAAGTATTACCCGGAAGGCGCACAAATGTCATTGTTGATTGAAGAGTTTGGCCTCAAACTTAAGAGCATTGATGAACAAATAGTTTCCACCATTAGTGGCCATCGGTACCAACTGATTTCTGGAGAAAGGTTTAATTAATGAATTCCACCGAGCGCTTGATGGTAGATATTTTAAATCGAGGACGGCAAGAATTTGGTGTTGTAAGTGTTAAGGCGGAGTTTGAAGCAGAGGGTACCCGAATAGAAGAGCTTTTGAGGCTTGTTGATATTGCCCGATCGGCCAATTTGCCTTTGACAGTTAAAATTGGTGGCTGTGAAGCAATGAGAGACTTACTCGAATCAAAACAAATTGGTGTCCGATATGTAGTGGCTCCCATGGTGGAAACTGCATATGCAGCCTCCAAATATGTTTTGGCCAAAAATATTGTTTATACCGAAGACGAACAGTTAGATACGGATTTTTTATTTAATCTTGAAACCATCACGGGATACGAAAACAGAGCAAGTATGATCAAGGAAATCAGCTCTCCAATCGGGGCAGATGGAGTTGTATTTGGTAGAGTTGACTTTGTTGGTTCGTTAGGCTGGGAAAGAAATGTTATAAATCTGCAACAGACCACGGATTACGTACTAGAAGTTGCTCGTCTTTGTAAATCATCGGATAAACAACTTGTAATGGGCGGCGGAGTCTCAATTGAAACTTTAGATGCTTTGAAACAAGTGCACGCAATTCGTCTAGATAGATTTGAAACTCGCAAGGTTGTATTTGATGCAACACAAGCGCTCAATTCGGATATTGAAGCGGGATTACTTAATGCGGTGCATTTTGAACTTCTTTGGCTGCAAAATAAGCGGGATTACTACACGGGTATCTCCTCCGAAGATGCAAAGAGAATTGTCATGTTAGAGGCACGATGGGAAGAACTTAAAAGGTGGCACGCCGGAATAAAATAGTCACCCCAGAGTTTCATAAACTTTTTGGTGGTCTGCTAACATTTTCTGAATCGAAAAGTCCTGGAATGCTCTGGTTTGAGCGGTCTTGCCCATTTTTAGCCGAAGTTTCTGGTCATGTGCAAGAATCGCAAGGTAATTTGCCAGGTCCCGCGCTTGAATCTGGGAGATAAATCCAGTTTCCCCATTTGTGATGAACTCTGAATTGGAGCCAACATCCGTAGCAATAATTGGGAGACCTGCAAGCTGCGCTTCAATAAGTGCAATAGGCATGCCCTCACTTAAGGAGGTCGAAATTGCACAATCAACTGCTGACCAGAAAATCGCCGCATCGGTCCAGCCAAGTATTCTTACATTGTCGCCTTTTTCTTTCTCAATAATTTTTAACAAATCCCCACCTCCTGCGACAACAAAATCTAGGTCAGGTAGCATTCGAGCCACTTCGAGTAAGAGTTGTGGGTTTTTCACATTTGTAACGCGGGCCATCCATCCCACTAAAAAACCATCGACAGGCAACCCCAATTGCTCGCGAGCAAATTTTTTTTCATATTGTGGCAACTGATTTACACCTGGAGCAATAGAAATCCACTTTTTGTCTTGACCAATACCTGCTTGGCGAAGTTCCTCTCCAACCTTCTTGCCAACTGAAATTAATAAGTCAGTTTTTCTTGCCAGATAACGCTCTATGACTTTAATCGCTATTTGCGCTAGTCCGGAAAATGAAGTGTCATTAAATAGATGGCCATGGTACGTATGAACACTTTTATGTTGACCGGGAGTGAGTCGACCCACAAGTCCAGCCTTAAATGTGTGCGTGTGAACGATATCGGGTTGGAATTGACTCACGACTCTCTTTAGTTCCAACCAGGATTTGTAATCATTCAAAGGAGATATCTTCCTACCTAGGTGTGGAATTCGAATAACTTCTATGTGATTGACGGTTTCGTCTTCTCGTTCAGCGCCTTGAACGTTACCAGTTGCTAGCACGCTATTCGGAATGCCGGCTACTAATTCTCCTATGTAGTGGGAGGTTCCTCCAATATTCATTCTCGCGATAACGTGGAGGATTTTAAGGCTGGACATCTTCGCGATACTTTGCTATTACACTTCTCGGTGAACCGATCGAAATTTGATTGCCATTTTTGAGGTAAATTGCACGAGTTGAGAGTTCTGCTACCGCCGCCAAATCGTGAGATACCAGTAAAACGGCACTTCCACCATTCATTATTTCCATTGTTCTTTTGGCTGATTTTTCCCGAAAATCTTCGTCACCTACCGAAAGTATTTCGTCGATGAGAAGAAGATCTGGAGTTTTATCGGTCGCAACAGCAAAGGCGAGTCTAGCTGTCATCCCTGATGAATACGCTCTCAAAGGGACATCGAGATGATCTGTGAGTGAAGCCCAATCCGCAATCGCTTCAATTCTATTTTGCATTTCTTTGGGTTTGCGTCCAAGGAGAGCACCATAAAGAACAATGTTTTCCGCCCCGGTTAGTTCTGGGTTAAATCCTGCGCCAAGTTCTATCATTGGGGCAACATTTCCTCGTACGACAACTCTTCCGCTTGTCGGCGGAAGAACTCGAGCAATCACTTTGAGTAAGGTGGATTTTCCAGCACCATTTCGTCCAATCACTGAGATGGTTTCGCCACGTAAGATATCAAAAGACACATCCTGTAATGCGAAGAAATTCTCGTAAGAAATCCGACGATTTATAGTGTCAATGGCGGTCTGTTTCAAGGTAGATACTTTGTGTCTGGTTCTGCGGTATGCCAACGAAACCTGCGAAACCTCAACAATCTTTTCTGTGTTCATGCTCGCATCACGCTCAAATCATTAACTCGCCTTCAAGATTTAGGGAACAAGACATAGTGCTCATCGTAGTTGATGAGCCACATCAGTAATGATCTCCTCGAGTGATAGGACAGGAGTCCAGCCCAAAACTTCACTGATCTTCGTGATATCAGGGATACGTCGTTGCATATCCTCAAAGCCAGAGTTATAGGCAACCTCGTATGGGACTTTGGTTATGGTGCTCTTTGAATGGGTTACCTCAATAACGCGCTCAGCTAGTCCCTCGATTGTGATCTCATGGTTGTTGCCGACATTAAAGGCATCCCCGATGGTCGCCTCAGAGTCGATAATGGCGATGATGCCCCGAATTGCATCGTAGACATGGCAGAAGCAGCGAGATTGGGTTCCCGGGCCGTAGACGGTGAGGGGTTCATTCTTGAGCGCCGCAGAGACAAATCGAGGGACGACCATTCCGTAGTGACCAACTTGGCGTGGGCCGACGGTATTGAAGAGGCGGACGATCCGTGTTCGCAAGCCTTTTTCGAGGTGATAAAACTGAGTTAACGATTCATCGATAGCTTTTGCCTCAGAGTAAGACCATCTTCCCTTGAGGGGAGATCCAACAATACGGTCGGATTCTTCATTGAGCGGACCCGATGAGTTCTTGCCATAAATTTCGGATGAAGATGCAATGAGTACTTCTTTATTGTGGGCGTGGGCGGCTTCTAAGATGTTTTCAGTACCGCGAATGTTGGTAGTGAGCGATTCGAGAGGTTTATCAACGATATTAAAGACACCTACAGCAGCCGCGAAGTGAAGAACATGGTCAACGGACTCCACTAGAGAATTTACCTTGGCAGTATCGAGGATAGAGCCTTCAAATAATTCAAAATTTGGTTTAGCGAGTAGTTGCTCGATATTGGATCGGTTACCCGTAGTTAAGTTATCAAGGACGATTACATGGTCACCTCGTGCAACGAGTGCATCGGAGAGATGTGATCCTATAAATCCAGCGCCGCCAGTTATTAAGTAGCGCATTTAGAATCCCCCGCGAGTATTCAGAGTGGGAGTGGCACCCAAGAGTGAAAGGGCGGTGTGGGTGTGAGGGTTGACCACGATCGCTAAATCGTAAGCGTCGGTCAATGCGGAAGAGCTCTCGCCGTTCCACTCTTGAACAAGATCATCATGCCAGAAGACTTCTGCTCCGGCCTTGCGCAAAGTATTGATTAATCCCGCTGCTGGGGTCTCTCTCGTATCGGAGACATTGGGTTTGTAGGCAACTCCAACGATAAGAACCTTCTTATTTTTTAGGTTTCCAATCATTCCAGTGGCGACACCTAAGAAATATGAGGGTAGTGAGATGTTCACATCGTGTGCCAGATCAATAAATCGTGATGGCACCCCAATTTCGGCTGCTTTGCTTGATAAATATTTAGGGTCAACGGGAATGCAATGCCCGCCGACGCCTGCACTTGGGTAGAAGGGCATGAAACCGTATGGTTTGGTAGCGGCGGCATCAACAACTTCTCGGACATCAATATTGAGTGCAGCGCAGAATTGCGCTATTTCATTTATAAAGGAGATATTGATTAGGCGAAAGCTGTTTTCCAGTAACTTGGCGGTCTCAATAACTTCCAATGATGTGCCAGTGGTTACTGAGTCAACAAAGCTGCTGTAAAACTCCTTGGTTCTTTGGGTCGCCTCATCCGTTAAACCTGCAACTAGCTTGGGGGTATTTGTGACCTTCCAAACCTTGTTGGCGGGATCGATCCTCTCTGGAGAGTAGGCCAAATGAAATGGCACCTGAGCAGTTCCGAGAATTGAAGCAATTGTTGATCGAGTTGTACCTGGAGCGACGGTCGATTCATTAATAACCAAGGTATTCGGTGCCAAAAATTTTGCAACGGATGTCAGTGCAGATTTAAGGCTGGAGAGGTCGGGGTTGTAGTCGGAATCAAGTGGAGTGGGAACACATATAACAACGACTTGAGCATCCTTGATAGATTCAAAACTCGACGTCGCCTGATAATTTCCGGATGCCAGGGCAGCGGATATCTCTTGATCGGAGAGATCTCCGATTGGGGACAATCCCTCGTTTAATTTATTAATGAGTACCGTATCGATATCAACTCCGTGAACGGTGTGTCCAGCATTAGCAGCAGCGATGGCAAGCGGAAGCCCTACATAGCCTTGACCAACGATCGCAATCTTCATCGTTACTTACCGAATTCAGATTGTGCCTGCTTGGCATCGGCACCATTAGGTGCAATCGAATTTATGAGAGGGATAACCAATTTTGCTCCAGCGAGATCACCTGAAAGTTTGAGGTCTGTACCCAACTTTAAGAGAGTGGTGGTATTGAATGGATCGGCTGTAACTGCCTTTCTATCAACAGCGACCGCTGCGGACCAGTTTTTATCATTTTCGTAACTATCGGCCAGTGCATTGAGAGCATCGGTGTTATAAGGATCATTTGCAACGATAACTTTGAGGAGGGATATTGCCTTGGCGTTATCCCCCACCTTCTGATAATCAAGTGCTGACACAAGTTGGTAATGAGGATCTTTGAAGACAAAGGTGAGCGGTTTATTTACAAAGAACTCATATTGGCTCAATAGCTTTGGGTCTTTGGGCGGAATAACTGAATCTAGGAAGTGCACTGCACTTTCTGCCTTAAAGAATAGGATTGAAACAACCAACATGATAATTGAAAGTGAAGTTGAGATCAGTGGCTGAATCGAGGATGGCTTCGGGGCTCTGACGTCAACGTCAGATGGCAAAATGGAAATTCCAATTACTGCGCCGCCCAGGATGTACCCCCAAATTGCAATGCCGAGGTTGTCGATCGAGATAAAAGACTGTGCTTGGTAGGTGATCCAGGCCCCAAAGATAACCGCTGCCATGATTTGGGCCGCACCCTCTGTCTTTCGAAGGGCGACGACACCTCTCCAGATGGTGAAGCCAGTGAGGGCTAGGAATGCAAGGGTGACAAATATTCCTCCGGTTGCTGCAATCTGGAGGGGAACGCTGTGAGCAGCGTCAGCGACGATGCTAGGTCCACGACGTAATACTTGGGTTGTATCGCGGTACTGGCGGAAGTAGGCGCCATAACGATCCAGTCCAACGCCAAACAAAGGGTGATGAATAAACATTCGAGCTGCTGCGCGCCAGTAGTCACCGCGGTAAGTAACAGATTCTTTGTAAAAGAGTCGAGTAAGAGGTCCAATCTTGAGCATGCCTGCGATAACCGCTAGGCCACCGATAATTGAAAATCCCGAAAGTGCAAATGAGATCCTCTTATTTTTTTGATAAATCCAGACTAGAACAATCAGACCGATTCCGATGCCTGCGGCTAGAAGTCCCTGCCTTGCCTGCGAGAGGACGATAATGATGGTTAGCAGCAGGGTATTGAACCCAGCTACCGCTCTAAACCATTTCTCCTTCTCTGAATTTATTGCAACGCCAAAATTAAGAACCAACAAGATTGCCAAGATAGCACCGGCAAAATCTGGGTTGCCTAACGTGACAAAGATTGGGTTGTACAAGTAGTGCCACTTTACAAAGTCAATCTTGTAATTTTGGAAGGCTCCATATATTCCGAGCAGCGATCCTAAAAAGACGATAGTCCTATCTAATGTGGCCAATCTATGTAACCGCATGAGAAAGGCGGCGGTTAAGAAGAATGTGATGAGGCAGAGGTATTCAAGGAGACCCGTTCTGCGAGCGTATTGCCCGAAGAAGCCTACAAATTTGTTATCAGTTGCGATCCAAGCGACAACTAGAGTTAGGGCGAATGCCCCAGCGATAATTGTGGTGATCTTGAGCGTCGGATTCTTCACGTAGTACTTAGCCTGCACAGCCAACCAGCCAAGTAGCCAGAGTCCAGTTACAGAAAGTACCCACATCTTTGGAGAATTAAATGGATCGCTAAGAGCGAACCAGAGTCCAAGAGTGACAAGCGCGCCACCCCAGATCAACCAGCGCAACGAGCGTTGTTCCTGGAATCCACTCTCAGTCTTACTCTGCACCTTGGGTGATTGGGCTGGTGCCTTTTTGACTGGAGTTGGCTTTGGGCCGGGATTCGGGCGTCCACCTTTTTTATTTAAATTGCGCTTGGCCATGTCGGGAGTTTATCGCCTTTGATTTTCCTGAATAGAGTGCCATTACCGTGCTTTATCGGTGATACTTCTCAGATGTGCAAGAGGCGTCCAATATTTAGAGAGGGACGATAAGAACGTGCTCAAGGTGTACATCTGGCAGTTCTGGTTGCTGGGAATAGCAACATTCGCGGTGGTCGGGGCGCTAACCCCCTGTGCCCGTCGATTTGCCATACGTCATGAGATTTACGATCACCCCAACTCCGAGCACAAATCGCATGCTGAACCGACGCCTTATTTGGGCGGGGTTGCCATCGTTATTGGAGTTTTCGTTATCTCATACGGGGCGCTTTTCGCCAAAGAGTTATCGGCGAAGAACCTTGAGCTTCAATCTTCCGTGCTCCTGCCGGCGCTCCTCTTAGGACTGGTTGGTCTCTGGGATGACATCAAGAATCTAAGACCCCTTCCTAGGTTGATAGTCCAAACAACATTGGGTGTCTTCACCGCAATCTTGCTTATAGAAACTCATACAGTGGGAGTTCCGACCGGTCATCCCTGGATTGATGGACTTATTACCCTGGTATGGATTGTTGGCATCTGTAACTCGATCAATTTCTTTGACAATGTAGATGGAGGGGCGGCAGGAACTGTCGCAATCTCAAGTCTGGCTCTCACCTATTTGGGATATCAGGGCGGTCAATATTTTGTGGCCGCACTTTCAGCTGTGGTCGCGGGGGCGACGATTGGATTCTTGCTTTGGAATAAGAGCCCGGCTCGAATATATATGGGGGATGCAGGAGCGCTCTTTCTTGGAGTTTTAATTGCAACGCTTACTATCCGTTTTCACCCTCATGCCCTAACAAAATGGACCTCTTTCTCTACCAAGATCTTGCTATTAGCAGTACCTATTTTGGACACCTCGGTTTCTGTCACCTCTCGGGTACTGCGCAGAATCTCACCATTCCAAGGTGGGCAGGATCATCTCTCACACCGCTTGGTGAGGGCAGGTTTATCTCGGAAGATTGCAGTATTTGTTCTCTGGTCGCTGACTGGTGCCTTCGCTCTCTGTGCCATGGTGATTCCTTCGCTTTCAAAGGTGGCCGAGGAGCGAGTAGTGATCGATGCGGCGGCGATTTGGGTACTGCTCTACTTTATTTTCTTGAGTGCTTCGGATGAGTAGGCAGCAGGGTCGGTTGCCATAATTATCAATTTTGCCAGCGAAATTCATTGGTCTTATCTACTCGCTTTATCCTCTATCTATTAACTCATTCCATAAGTACTCTCACGCTATTGATATCTCGCTGAGATCCACGGGGAGTTAAATGGATAACGAGTCAGTAATTCATACCGATGCAGTTGCACTCCAACCAGAATTAGTTGAACTACGGCATCGACTGCATCAACGCCCCGAGATAGGGCTACATTTACCAGAGACCCAAGCAATGGTTCTTGAGGCGTTGGATGGACTCGACCTAGAGATCACGTTAGGTAAGACATCTTCATCTGTGACTGCGGTTCTGCGCGGAGCAAAGCGTGGAAAGGCCGTGCTTCTTCGAGGCGATATGGACGCGCTTCCAGTTAAAGAGGAGACGGGTCTGGATTACGCGAGCACAATCGATGGTGCGATGCATGCCTGCGGACATGATTTACATACGACGATGCTCGTCGGTGCGGCAAAATTGCTTTCAGCACACCGGGATCAATTGCAAGGTGATGTTGTTTTTATGTTTCAGCCAGGCGAAGAGGGTGACGATGGCGCTGCTCACATGATCGCCGAAGGTGTTTTGGATGCCGCAGGAGTTAGAGTTTCGGCAGCATATGGAATGCACGTAACTACTGGAAGTGTGCCGCGAAATGTCTTTGCAACGAGGCCAGGAACACTGATGGCTTCCGCCGATGCGCTCTATGTAACGGTGCGAGGTGCAGGTGGTCATGGTTCGGGACCACATGCTGCAAAGGATCCAATTGCAGTGGCCGCTCAGATGGTGGGGGATTTACAGATACTTGTAACGAGAAAGTTCGATATTTTCGATCCTGTTGTAGTTACCGTTGGATACTTTCACGCGGGTACTGCAGAAAACATCATTCCGAGCGAGGCAAAATTCGGAGTAACTATTAGGGCATTCTCACTTGAAGCTCGAGAGAAGATTCTTCGGGAAGCAAAGTTGCTCTGCGAAAAAATTGGCGAAGGGTTTGGCCTCGAAGTAGATGCAGTTATCTCAGGGCAGTACCCGGTGACGATTAATAACCCCGAGCACGCACAGTTTGTGAGAGAGACTGTTGTAGATTTATTTGGCCAAGATTGTTATGTACCAGCGGAGCACCCAACGCCAGGAGCGGAGGACTTCTCCAGAGTTCTGCTTGAAGTTCCAGGTGCTTACATGTTCTTGGGGGCTTGCACGAGTGATGAATTCCTCACGGCTCCTACTAACCACAGTGCACTGGCTACCTTCGACGATCGCGTGTTGTGTGTCGGTGTAGAAATACATGCGGAACTTGCAATAAGGGCGCTAAAGGAGTCACCTACAAGCGTTTGAATTGGGGTTTAGTTTCGACCGGATTCCAAGATTTCGCTCTTTGCCTCTTCCAGCGTGGCTTTTGGGCGTGAAAATGCTCGCTACAATTCACTACCGTTCCAATCCGGTTCGACCTTTGTCTTGAGTTTTGTCACGACTTTTGTCAGACCTTTTTTGATTGGTCCCGGGCCCCTAGCTCAGTCGGTAGAGCAACGGACTTTTAATCCGTGGGTCGTCGGTTCGAGCCCGACGGGGCCCACCCATACTTGAGGCGATACCCTTTTTCACTACTCAATTTCTGGATAAGCGAGAACCAGGGGGCTAGAGCATGTCTAACCAGTTGATTCGATTTCTAGATGCTAATAATGAGGTTAAGGTCGGAATTCGAAGCGCGGATTCGAACATAGCCTCTCTCGTTCCTACCGAATCCATGGCAAGCCTTCTCGCGCTTTCGTTGAGCGAGTTACGTTCTGCAGTGGAATCCGCATTAGCTGGCGGAGTTACTAGCGAAATCCATTATCTGCTTCCACCGGTTGATCAACTGACAGAGGTGTGGGCGGCAGGCGTTACATATAAGAGGTCTCGCGCAGCACGTGAAGAGGAGAGCGATCACTCCGATGTTTACTCGCGTGTTTATGATGCGGCACGTCCCGAGTTGTTCTTTAAGAGCGTTGCCTGGCGGGTAGTTGGTCACGGTGAGCCCATAGGAGTGCGAGCAGATTCCACGATCAATGCTCCAGAGCCTGAACTTGCCTTGGTGACGAATGCGGCGGGTGAAATAGTAGGTGTCACCATTTGTGATGATGTCTCGTCACGAAATATCGAGGGGGAAAATCCACTTTATCTTCCGCAAGCAAAGGTCTATTTAGGTTCAGCCGCAGTTGGTCCTGGCATTGTTCCGATCTGGGAGATCGAAGATATATATGCGCTTGATATTTCGGTCAAGGTAGAGCGCGCTGGAGAAATCATTTGGGGTGGAACCACGAGCACACACGAAATGCATAGAAAATTTGAGGAACTAGTTGGCTATCTCTTTATGAATATGAGTTTTCCGCAGGGCGCTATTTTGAGTACTGGGACAGGACTAGTCCCCAGTATGGATTTCAATCTATCTCCAGGCGATGTGGTGGTCGTTGAGATCGCATCCATTGGCTCCCTAGAAAATAGGGTTATTTCTGCCTCGAAAGAGAATTTTGGATGGTTGACAAACAATCTAACCCGACGCGCGCACTAATAATTTAATTACATTCGTTGAAATTGCAGGGGTTCTAGCCCTTCCTTAAGATTGCCCCGTCAATCGAACTAAAGGGGTCTCCTGTGTCTGTTGCGACCAGCGTAAAGAAGAACCATCGTCGACTTATCTGGGTGGCTGCCGGTGTGACAGTCGTATGGCTGCTTATTAGCAGCGCCGCGGGTCCTCTCTTTGGAAACCTCTCAAGCGTTCAAAAGAATGACAATTCCAAATTCTTGCCTGCAAACTCCGAGGCATCAAAGGCATCTGATGCCATCGCAACATTTGCTGATAACACGACTAACAATCAATTCCCGACTCTCGTTCTATTCGAGGGCAAGGTAGACACCTCTAAAGTCATTGCAGCGAATGCCTTTGTTCAACAACTTGTTCAAAAAGACCTGGTCGATTCCAAGGGTCAATTAGTTAAAGATGCCAAGGGAAATCCGATTTCGATTCCAATCTCCAAATACCTCTCGCCTGGCGCACAGATCGGAGCATTTCCTTCTGCTAAGAACGATGCGATCCTGGCCAACATACCTTTGGATTCGAATCTCTCCCAAACTAATTTGCCAGATAAGAAGCCTGCGCTTTTGGCAGTCGTTACAACTATTAGGTACTACGCAACGCAGTACGCACAAGCAAATGGTTTTGTAACTCACACGACTGGACTCGGTGGATTGTTCGCCGACCTCTTCAACTCCTTCAGTGGCCTAGATACCAGCCTCTTGTTTACGACTGTGATTGTAATTTTCTTCATTCTGGTTGTTGTATATCGCTCACCATTCCTGCCATTCATTCCTTTGATCTCATCGGTCTTTGCCCTCACCCTTGCAGGTGGAGTCATCTATGAATTAGCGAAGCACAACATCATTACCCTTGATGGGCAGTCGCAAGGAATTTTGTCGGTGCTGGTCTTAGGCGCCGCAACCGACTATTCACTCTTATTGGTAGCTCGCTATCGTGAGGAGCTGCACAGCTATGAGCATCGTGTAGATGCCATGAAAGTTGCGTGGCGTGGAGTTGTAGAGCCAATCGTTGCTTCCGGATCAACGGTTGCTTTGGGTCTATTGATGCTGCTACTTTCACAACTTACAAATAACCGTGGGCTGGGACCAGTTGGTGCAATTGGAATTGTCTGCGCGATGGTAACGATTCTTACCTTATTGCCAGCCCTTCTCGTGCTCTTTGGTCGTTGGATTTTCTGGCCTAAGCGACCTAAGTTCAATACCGCCGATGAGAAGCTCTCAGGCATTTGGTCGAAGGTGGCTAAGTCGACCGAACGCAGCCCAAGAAAGTATTTGACCTTCTCGATCCTGATTCTTGTAGTGCTTGCGGCATTTGCTTCAACGCTGCACTCAAATGGTTTGTCAACAGCCCAATCATTCACAAAGCGCACTGACTCTGTAATCGGTCAGGAGCAATTGACAACATACTTCCCAGGCGGTCAAGGCCAACCAACGCAAATCGTTGTAAGTGCTGATAAGGCACAGGAAGTAACCTCAAAGTTGCAGAGCTTCCCAGGCATAAGTCAGGTAGTTCCACAAACCGTTACTCCGATTGTTCCGGGTCAGCCAATTCCTGCGACCAAGATTGTTAATGGCAAAGAGTTGTTGAACGTGACCCTGGCTTATGGTCCAGATACCAGTGCGGCAATCAAATTAATTCCACAACTTCGCACCTTGGTTCATGGAATTGACTCAACATCGTTGGTAGGTGGTACCTCTGCCGTCTATAACGATATTGATGCCGCTACACGTCACGATCAGAAGGTGATCATTCCAGTCATCTTGCTTCTGATTGCGATAATTCTCGGACTCTTGTTGCGTTCGATTATTGCATCACTGTTGCTTTTGGTAACGGTTGTAATCTCCTATTACGCAACATTGGGAGCTTGTTCTGTTGTCTTCCATCATCTCTTCCACTTTGCCGGAGAAGATTCTTCATTCCCACTCTTCGCCTTCGTCTTCTTGGTCGCGCTGGGAATTGACTACAACATCTTCTTGATGACTCGTGTTCGCGAGGAGAGTCTTAAGCATGGAACTCGCTTTGGAATGACTAAAGGCGTCACCGTTACAGGTGGTGTCATTACCTCAGCTGGAATCGTCTTGGCTGCAACCTTCAGCGTGCTGAGCATTCTGCCGCTGGTCTTCTTGGCTGAAATCGGCTTTGCCGTTGCCTTTGGCGTGTTGCTGGATACCTTATTAGTGCGTTCGATCCTCGTCCCAGCGCTGGTGCACAGCATTGGCCCAAAGGTCTGGTGGCCTTCTAAACTTCAGCATGATTAATTTTTCTGCAGAAGTCAGCGCAGCGATCGCTGCCGGTCAGCCCATCGTTGCGCTGGAATCCACCATCATCAGTCACGGCCTACCTCGTCCACGCAATCTCGAAGTAGCCCTCGAGGTCGAGGCGATAGTTCGTTCCGCTGGCGCAGTTCCAGCGACGATCGCTCTGATTGATGGAGTAGTGCATGTAGGACTCGAACCGCATGAACTTGACCGAATCGCTAATGAAGATGGTGTTGTTAAGGCCTCAACCCGCGATCTTGCTGTTATTGAGGCAACTAAGAAATCAGCGGCAACGACAGTCGCTGCAACTGCTCACATCGCGGCTCTAGCAGGGATTAAAGTTTTTGCGACAGGGGGCCTTGGTGGCGTGCATCGCGGTCATTCGTACGATGAGTCTGCAGATTTGATTGCACTTGCCGAGACTCCCGTGGTCATTGTCTGCGCCGGTGTTAAATCAATTTTGGATGTTCCTGGAACTCTGGAGCGTCTTGAGACCTTTGCAGTTCCAGTATTGGGATTTGGCACTAACAAGTTCCCTGGCTTCTACCTGACAGAGTCGGGATACGACATCGAGCATCGCGTTGATAGCGTAGAAGAAATCTCCAGTATTTGGAAGAACCGCTTCGAATTGAAGACAAATGATCGCGCTATCGTCATTGCAAACCCTGTGGTCAACCAGATGGATCTAGCTCTTCACAATGAAATTCTGGACTCTGGACTCAAGGCGGCCGATGAAAATCACGTTACGGGTAAGGCTGTCACGCCATTCCTATTGGAGTATTTCCACACCCAAAGTAAGGGTGAATCACTGCGCGTAAATATCGACATCATCAAAGCTAACTCGCATCTCGCTGCACTGATTGCGATCGCACTTAATAAATGACCAAAGTCCTATGCATTGGTGACATCATGCTAGATGTCACTGCAGTGGTGGGTGCGCCCATACGCCAGGGCGTTGAGACGCGGGCTGTTATTTCAACTCATGGAGGCGGTGCCGCCGCCAACGTTGCATCGTGGCTTGCGGTTAACGGGACTGCTTCACATGTCATCGCGCGCGTAGGAGATGATGCAGCGGGAGAGACCGTGATTGCGGAGTTACATAAATATGGAGTTGAACATACTCAAACAATTGTTCCTGGCGTGGGCACAGGCGTAGTAATTGTTCTTGTCGATGCTTTAGGTGAGCGAACTATGTTTCCCGATTCTGGAGCGAACTCTGGATTGAGTTTGGCTGATCTTCCACCGCTTGATGGATTCGCCGCCGTATATCTCTCGGGCTATCCATTAGTAAATCCAAAATCTCGTGACGGAGCGCAAGCCATATTGCACGCCGTGAGAGAGCGTGGACTCACAGTTGTATTTGATCCTTCCACCGTTGGCGTTCTACTTGAAGTGGGACTTAACCAAGTTCGCGAGTGGTTGAGTTTGGTTGATGTAGTGATTCTCAATGAAGAAGAGGCGCACTTCTTAAGTGGAAGGAACAATCCAGTTGAGGCGGCCGCCGAGTTATTGAAATTGACTCCACTCGTGGTCATCAAGCGCGGAAGCAACGGCGCGTTGGCCCAATCTCGCGATGCAGCTTTAGTTCAAATTCCCGCTGTTGAAGTGAACGTCGTGGATACGACCGGCGCCGGAGATGCATTTGCCGCGGGATTTATTCAAAGCTGGATTGAGAAGAAGAGTTTGCTCGACTCTCTCCATAATGGCGCAAATTTCGCCGCCCGTTGCGTCTCGGCGGTAGGAGCTCGTCCCCAGATTTAAATATCTCGTTCAATATTTTCTCGTAGGAGTAAATCGCTTTTGCGAATAATCCGCGTTTAGGTTTCTCGCGACTCAGATGTGAAAATTGTGCCATGCATTCGCTCCTCATCGTCGCCGCGGTTTTAATTATCGCGCTGGCCTATGGCTTCGTGGATCGGAGCCGCACTGGCAAAGTAAACGTCAAAGAGGATTCACGCCATCAAGTGAGCGCTTCAGAAATTGGTAGCGAGCTCGGCGAAGTTGCAACAGTCCTTCAATTCTCAAGTGCCTTCTGCACTCCATGCCGCGCAACCCGAAGCACACTCTCTTCTGTAATTTCACATTATCCAAAGATCAAGCATGTTGAAGTTGATGCAGAAAGTAAATTGGATCTAGTTCGTCGTTTAGATATTCGCCAAACTCCTACAACGCTATTTTTAAATTCTGAAGGTAAAGAGATTGCACGCGCAGTCGGTGCTCCCAAGCGCGATCAAGTTGTCAATGCACTCGCGAGAATTTAACGGAGGATAATGATGATTGATGCTCGTGGTCCACGTTGGTCTGCAGGACTAACTTCGATAGTTTTAATCATTGCTCTCATCACGCGCTCTCCCGTGGTGATCATCATTCAGTTGGTGCAATTTGCATTTGGTGCTTTTGCTGGTCCACCAAAGTCTCCTTATGCCTGGTTATACAAGCGCTTCGTACAACCAAGACTCTCAAAGGAGTTTGAGTCAGAGGATGTTCGCCCACCCCAATTCGCACAATTTGTCGGATTTCTCTTTGCACTTTTGGCAACAGTTGGGGCTCTAAGCCACGTCTGGCCGCTTTTCACAATCGCCACATCCTTTGCCCTCTTTGCCGCCTTCCTAAATTCAGCTTTCGGCTACTGCTTGGGATGCAAGATGTACCTCTTGGGAGTTCGTTTACGTCGGGGATAGAGTGGGGGCATGAAAAGCCTCAACAACTTTATCGCTGGCGCCGCAACAGAATCTAGCTCAGGCGCAACAACCGAAATCATCAACCCATCGACTGGCCAGGCATATGCAACTGCCCAACTCTCTAATGCCGCCGATGTCGACCGAGCCCTCAAGGCCGCCGCTACAGCATTTGAGGAGTGGCGCGAGACCACCCCAGCTGAACGCCAACGCGCTCTGCTCAAGATTGCCGATGCTCTCGAGTCACGGGCCGATGAGATTGTTGCCATCGAATCTGAAAATACTGGCAAGCCGATCGGTCTAACTCTCTCTGAAGAAGTTCCACCGATGATCGACGAGATTCGCTTCTTCGCAGGAGCAGCGCGTCATCTTGAAGGTAAGTCAGCCGGTGAATATATGCGCGGCATGACCTCATTTATTCGTCGCGAACCCATCGGCGTCTGCGCACAAGTAACCCCATGGAACTACCCAATGATGATGGCTGTCTGGAAATGGGCACCTGCCATCGCCGCTGGTAACACCGTCGTGCTCAAGCCAAGTGATACAACGCCTGCTTCTACCGTATTCATGGCCGAAGTAATGTCAGAGTTTTTACCCGCAGGTGTATTTAACGTTGTTACTGGCGATCGCGACACTGGTCGACTATTGGTCGAACACAAGATTCCTGCGATGGTCTCCATCACGGGTTCAGTTCGCGCCGGTATGGAAGTTGCCCAATCAGCAAGCAGTGATCTCAAGCGCGTTCACCTCGAACTCGGTGGCAAAGCTCCCGTTGTTGTCTTTGCCGATGCTGATCTAGAAGCCGCAGCAGCCGCAATCGCTCTCGCCGGTTACTTCAACGCCGGACAAGATTGCACCGCAGCAACCCGTGTATTGGTTGAAGATAAGGTCTACGAAAAATTCGTAGCGCTTCTTGCAGATCAAGCTAATAACGAAGTTAAGACTGGTGCTCCTGGTGAAGATGTTCTTTATGGTCCGCTCAACAACGCTAACCAATTGGCTCGTGTAAAAGGATTTATAGATCGCGCACCCAGCCATGCAGAAATCGTTGCTGGTGGTTCAGTTGTGGATCGCGCCGGATACTTCTTCACCCCGACCGTAATTGCAGGAGTCCAGCAAGAAGATGAACTCGCTCAAAGTGAGATCTTCGGACCAGTAATCACCGTCCAAAAGTTCAGCGATGAGGCGCAGGCAATCAAGTTTGCCAATGGTGTCCCTTATGGACTTGCATCAAGTGTCTGGACCTCAAACCATGGTCGCGCAATGCGTCTCTCTAAGGCCTTGGACTTTGGCGTGGTCTGGATTAATACCCATATTCCATTTGTTTCGGAGATGCCTCATGGCGGTTTCAAGCATTCGGGATATGGCAAGGATTTGTCCGACTATGGCTTCGAGGATTACACCCGGATCAAGCACGTGATGACCAACCTCAACGGGTAAGGTTTCAGCATGGAAAATCGCTTTCCCATCTTTGATGTCTGGCCTGCAGTTATGTATGGCGAAGAGTTGGTCCCCGCCAAAGCGATCGCAGATGAGGCGCTCAATGTACGCGCCACGGTCATTCGGGAAGGTCACGACAAACTGGTGGTCGAGGCGGTTCTGATCGATCCTCAAGGTGTCGAGGTTGATCGCGCCGGTATGCGCGAATATTGGCCGGGCACCGATCGTTATGAGGCGGAACTTCGACCAACCTCTGTTGGCGTGTGGCACTTTTATATCGAGGCGCTGAGCGAGGATCGCACCCTTGCTTCGCAATCATCGCTCTACCCAATTTATGCCGAACCTACTCGCGCGCTCGTTGGTGCTTGGTACGAATTCTTCCCACGCAGTGAAGGCGCGGTTCGTAAGGCCGACGGCACGATCGTGGGCGGAACATTTAAGACAGCGGAGAAATCACTTCAACGCGTGGCAGATATGAATTTTGATGTTCTCTATCTTCCGCCGATTCATCCCATCGGATACTCATTCCGTAAAGGTCGCAATAACACTTTGACGCCAACACCGACAGATCCCGGAGTGCCATGGGCTATCGGAAATGCTGATGGCGGTCATGACAGCATCAACCCCGAGCTTGGCACCATGAAAGATTTTGAAAATTTTGTTAAGGCCGCCGCAAAACTGAATATCGAAATCGCAATGGACTTTGCCCTGCAATGCTCTCCAGATCATCCGTGGGCAAAAGATCATCGCGAGTGGTTCACTATCCGTCCTGATGGAACGATCGCTTATGCGGAGAACCCACCGAAGAAGTATCAAGACATTTATCCGATCAACTTTGATAAGGATTATCAGGGGATGCTCGATGAGTCATATCGAGTTCTATCGCTCTGGATCTCAAAGGGCGTAAAGATCTTTCGGGTCGATAATCCTCACACCAAGCCGGTGCAGTTCTGGCATGAGTTGATTACTCGCGTTAATCGCGAACATCCTGAGGTTGTCTTCTTATCTGAGGCCTTTACACGTCCTGCGATGATGCACGCACTCGGTAAAGCTGGGTTCCAACAGTCTTACACCTACTTCACATGGCGTACTACTAAGCATGAACTCACTACATACGCCACGGAAGTTGCAACAGAGACCAGCGCCTTCTTCAGACCTAACTTCTGGGTTAATACTCCAGATATATTGCCTTTCCATTTACAGAGCGGGGCGCCATCGATATTTGCGATGCGCGCACTTCTCGCTGCAACGCTCACGCCTTCATGGGGAATGTATGCGGGCTATGAGTTATACGAACATATTCCGATTCGCGAAGGCGCCGAAGAGTATTTAGATTCAGAGAAGTACGAGATCAAGGTGCGCGATTGGACCAAGCCAACCCTGGCTCCATTTATCGCTCTGCTTAACTCAATTCGCAGACAGAACCCTGCTTTGCAGCGCCTACGCAATCTGCGCTTCCATGCAACCGACTCAGACAAGATCTTGGCCTACTCCAAGCGTGAAGGCGAGAACTTAATTTTGGTAATCGTTAACTTGGATCCAATCCATGCCCAAGAGACGATTGTGCATTGGAACTTCTTTGATCTCGGCTTAGCTGAGCGCTCATTTAATGTACAAGATCTAATTACCGGACATTCCTTTGAATACACACCTCATACCTGGGTGCGAATTGATCCGGCATCTCCCGGAACTCCAGTCGGACATATTCTGAAAGTGACTCTATGAGCAACGGTCTTGGCGATTTAGATATTTATTTAATTGGTGAAGGTCGTCATGAGGAGTTATGGAAGGCGCTCGGCTCTCAAGTGCGCCGTGACGAGTCGGGCAACCTCCTAGGAACTAATTTCTCAGTCTGGGCTCCCAATGCTCGCGCAGTTGCGCTGATTGGATCATTTAATTACTGGGATAAGAATTCACATCCCATGCAGAGTTTGGGATCAAGCGGAATCTGGCAGTTATTTGTTCCGGGCGTAGGCCCCGATACTCCTTATAAGTATGCAATTTTAGGTTTAGGCGGCAACTGGGTGGATCACGCAGATCCCATGGCTCGCGCAACCGAACATCCGCCGCACACTGCATCTGTTGTCACCGAGAGTAGATACGAATTTAAAGATGCTGCCTGGCTAGAAAAGCGCGCACACGCCAAACCGTGGGAAGAGGCGCTCACTGTTTACGAAGTGCATATCGGTTCATGGAAGCCGGGATTGTCTTATCGTGATCTTGCTACAGAGCTGGTCAATTATGTGAAAGAGATGGGTTTCACCCATGTGGAGTTCTTGCCACTTTGCGAACATCCTTATGGTCCATCATGGGGTTATCAAGTCACCTCGTTCTTCGCACCTACATCTCGATTCGGATCTCCCGATGAACTTCGTTACTTGATTGATTCACTGCATCAAGCAGATATCGGTGTAATCATGGATTGGGTTCCTGCTCACTTCCCTAAGGATCAATGGGCGCTGGCGCAATTTGATGGAACAGCTCTCTATGAACATGCCGATCCCCGCCAAGGCGAGCATCCCGACTGGGGAACGCTGATCTTCAACTACGATCGCAATGAAGTTCGCAATTTCTTAGTTGCAAGTGCGCTCTATTGGTTGCAAGAGTTTCATATCGATGGAATTCGAGTCGATGCTGTTGCCTCCATGCTCTACCTTGACTATTCGCGCAATGAAGGCGAGTGGATTCCTAATGAACACGGTGGTCGTGAAAATCTCTCTGCGGTCCGTTTCCTACAAGAGTTAACCGCTACCTGTTATCGCGAAGTCCCTGGCTGCATGATTATCGCCGAAGAGTCCACCGCCTGGCCTGGCGTCACTCGTTCTACCGATAGTGGCGGATTGGGATTTGGATTTAAGTGGAACATGGGCTGGATGCATGACACATTGGAGTACATCCAAGAGGATCCGATTAATCGCGTCTATCACCACAACGAAATTACAAAAGCGATTCTGTATGCCTGGTCCGAGAATTACATGCTTCCCTTTTCCCATGATGAGGTAGTTCATGGCAAAGGTTCTTTAGTTGCAAAGATGCCGGGCGATCGATGGCAGCAACTTGCCAACCTGCGCGCCCTCTACGGATTTATGTGGGCCCACCCTGGCAAGAAGTTGCTCTTCATGGGATGCGAGTTCGCTCAATCACAGGAGTGGAACGCCTCTCAATCACTCGATTGGCATTTAACGCAATTCCCAGAGCACAACCAGATCCAGACGACTATTGCTGAACTCAATTCAACGTATAAGAAGCAAGCGGAACTCTGGCAACGCGATATCACCCCATCTGGATTTCAATGGTTAGTTGTAGATGATGGTGCGGCAAATATCGTGGCCTTTGCTCGCTACGGACACGATGGTCGCCCGCTGGTATCGGTAACTAACTTCTCGCCAGTTCCTCAGCTTTTTTATAAGTTGCCATTGCCCGGGGATTATCGCTGGAAATTAATTCTCAACACAGATGATCTACGTTTTGGTGGATCTGGAGTCGCGCCCACAGATATTCCAACATTTCATGAGGAATATAAGGGGCAACCAACTCACACGGTCCTCGCCATTCCACCACTTGCCACGATTTGGCTCACCCCAGAGGGTTAATTAATTTTCTAGACTGAGCCTCTGTGACGCTATTGTGTGCCGGTGGCACGCGGCGATCAAAGATATTTGGGTTCTCATCTCACCCACGAGGGAACTAACTTCGCCATCTGGGCTCCATCTGCGAGCAAAGTTGAACTCTGCCTGATCGATGTAGTTGATGGAAAATTTGTAGAAACCCGCCACGAGTTGGTCGATCGCAATGGTCCTATCTATCACGGCTATTTTCAGGGAATCCGGGCTGGTCAGAGATATGGCTTCCGCGTTTACGGACCGTGGGAACCGGAAAAGGGCTGGCGATTTAACCCCAACAAATTATTGATCGATCCCAATGCTCATACTCTGGTTGGCGAGCTGCAGTATGTTCCAGAAATTTATGCTCATGTGGCTACCGACGGCGTAGGCACCGGGGATCTCAACGTGATGGATACCCGGGATAACTTAGAGTTTGTCCCTCATTCGGTCGTTGTGGCCAGTACTCGAGTCACCGATACCCGCCCCATCACAAATTGGTCAAAGACCGTTATTTACGAAGCCCATGTTCGCGGCCTTACTATTTTTAATCACCAGATTCCTGAAGAGGAACGCGGCACCTATAAGGCGCTAGGGCATCCCAGCACGATTGCATACTTGCAGACCTTGGGAATCACGGCACTGGAGTTACTGCCGATCCACCAGTTCATTACCGAACCTGCCGTCGCGGCTCGCGATCGAGTAAATCACTGGGGTTATAACGCGATTGCATTCTCAGCTCCGCATGCGGGATATGCCGCAACTGATGATCCCGTTAAGGAGTTGCGTGAAGCGGTAGCAAAATTGCACGAGGCAGGTATCGAAGTTCTTCTCGATGTTGTCTACAACCACACCGCTGAGGGAGGCCCCGGCGGGCCAACCCTCTCATTCCGCGGCATCGACTCTCGTAACTTCTATCGCCGCGCCACCGAAGATACATACGACGATTTCACAGGGTGCGGAAACACGGTAGATATTCGTCGCCCCCACGTGGTTCGCATGATCATCGATTCGTTGCATTGGTGGTGTGAAGAGATTGGTATCGACGGATTTCGTTTCGATCTAGCTGCTGCGCTCGCTCGCAGCCACGACGAGATCGATGGAATTTCTGCTCTGATCGTCGCAATGGTTGCAGATCCAGTATTGCGTGAACGCAAATTGATTGCCGAACCTTGGGATACTCGCGGTTATGCACTTGGATACTTTCCATATCCATGGCGCGAGTGGAACGACAAGTACCGTGACGCGCTACGCAAGTTCTGGCTAGCAGAAGCTGGCGGAGCTGCTCCGACAGGTGTTGGTGAACTGGCAACGAGGCTCTCAGGCTCACATGACATCTTTGCTTATCGCGGTCCCACATCAACCATTAACTTTTTAACGGCGCACGATGGATTTACTCTCAACGATGTCGTGACCTATACCCGCAAGCACAACGAGCCAAATGGTGAGAACAACCGCGACGGTAGCGACGCCAACTATTCGTGGAACGCCGGTATCGAAGGCGTAACCAATCACTTCACAATCAACGAGATTAGACAGCGTCTTAAAAAGTCGATGATGTCATGTCTGCTTCTCTCCGCAGGTATTCCGATGATCACTATGGGTGATGAAGTTGGAAGAACGCAGATGGGTTCTAACAACGCCTACTCGCTTCCCAATACAACTCGTGGTGAAGAGTTACGTGAAGAGGCGGCGTTTAACGGTGGTTGGGCTTTGAGTTGGAAATACGATGCACATCAAGTAGATATGTTGGAGACGACGGTAAGCCTGATCCAACTGCGTAAGAATTATTTGATGCCAGTTGCTCGTATGTTCTTTACCGGACAACTTGATCTCAATACCTCGCGCAAAGATTTAGCCTGGTTCACTCGCAGTGGACAAGAGATGACGCAAACCGATTGGGACAAGCTCGATAACCGCAATCTCATGATGTACGTAGAGGCCGGTGAAGATCGCGGATTACTATTGATGTTTAACGGCTCGATCATTCAAAAAGAGTTCACACTGCCAGGCAGTCACCTCGGAGACTCATTCCGCTCTGTCTTTGACTCGGCCGAAAACGTGCTCCACTACTCACCGCGCTTAGCGGCACCAGGGAGCAAGGTCATCTTGCAGGCTCACGCTGTGCAGGTCTGGCTAGTAAACCGAACGATTGCGGCTAAGTAACAATCGCTGAAAACGGCCTCAATCTGTGGAAAATAAACTTCTGAAATTATACCTCTAGAGGTATAATTTCATTCTATGAGGACCCTGGACAGTGCAGCAATAATCGACGAGGTGCGCCGGATGGCCGGCCTGACTCAGGCGCAGTTGGCGCGACGTTCCGGCACTTCGCAGGCTGCAATTGCTAGATACGAAAGTGGGGATTCAAATCCATCTACCGCCACTTTGCAAAGAATCACAAGAGCTGCGGGATTTGAAGTGCAACTTAATTTGGTAGCCGTAAAAGCGAGCGACCTTTCATCCAAACGTGCGGCCAAACTCAGAAAGCAGAGAGGCAAAATTAACTCACTGTTATCTGAAGCAGGTGCGAGTAATCCGCGCATTTTTGGTTCAGTGGCAAGGGGGGAAGATAATCAATCGAGCGACATCGACTTGCTGGTCGATTTTGACGTCAATCTCGGCCTCCTGCCGATTATTGAACTAAACCAAAAACTTTCGGAACTACTAGGTGAACGAGTTGAAGTCTCCCCAGTCCAGGTGTTGAAGCACAGTGTGCTTGAAAGTGCCTTAAGTGAGGCTGTTCCGCTTTGACATCTCGAACTATTTTCGAAAGATTAACCGACATAATCGATCGCATAGGCCGAATTGAATATGCGGAAATGATTTTGATCGAATTCGAAGAGGACGAAGATTCTTGGGAGGAGGCAGAAGTTGCCTTTGATGCCATCCTTTACGACTTGCTGGTTATCGGCGAGGCCGTTAAGTCTTTAAGCGAAAAATTTAAGCGGAAACATTCCGCAATTCCCTGGAACAAAATCGCAGGAATGCGAAACATTCTTACTCACGAATATTTTCGGGTGGACGGCAAAATTGTGCGCGCAACCATTGACCAACCGCTTCAAGAATTAAAAAAAGTATGTGAGTTAGAGATCAAGAAATAGCTAAGTAACAATCTGACCTTTACCGACAACGACGATTCCAGAATCCGTCACCGTGTAGCGCTTGGCATCTTTCTCAAGATCAACGCCTAACTGAGCTCCAGATTCAACGACAACGCCCTTGTCTATAATCGCATTGCGGATAATCGCGCCGCCGCTAATGACCACATTAGGCATCACGACTGAGTCTTGAATAACCGCACCTGCTGCGATACGAACGTCGTACGAGACAACCGAACGCTCTACGCGGCCGCCAGCAATAATCGAACCTGCGCCCACAATGGAATCAACCGCAGACCCTGCGCCGCTGAACTTAGCGGGTGGCAATGGTGGCAAATGTGTGAGTACAGGCCACTCGCGGTTATACAAGTTGAAGATCGGGTGGATCGAGACGAGATCCATGTGCGCTTCGTAGTACGACTGGATAGTTCCTAGATCGCGCCAGTAACCGTGATCGCGCTCGGTCTCACCAGGAACGATGTTGAGGTTGAAGTCATATGCAACTGCCTGACCCCGGCTAGATAACAACGGAATGATATTTGTACCGAGGTCGTGCTTGCTCGATTCATTACGTGAGTCTTCGATCAATACCTCTTCCATCGCCTTGCGATTAAAGATGTAGTTACCCATCGAGATGAGTGACCATTCTGGCTCGCCAGGAATTGATGGTGGATTGGCAGGCTTCTCATGGAAAGCCTTGATCGTGACGCAATCCTCTTCGAGTTCAATTACTCCAAACTCACTCGCTTGGTTTTGTGGAACACGAATCGCGGCGACCGTTACAGCTGCTCCATACTCTTTATGGAAATCAAACATCTGCTCTGGATCCATGCGGTAGACGTGGTCTGCACCAAAGACGAGAACGTAAGCGGGATCTTCATCGTGAATTAAATTGAAGTTCTGCAAAATTGCATCAGCGCTACCGGTGTACCAACGTGGTCCGAGGCGCTGTTGTGCTGGAACTGTTGTAACGAAGTTGTTGGTCAGGGACGACATGCGCCAGGTTGTCGTGATGTGTTTATCGAGGGAGTGAGATTTATATTGCGTCAGCACTGCAATTTTGCGCATGTTTCCATTGACGAGATTAGATAGCACGAAATCGATCAAGCGATAGGCGCCACCAAATGGGACAGCTGGTTTTGCACGATCGTGGGTCAGGGGTAGCAGGCGCTTTCCTTCTCCGCCGGCTAGGACTATGGAAATTAATTCATCTCTACTGCTCATGGAAAAACGGTATCTTAATTTTGCCCATAAGATAAGAGAGTCCCCCTCGGATCGGAGCTGGCATGAAAGTCGGTCTTGTTACCAAAGAGTGGCCTCCATTTATTTATGGCGGCGCCGGAGTCCACGTGAAATACCTGGCCAAGAGTTTGCAGGCCCTCGTCGATGTTGATGTGCACTGCTTTGGAGAAGATCGTCCTGATGCCACCGCGTATCAACTCAGCGCCGCAGAACTAGAACTCAATCCCGCCATGCAGGCACTCATAACGGATGCACAGATCGCCTCCAATTTAAAGGGAGTCGACATCGTCCACTCCCACACCTGGTACGCCAACATGGCTGGTCACTGGGCCAAAATTCTCTACAAGATTCCTCATGTCATCTCGGCGCACTCGCTAGAACCAGATCGCCCTTGGAAAGAGGAGCAGATCGGTGGCGGCTATCGAATCTCATCGTGGGCCGAGAAGACTGCTTACGAATCTGCCGATGCGATCATCGCTGTTTCGCAGGGAATGCGCCGCGATGTCCTTAAGGCATACCCATCTCTCGATCCTGGCAAGGTTCATGCCATATTAAATGGAATCGATACAAATACTTATTACCCTCAGGCCAATCCAGAACTTCTCGATTCGCTTGGCATCAAAGGCCCATATGCAATCTTTGTAGGACGCATTACTCGCCAAAAAGGTTTGGCTCATCTTCTAAAAGCATGGAAAGAGGTCGACCCTCAATTCGGTTTAGTCCTCTGTGCAGGTAGCCCCGATGAACCAGGAATCGGAGCGGAAGTTCAAGCCGCAATCGAAGAGTTACAAGCAGAGCGCGACAATGTGGTGTGGATCAGCAAGATGGCACCACAAGCAGATGTCATTGCGCTTCTATCGAGCGCTGATCTTTTTCTATGTCCTTCGATCTATGAACCACTTGGCATTGTGAACCTAGAGGCGATGGCGTGCGAGACCGCCGTTCTTGCCAGCGACGTTGGTGGAATCCCAGAAGTTGTCGCCGACGGAGTGACAGGTGAGTTGATTCATTACTCTGGCAATGCGCCGGAGTTTGAAGCGGCATTTACCAAGAAGATCAATGAATTAATGTCCGATCGCGACCTACTGCGTAAATATGGTGAGGCTGGACGCGTCCGCGCCATCGATCAATTTAGTTGGGATTCGATCGCACACGAGACGGTTGAGCTCTACAAGAGCCTCATAAAATAACGCGATACGCCGCCAACGTTGAGTCGGTCGCATATGCGATGCGAACTCCTGCTGCTTTAGCGGTAGCCAACCCTTCCAGAATCTGCTCGGTCAAAATCTCACCTGGTGCAACAACAGCAACCCCAGGTGGATATGGCGCAATTAAGTCGGCGCTAATCCGACCAACCGCCTTGTCAGCAGCGACCATCTCTGTATTCGCAAAGTAAGCGCTGCGCATGCTGGTACCGACAAGTGGCACGACCGACCAACTGAGTGCAGTGGCAGATTGGCGAGGAGTTGATTGCAACTTCTTTAAGATCGGAATCAAGCGATCGCCTAATAAATCAAAGTCATCTTCATCATCGGCGAGGGTTGCCAGAAATACCATCGTGTCGAAATCTGCCATCTCAACCCGGATCCCAAACTTGATGAGTTCGTTCTCAATTAGGACACCACTTGTTCCGAGTTGATTGGCACGCAAGACAATCTTAACTGGATCAAATCGACCGGCTGGAAAATCGCTGGTGTTAAGAAAGATAGGAATATCGAAATGCGATTGCACCCGCGCTTTAAAGGCGTTGACGTTTGCGAGTAGTCGGGTCAGTAACTCATCCCCTCGTTGGGCAAGCAGTGCTCGTGTTGCATCAATGGATGCCAGCGGCGCACCCGCAGGTGAGGTGGTGTGAGTGGTTTCAAAACTCTGCTCCACTCGCGCCAAGTTGAGGTACTTGCCTTGTGCCAACAAGAGCGCGGAGGCACTGTAACCAGGGAGGGCCTTATGAATACTCGTGATCAAAGCATCGGCACCTAATTGCAGACAATGCTGTGGAATCCCTGGTGCAAACCCAAAGTGACCACCCCAAGCCGCATCGATGATTACCGGAACCGACTGGGCATGTGCCGCGTCAATCAACGGCCGTAAATCTGACATCGTTCCCAGGTAGCCAGGTTCGGTGAGCAAGATTGCGATTGGCTCCTGAAGCAGCGCCCGCTGCACCTCGGCTAACCCAATTCCCATGGGGAAGCCAGTCGCCTCATCAATATCTGGTGTCATCCAAATTGGTTGCAGATCCGCGAGTACCAATGCGCTCAACACCGAGCGATGCGCGGTTCTCGATACGGCGATCTTTTGGCCAGGTTGTCCAAGCGCCAAGATGATCGCTTGGTTGGCGTGCGTGGAACCACCCGTAGAAAATCTGGCGTAGTCGGCGCCCCATAGATGAGCAGCAAGGTGCTCTGCCCTCTTTAAAGTTCCATGAGTTAGTTTGATCTCGTCGAGCCCACCATAGAGAGGTGTGTCACGATCAACGACAACACCAAGGCCTGCGTCGAGCTTGTTCGCCTTCTGCTTGTGGCCTGGGATGGTGAAGGGAACCATCGTCTTCTCAAAGTAAGAGAGGTAAGAATCTAAGAGAGGTGCGAGTTCGCGTAGTGGTTGATGAGAGTGCCCAGCGGAGTGAGTACCAGTCGAAATTCTCTTTGAGTTCACTCTCAGAGCCTAACCCTGAGGGGCGCGCGTAAGAAAACTGGTCGTACACTTTTCCCATGACAACACTTACAAACCTCGAGCAAGTACGCCGCGTGGTCACGGCTATTCCGGGACCTAATTCAAATGCGCTGATCCAGCGCCGCGCAGAAGCTGTCTCAGGTGGACTAGGTCTTACATTCCCTGTCGCAATTGAACGTGCCAGCGATGCCATCTTGCTCGATGTCGATGGCAACCAGATCATCGATCTGGGTTCAGGTATCGGAGTAACCAACGTCGGAAACTCTGCATCGCGCGTGGTCGCAAATGTAATTGAGCAAGTTCAGGCATTTACTCATACCTGCTTTACCGTCAATCCATATCTCAACTATGTAGAGGTCTGCGAAGCTCTTAACCGTTTGACTCCTGGATCGCACAAGAAGAAGTCAATGCTCGTTAACTCCGGAGCAGAAGCTGTTGAGAACGCAGTAAAGATTGCGCGTCATTACACAAAGCGCCAAGCGATCGTTGTCTTCGAACATGCTTATCATGGTCGTACCAACTTAACGATGGCACTCAATGCAAAGAACATGCCATACAAAGAGGGCTTCGGTCCATTTGCTCCAGAAATTTATCGCGTGCCTATGCCATATCCATATCGCTGGATCGGTCCTAAAGAGACCATCACAGAAGATGCAATGGAGATGATCACACACAAGATTGAGAAAGAGATTGGTGCACACAATGTTGCCGCAATCTTGATCGAACCAATTCAAGGTGAAGGTGGATTTATCGTTCCACCAAAGGGATTCTTGCCTGCGCTCGCAGAGTACTCACGCGAACACGGCATTATCTTCATGGCCGATGAGGTGCAGAGCGGATTTGCTCGCACAGGTCACATGTTTGCTGTCGAAGAAGAAGGTGTTGTTCCTGACATCTTGATCACCGCAAAGGGAATCGGTGGTGGCCTGCCACTCGCCGGTGTAACTGGTCGAGCCGAGATCATGGACTCTGTTCATATCTCAGGCCTCGGTGGAACATTCGGCGGTAATCCAATTGCTTGCGCCGCTGCATTGGGCGCAATCGCCACCATCGAAGAGGATGGTCTGATCGAGCGTGCCCGTCATATCGGCACGATCTTGGGCGAGGGATTGCGTGCACTTGCCGCAAAGTATCCAGTGATTGGTGAAGTTCGTGGCCGTGGCGCTATGCAGGCTATCGAATTAGTTGTACCTGGTTCTATCGAGCCAAATAGCGCAGCACTAACAAAGGTTCTCAAGCACTGCACCGCCAACGGTGTATTCATCCTGTCCGCGGGCACGTATAACAACGTGATCCGATTCCTACCACCACTCGTTATCACTGACGAATTGTTGGCAGATGCGTTGAGCGTTCTTGATGAAGCTTTCGCAACTCTTTAAACTCCAGCGTTCCTCCGATCCGTCCACCGACCAGACTCTTCAAGGAGACCACATGTCATCAACTACACCTACAGACCCACAGCTCAATCAGTTGATTGATAGCGTCATTGCTAACACTCAGAGCGCACAAGACACCGCGACTGCAGCAGTTGCAAAGGTCGCTAAGCCTAAGAAGGCTGCCGCTAAGAAGAAGGTGGCAGCGAAGAAGGCCACCGCAAAGAAAGCAGTAAAGAAGACAGCCAAGAAGGCTGCTAAGAAGGCAACCGCAAAGAAGGTTGCGAAGAAGGTTGTAAAGAAAGCGACTGCTAAAAAGGCTGCAGTAAAGAAGACCGCCAAGAAGGCCGTTAAGAAGGCATCAGCAAAGAAGACCGTAGCGAAGAAGACAGCCAAGAAGGCTGCAGAGAAGACCGCGGTCAAGAAGGCTGCAAAGAAGAAGTAGAAAAGCAATCTTTCGGCCTAGTTGATTAGACCCGGCCCCCGAGTTCAAGGTGAATCCTCAGACTCGGGGGCTCTTTTTTATCGTTAGCAATCAAAGTTGCCGAGATACCATTGCCTCATAGTTTTGCCCGTTAGGGCTTGGTGATTGGTTGATCACGAGAGTTCCTTTTGATCAACGACCCTCGAGAGGAAATGATGTCTACACGGAGTTCGATTAAGAGAATCGCAGCGGTTGCTGTTGCAGGGCTCGCATTTGTTGGATTAACAGCGCTACCTGCGAGAGCAACAGGGACGCCAGTTAATTTAATTCTTGCGGCAACTAGTGTTACGACTGCAGGTACTGTTGCCACTCAGATCGCTGGACCCGCTAACTTCGTGACTGTTAGCAATACTGTGGCAGCAGGTGGTGTTGCTCTTCCAATCTACTTCACTGTAAATGGTGGAACCACTTCGACCGGTACTACTTCGGGCACCCTCTCGGTCGGTGCGAGTGTAAATATTTCTACTCCAAAGGCAGGCACGATCACGGTTATCGGGTATCCAATTGTTTCAGGAGCAGCCTCTACAACTGCATCGGATAACTTGGTTATCACGGTTGTAACCAGTTTGCCAGGTACCGTTTATGATCATTCTGTTATTTATGCTGCACCAAGCACTGGCTTGCCAACGGCTGCGACTGATGCAGCATTTTCTGTTTCTGCAGCTTCAGGTGCAACGAATGTAGCGAATTTTACCGTCTCTGAGTTTGATGCAAATGGGATTCCCGTTTTGGCATCACACGCTGTGCCGATCACAGTATTTGCTACTAATGCTCTGATCTCATCGCCTAACTTGGCTGCTGGACCGAGTGCTTCAACGACGTATTTAACGGGTACTCCAATAAATGCAAGTACAGATTATGTAATCTCGGGACTTCCAGGTTATGGCGGTACCGCAAATGTCTCAATCACAATAAATGGCGTTGTAGCTAAGTCGTATTCGCTTAAGTTCACCGGAAACGCTGTTACCTTGAAACTTACAGCTATCAATTCAGTGGTTGGTATCGGAAACGCTACCGCCATACTCCCGAATACCTTCGTTCCCACAGGTATCACTGCAAACGTGAATGCATTGGAAATTCAAGAATTTGATGCCCAAGGAAATGCACTCGCCATTAATCCTTCACACATTGCTTTGACATCCAGCTCGCCGTCAATCGCAACGCCTGGTCTTCTTGACAGCGCCAATACCTTCACTCTCGGCAACGTTCCAGGAGGCACTCCTACCTCCCCAACTACACTAGGAGCATCAATCAATGGAGTTGCAACAGGCACGGTGACTTTCTCTGCGAGCGACACCACAAGTGGACTTGTATCTCCACCAGTAACAATTCGTGTCAGCTCCGGCGTTCCTACCTCGGTAGTAATTTCATCCGACGCACCAACATATGATCCGAGCGGAACAGTTACGTTGACAACAACTCTCTCGGATGCCGCGGGACCGCTTCCTGCTGGTACTTATGTTGTCTTTACAGGTCAAGCGCTCTCCTCAATTGCAGTTGGTAATGGCCAGGCACAGCTTCCTGGTGTTGCAGCTTCGAGCAATGGTCCACCTGCGAAGAAGATCGGCCAGATAACCATCGGTGCAAACGGTGCTTACACAGACACATTCACTGCACCATCTACTCCTGGGCAAGTCACTATCTCTGCGACTCCAGTTGCCAACTCGATCGTGGTCACTCCTGCCACCTTCAAGGTGGTTGGACCAGACGCCGCCACAGATGCTCAAGTGGAGTCATCAGATTCCACGGCTGCCTTGGCAGCTGCCACCACGCTGGCAACCGCCCTCGGCGATGCCGCTGATGCTCCAGGGGTTAGCGCCGCAGCTCTGGCGACAACCGCTCAGAGCCAGATCACTGCCCTCACCGCAATTGTGGCGGCAGCCCTCTCCAAGGCAGATTCACTTGCCAAATCGGTCGCTGCCATAAATAAGAGAATCGGTAAGCAGTAATTTTCTGTACTAATTATCTAGAAAATACCTCCCTCGACCCGGATTGTTCGAATTTCCTGGGCTGAGGGAGGTTTTTTCAAAATTTTTCTCGACAGAGGACAACATTTCGGCCGGTTGCGTGTCTTTACTAGTAGAAGGTACTTTTCTTAACGAAGCCAGGACGCTGACCTCGGAAGTACCGATAAACGGAGTAATAAAAATGGCATTTCGCAAGCAAGCGAAGATCACGGAGGCGGCGCCAGTCCAAGCCGTATCCGAGTGGTCAATTGCCGATCTCTCCGCCCTCTACGCAGAACAACGCTCATCTCTGACCAGCCAGGCTCGTCGTATTCTCCGTTCAGATGCCGATGCCGCTGAAATCGTTCAAGAGGCATTCCTCAAGTTCATCCTGGCCGCTCCAGAGTTAGATAGCCGTGAGCGCGCCCTTGCCTACCTACGCACCACCGTCAACAACCTCTGCCTCAACCAGATCCGTGCTACTGGTACTCGCCCTAACTTGGTCGCGATCGACTCCGATGCCTCCCAAGAGCGCTTGGACGAGTTGGCTGTCGGTGCACACATTCCTTTTGATGCCACCTTGGCAGCTGCTGAAGATGCTTCGATCATCCGCGAAGCTCTCTCTCGCCTCTCCTCAGATCAGCGCACCGCGCTTGTCATGTGGGAGATGGAGGGCCGCTCTACCGAGGAGATCGCAACCGCTATTGGCACCACCCCAGCCAACGTTCGTCACGTGGTTGCCCGTTCCCGCGCCTCTTTCGTCCGCGTCTTATCTGAGTGGATCATCGATGAAGAGACCGGCGCTACCGCACTTGATGCCTTGTCGACCTCTTACAAGAAGGCCGCCGAACTCGCCAAGAAGTCATCTAAGGTCGCAATGTCCTTGGTCCTTCTGGTCGCTGCATTCCTTGGATTCAATACCTTTAACCACAACACCTCACCTTTGGTCAGCCCGACGACCTCTAGCGTTGCAACGCCAAGTGCTCCCTCATCTAGCCCTTCGGCCGTTGCAACACCTACTCAACCAGCGGCTTCAGCCACCCAAACGGCTGCCGCAACTGCTCAGGCTCAAGCGCTCTCAAAGCTCGACACCCTGACTCCTACCGTAGATGCCAAGCTCGCTGGCCTCACCTACTCAGGTCTGAGCGATGAAGGTATCCCAACCGGTTTCACCGTCACCGACCTGACGGGTGATACCGGCAAAATCATCATTGGCAAGCCCGCCCCTGTGATCACCGATAATGGAATCACCCTGACGGCGCCTGTCATGTCCTACGATCCAAAGGCAGTCAATGTCCTTATTAACCAGGTCATTACTGTGGATGGCTCGGGGACTACGTACACACCAACGGCATCTGTCTCGATGCATGGTGGCTGGGTTGCACTCAATACATCAGCAATCAGTACGGATATCTCGCGGTTACCTGACGGTAACTACCTTCTTTCTAGCACGATCGTCACGGTTTCCCCAGTAGACGCAGGTATACTTTTGCCTGTAAGTCAGGGAATCGATGTCTCTTCGATTCCCACTTCTATATCTGTGCGTTTAGTGCTTAATCCCGGTAAGACCCAAATTCTTGCCGAGGCGATCAAGGTCGCCGCGAACGGGGTCACACAATGATCCGTATCGCACAACAAGTTTCCCGCGCAATCCGGATATTGCGAGGGAATAGAGATGAGTCAGCACGTGCGTCTCATCTCGTGGTTAACAATGATCGATCTGCTGAAAAGCAGTCGTTACAAGTTAACCAAGCCGAGAGGGAGAAATTCTTCCAATCGACTTTCTTTGAAAGGAAAATAATGTCTACAAAGACAGCTTTTAAGCGCCTAGCGCTTGTGGCGGCTGCTGCTTTGGCTATCGGTGGAGTATCTGCCGTTTCAGCTCAAGCATCTGCCCCAGACTGGACCATTTCAAACAGTTCTGGAACTGTTGGCCAGGCAACTTCTGCAGAAACAGCAACACAGATTGCTGGTCCTGGTAACTTCGTTACTTTGACCAACGCTTATGCTGGTTCTGTCTACTTCACCGTCACCGGTGGCGCAACAACAACCGGAACCACATCTGGAACAGTTGCTGAAGTAACAGTTGCTGGAACAGGTGTTATCAGCATTGCTACCCCAACAGTTGGAACCGTAACTGTTAGCAGCTATGACATCACAGGTGGTACCGCTGCTGCTTCTGCTACCAGCACAGTAACAATCTCTGTTGTTGCTGCTCTTCCTGGAACTCTTTATGGAGCTTCAACTGTTTACGCAAACTCTGGTCTAACAGTTGGTACCTCAACAACAGATGCTAACTTCTCAGTATCACAACCTGCTGGAACAGCTAGCGTTGCTAACTTCGATGTGAACGAGCAGGATGCAAGCGGAAACGCTTTGACCTCTGGTTTCGTTGCAGTTACAGCAACCTCCACCAACGGTCTTTTGACCTCAACTGGTGGTATCACTACTGCTTCAGGAACTACCTACATCTCTGGTACACCAACAACAAATCACGTTAACTTTGTACTTTCTGGACTTGCAAACGTCTCAGGAACATCAACAGTAACAATCTCTGTTAACGGTGTAGTTGCTAAGACCTACTCAGTCACCTTCACAGGTACTGCTTCAAAGATCGTCTTGAAGGCAATCAACCCAGTTATCGCTGTAGGTTCTGCTACTGCAGAGTTGGCAGCTGGCATCACCGCTAACACCGAGGCTCTTGAGGTTCAAGAGTTCGATGCAAACGGAAACGCTATTGCTGTAACCCCAGCTAACATCACAATTACTCCTGCAGCTTCAACAATTGCAACCGCAGGATCATTGAGCCAGAGCGCACTTGACACTCTTGGACACATCCAAGGTGGAACTGTTCTTTCAACAACAGTTACCGGTGTATCTCTTAACGGTGTTGCTGCAGGAACAACAACATTTACTGCTACAGATTCAGCTACTGTTGCTGGAACAACACTGACATCTGCTCCAGTATCTGTTCGCGTATCTTCAGCTTCTCCTACAACTGTTGTTCTTTCAACTGATGCATCTGCATACGCTGCAGGTGGCCTCGGAACATTGACAACAACTATCTCTGATGCTGCTGGAACAGTCCCAGCTGGTGTCTACGCAGTATTCACCGGTCAAGCTTCTTCTTCATATGCTTTGACCGTTGGTACATCTTCACTTCCTGGTGGCGCAGTTGCTCTCGTAACTGCTGGTGCTTCAGGTTCTGGAACTCTCGGTGCTGCTGCAGTACCTGCTGGAAGCGTTACAGTTAATGATTCTGGTGTTGCAACCGATACATTCAACGCTCCTATCTCAGATGCAACTGGTGTAACAATCAGCGCAACTGCTGCTGCAACAACAATCACAGTAACTCCTGCAACCTTCGATGTAACTTCAGGCGCTTCTGATGCTGCTAACGCTGCAACAGATGCTGCTAACGAGGCTACCGATGCTGCTAACGCTGCAACAGACGCTGCTAACGCAGCAGCTGATTCAGCTGATGCTGCAACACAGGCTGCACAAGATGCAGGCGACAAGGCTGATGCTGCTCTTGCAGCTGTAACAGCTCTGTCACAACAAGTAACAACCTTGCTTGCTAAGGTTGCTGCTGTCAGCGCAGCATTGGCTAAGATTTCTGCAGCCATTGCAAAGTTGCCAAAGAAGTAATAACTTCTAGCACTTAATCAGTATTAACTGATTAAACAGAGGCCCGGTTCTCCGCAAGGGGAGCCGGGCTTCTGGCTTTTCTAAAGGGTTTAAAACTTTTCACCTAAAACTCTGAGACCTCTCAGGTTTCTCTCAAAGAAATGAGGTTACATTTAGGCATGGCAGCAAAACGCAGGAGCCGCGATTTAGGGGTCGGCCATCGCGTCAATGCCGACTGGGCCTCAATATTTCTAGGCCTAGGTCTTGGGCTCAGCCTCGCATTAGAGGTCGACACCATGACGTCGGGCGACTGGGCTGGGGTGTACTCCAGCATTACCTCGGTATCGCGCCTAGCAGCTCTAGCCGGCTCTTACTTTGCTCTTGTGGGGTTGGTTTTCGTGGCCCGCATCCCGTGGATTGAAAAATCAGTGGGCCATGACAAGTTGGTCAAGTGGCATCGCAAATTGGGTCCCTGGTCTTTGTATCTGATTTTGTTCCATGTCTTCTTTGTCGGACTGGGATATGCCGGGGGTGATCGCATCTCTACGGGCTCGGAGTTGTGGCGCATGACTCTCAAGTACCCATGGATGATTCCAGCCGATATCGCCTTTGCTCTGATGATGATCGCAGGTGTGACTTCCTACAAGAAGGCTCGTGCCAAGATGAGTTACGAAACCTGGTGGACCATCCACCTCTATACATATTTGGCTGTGGCGTTAGGGTTTATGCACCAAGTGTTAACCGGTCCGATGTTTACCGGCCATCCACTGAACAAAATTTTCTGGGAAGGTTTGTATATCGCTACGGCAGCGGTAATTCTGTTGTGGCGGTTTGTAATACCACTTGCGCGCTCACTGCGTCACAATCTGCGAGTGGACCAGGTCGTGGTTGAGGGGCCCGGCGTGGTTTCCATTGTGATGCGGGGGCGCCATTTGGATCGCCTCAATGCACAAGGCGGACAATTTTTTAGCTGGCGCTTTATCTCTGCAGGACAATGGTGGATCTCCCACCCTTACTCTTTATCTGCTGCACCAACCGAACATTTCATGCGTGTAACCGTCAAAGATTTAGGTGATGCATCTGGCGCAGTTCTTGGGTTGAGGCCCGGGACGCGAGTCTTCTTCGAAGGTCCATATGGCACATTCGTCGCATCAAAGGCGGCGCGTGGTCACATTGTTCTTGTAGGTGGTGGAGTTGGTATTACTCCATTGCGCGCACTGCTCGAGGAATTTGATGCCACCAAAGAGATCGATGTTCTTTATCGCGTTGGTGATGAGAAAGAGTTGGTCTTCCGCAAAGAGTTGGATGCAATTGCCCAGTGGCGTGGAGCCAAGGTTCATTACTTGGTAGGCAGTCGTAGGGAACATCCAATGGATGCCAAATACATTCGTAGATTAGTTCCAGCGTTTAGCGAGTCAGACGTTTATATTTGTGGCCCCACAGGTTTGGTAGAGACAGTGCGCAAAGCTGCGCTCGATGTGGGTATCCCTAAGGATCGATTCCACAATGAAGAATTTGAATTTCACTCGGTTGAGTAGAGGACATAGGAGTTAACGATGTTGAGTAAACGCTTCTTTTTGATCGCTGGCGGAACCGTCGGTGGTCTTGGTGCAGTGCTAGCAATTACTCCACCACAATTTGGATCGACCACTGGTTTGGCACTTGGTACGGGTTCCTCGCTCTCGGGCGGAACTACCTCTTTGGCTGGTGGATCTACCTCTACGACCACCACAACGACTACCACCACAACTCCTGCGACAGCGGCAGCTACTCCAACACCTGCCACGACAAAGAAGAGCACCACAACAACGACCAAAAAGAGCACCACCAAGAAGAGCTCTACCAGCACTTCTAGTTCCTCGACCTCGAGTGGATCTTCTTCATCGAGCGGCTCAAGTACAACAACCGCTTCAACTCCAACGCCTGCTAGCACCCCACAGAGTTCTGGAGTAAGTGGAACATTTACTGGTGCCGCTGCAAATACTCGTTACGGCCCAGTACAGGTTCAAATCACTGTGGTTAACGGCAAGATTACAAATGCAATCGCATTGACTTACCCAACCGAGTCTTTCCGAGATCAACAGATCAATCAGCAGGCGATCCCATATTTGATTCAAGAGACTCTCGCTGCGCAATCTGCAAATATTCAAGGAGTAGGTGGCGCTTCATATACCTCACAAGGTTGGGCCGACTCATTGCAATCAGCTTTGACCAAGGCTGGTCTGTAAGCACATGAGTGAGGCAGTGCGCACTAGCGCCGAGATTGATGTCTGGGGCACGATCGTTTATGTCGAAGTTGCCTCAACCAAAGTTGGATTGGAAGAGTTGCAGGCTGGACTCGCTGAGGTAACTGAATATGTCAAAGTAGTTGACCAAGAGTTCTCTACGTTCAAGCCCGATTCGCAAGTTTCAAAGATTCGTCGCGGTGAGTTAAAGATCGAAGATGCCTCTGATCAGATGCGAGAGGTCTGGCACCTCTGCGAAGTTGCGCGGGATTTAACCGATGGATCATTTAATCCTTGGGTTGTTAAAGGTGGATATGACCCATCCGGTTATGTAAAGGGTTGGGCTGCAGATAAGTGCGTAGCGATTCTTAAGGCTCATGGCGCTGAAAATATTCAGGTGAATGCTGCAGGTGATTTGTCGCTCGCTGGTGGATTTGAAAATGGCAAGCCTTGGTCGATCGGTGTTCGTAGCCCCGAAAATCGTTTTGAGGTCGTTAAGGTCTTCGAAATCTTTGATGGAGCGATTGCTACCTCCGGCACCTATGAGATCGGTGCACATATCAAAGATCCTCATACCGGGTTGATCGCCATTGGGGCGCGCAGCGCAACGGTGCTGGGTCCAGATGGTGGGTTGGCCGATGCTTTGGCCACCTCTTTGGTTGTTGCCGGGCAAGATGGAGCAGCGCTCTTTAGCAAGCCGGAACTAGCTGATTATCGGGTCTGGGTGATTCCCCGTAATGAAGATATTGCTTGGAGTATCGGAAAGCAACCCGACTAACTCTCAGCAAATTAACAGGTGGATTATCTGTTAATCACAAATTCGTTATCTACGGTGAGCGCATGAACAAATCCCGACTAAGAATTCTCTCAATTAATCTCGTCATTGTGGTCGCCATTGCGGGCGTCGCTTATTGGGGGTACTCATCCCTCCATCCCAAGGCTGCCGTAGCAGCGCTGTCGACCGTTACCGTGGCTAGAGAGGATGTCTCTTCAACAGTCTCCTCCTCCGGAACGGTTATTAGTCCATCGGATATTGCACTCGCGCCAACAACATCTGGAACGCTAGCCAAGCTCAACGTAAAGGTGGGTCAATCTGTAAAGGCGGGTGAACTCCTTGCTCAGATGGATACCTCATCTCTTAAGTCCGCGGTGGCTCAAGCGCAATCAAGTTTGATTCAAGCCCAGGCAAATTTAACTAATGCGCAGGCGACTGCTGATACGTCGGCGCAGACAACGGCGTTACAGCTTCAGAATGATCAAAATGCTGTAACTACAGCACAAGATAATTTGGCATATCAACAGACGCTCATTAGCGCATCTGAGGCGACAGACAACAACAATGTCACCACCGCGCTTAACAAATTGAATTATGACAAGAGCCTTGCATCACAAAATGTCGCGGTTTATCAATCGAGTGTTGACAGTGCAAAGAACAATCTCACCAACGCTCAACTGACTTATAACGACTACGAGGGACTTTATGGACCACCTGAGGGGAACATAACTCTCGCATGGTGTGCCACTATCAACACCGTAAACCAAAATTGCACAACTCTTCAGCAAGATAACAATGCGGTCATCAATGCTCAGACTGCTTATAACAATGCGCTTATTACTCAGCAGCAGAATCTTGCTAAAGATGCTCAGACAATTGCATCTGATCAGCAAGCTTATACAGATGCGCAGGCAACCGCAGCGCTTGATGTAAAGAAGAACGATCAGACTCTTGCTAGCGCTCAACAGGCTATCGACTCTGCTCAATCAGCGCTCAAGTTGTATCAACTGCAAAACAGCAGTTCTACTTCTGCGTCAACAATCTCGGTTGATCAGGCCCAAGTCACTGTGGCGCAAGCAAATCTTGCAACGGCGCAAAAGAACTTGGCTGGTGCTTTAGTTATCTCACCTGTCGCTGGAAAGGTGGCATCAATCTCCAATACCTTGATTGGTTCCACTATTAGTCCTAATACGACTCCTACTAATGGGTCTACCGAGGCTTCTGGCTTCATCGTCTTGACTGATGTTGGCGGCCTACAAGTGACTGCTGGATTCTCGGAATCCGACGTTGCCAAGATCGCCGTTGGCCAAGATGCATCGATAGCCTTTACGGCACTTCCTAACGCAACAGGCGTGGCTAAGGTTTCAAACGTGGCTCTGCTTCCAACAACTTCCAGCGGTGCGACCACTTACACCGTCACATTCCAGTTGACCGGCAAAGTTGCTGGCTTGAAGCCAGGAATGACCGCTACCGCAACTGTAATTGTTGCCGATTCACCTAATGCGATCGCTGTAACCTCGCGAGCTGTTACAACTCGTGGAACTAGCAGTTTCGTTAACATCGTTACTACGGTTAAGGGTAAGCAAGTTGAAACCCTAACCCCAGTCTTGGTCGGCATCGTGGGTGACTCTGCGGATGAGATCCTCTCCGGCCTCAAGGTCGGCGACACGGTTGCACTTCCATCAGTTGTAAGTACATCTTCGTCGTTAACTGGTGTTCCATCGACTCTAGGTGGCGCTGGCCTCGGTGGCGGTGGATTCGCTGGTGGACGTACCGGAGGCGGTGGATTCGGTGGTTGATAAGCAACCCGTTATCGAAGTCCGCGACGCGGTTAAGCGTTACGGGGTCGGGGATGCATCAATCTTCGCACTCAATGGGGTGAGTTTGACCATTGAGGCGGGCGAATATGTCGCGATCATGGGTCCTTCCGGCTCGGGTAAATCGACACTTATGAACATCCTTGGAGCGCTTGATGTAATGACCAGCGGTCAATATTTCCTCGACGGGATCGAGATTTCATCCATGGATGAGATTCACCTTTCGATCGTGCGCGGAAGAAAGATTGGTTTCATCTTCCAATCCTTCAACCTGATTCCGCGCACCACTGCTATTGCAAATGTCGAGTTGCCGATGGCTTATCAAGGAATCAAACCTAAGGAGCGTCGTGAACGTGCCCTGGTTGCTCTTGATGTAGTAGGTCTCGCAGACCGCATCAATCATGAGCCGACGGAGCTATCGGGAGGACAACAGCAAAGAGTTGCTGTGGCTCGAGCCCTTGCCACTCGTCCAGCACTTCTATTAGCCGATGAACCAACTGGAGCGCTCGATTCCAAGTCGACCGCGGACTTACTGAACCTCTTTGACCAGATCAATGCGGCGGGACGAACTGTTGTAGTCATCACCCACGAAGATGATGTTGCACATCGTGCTAAGCGGATCGTCCGTATGCGCGACGGCAAGATCATTAGCGATGAACTCAATAAGGAGCGCGTCGCATGAGTGCATTTGAAATCCTACGTTTCGCTTTCCGCGGACTCTTTATCAATCGGTTGCGAACAGCGTTGACGGTTTTAGGCATCACAATTGGTGTCGCATCTGTGATCATCCTGCTTGCCGTTGGTAACGGCTCTAGCAAGGCGATTCAAGCTTCTCTAGATCGTTTGGGAACTAACTCGCTGCAAGTTCGATCTGGTGGGCAGGGATTTGGCTTTCGTGCTCGCGCTAGCGCCAGTACCGTCAAACCTCTGACAATTCTTGATACCGTCGCTTTGACTGATAAGACGCAAGCACCCGACATCAAACAGGTAGCGCCTATTGCCTCAACTAACGGGACATGTGTAGTTGGAGCAAATACCACAACGCCTTCAACCTTCTACGGAACCTGGCCCGCCTACTACGAGGCGAGTAACACCTCCATTCAATCTGGGTCGTATTTCACCAATGAGGATGTGACTCAAGCACGTCGCGTCGCCCTAATCGGTCAAACCACAGCGACCGCCCTTTTCGGAACTCAAAATCCAATCGGACAGACGATGCGATGTTCTGGAATTCAATTTACCGTTATTGGTTTAACGACCGTCAAAGGATCTTCTGGATTCCAGGATGGTGACAGTTTGGTATTGATCCCGATCACAACGATGGAGAACACCATCACCGGAAATCAACCATTGACAGATATCTTGGTAGAGGCAACGAAGTCGACCACCACCAGCGCAGCCCAAGCTGAGCTAACGGCAATTTTGGATGCTCGCCATGGAATAACCGGTCGTAAGACCGCTGATTTCAGCGTCTTCAATCAGGCTTCGCTTCTTACTACCGCATCAACAAGTTCGCAGACATTCACAACGCTGCTCGGCATGGTTGCGGCAATCTCTCTTCTGGTGGGTGGAATCGGAATCACCAACATCATGTTGGTAACAGTCATCGAACGAACTCGAGAAATCGGTATCCGCAAAGCTATCGGAGCTCCTAAGGGTGCAATTTTGAGTCAGTTCCTAATCGAAGCAACGATATTGTCGCTCTTAGGTGGGGTCCTTGGGGTGATTGCCGGATTTGTAGGCAGCCACTTCACCATCGCCGGAACTAAGCCAGTCATCGTTCCCGCATCTGTCTTCTTGGCCTTCGGAGTAAGCATCTTGATCGGTGTCTTCTTCGGTGGCTACCCAGCATCACGCGCCGCATCACTACGACCAATCGAGGCACTTCGCTATGAATGATGAAATAATCCCAATCAACTCTGCAAATCCAGAGCCTTCTGATGCACCCAAGTTTGATCTCTTTGCAACCGAAGTTGAGGACAACCTCAAAGAGGAGCTAGCCAAGGGAACCTTCCAGTGGACCAATAAATACACAAAGGGATTAGGCCTTCTGTTTGTGATCGTAGGGCTACTCTCGGTCGGTACGTGGTACGGACATTACGAGGCGACCAAGACAACCACAACAGCCGGAGCATCTAACTTTGCATCACTGCGTGCAGCATTTGCTGGAGGCGGTGGATTTGGTGGTGGCACAGGTGCGGGTACTGGCACTGGCGCTGCAGCGGGTGGATTTGGTGGCTTTGGAGGAGGTACCCGTATTACAGGGACTATCCAATCTGTTAAGGGTTCGACCGTTACCTTTACTCTCGATGATCCAACTCAAGCCTCATCTCTCACTCCAGGAGATGCTGGTCGATTAACTGATACTGGTGCAGCAGGTGCTGCAACTGGAGGCGCTGCGATCGGAGGTTCCACCACCGGTTCTGGAACCACAACTGGTGGATCAGCAACTTCTGGAGGCACAACAGGTGGCGGTAGCGCTGCGACGGTTCCTGCACCAGTTGCATCTGCAGGTTCAAGTACTGGCACAGGTCGTCGTGCGGGTGGTGCCTTCTCTAATCCAAAGTTGACCGCTTGTTTGACCAAGGCGGGAATTACTTTGGCCGCAGGAGCTCGTCCAAACTTCCAGGATCCAAAGACCGCGGCCGCATTGCAGACCTGTTTCGCACAACTAGGAATCACTCCTGGTGGTGGCTTTGGCGGCGGATCGGGCGGAGGAGCGGCTCCAGCGCCGGCAGCAACTAAGTAATTAGGAACGACAAGTTACAACGACAAGTTAGAAAAGGTTCCCGCTGACGAGGCGGGAACCTTCCTTGTAGGTATACGACTGGTGAGATTCGAACTCACGACCTATCCATCGTCAGTAGATTGCTCTGTCCGCTGAGCTACAGCCGCATAGATAGGGAATTTACTATCAACCGGTCTTACACATTTTTTCTTGAATTGTTTATGTGCATAGGTGCGTCGTGTGGATCATGTTAAGATCCGCTTATCCATCGTCAATAGATGACCAAGAGCCCCTGGTTACAACCGGGGGCTCTTGGTTTTGGGAAAGATGTTATTTTGTTAAATCAGAAAGCTCTGCAACTTCTTCAGCGCTAAGTTTCGTGAAGTTAACTATCTCTTCTAATTGTTCGACTGTGCGAGCACTCGCGATGGGAGTCGCAATACCAGGTTGCGCTGCCAACCAACCAAGTGCGACAGATGAGATTGTGCTTCCGTGAGTTTTAGCGATGTCATCAAGCAGTGAGACGACTTTGTAACCTCGATCATTTTGGTAAGAGGTCACACCTGCCGCACGAACTGAATCAATAGTTGCACCGGGGCGATACTTTCCGGTTAAAAATCCGCGAGCGAGTCCGAAGTAAGGAATTCCTGATATTCCTTCCGCCACAAGTACAGGTGCAGCATCTCCCTCGAACTCTGCGCGTTCCAGCAAGTTGTAGTGATTCTGTAGGGCGATATATGAGGCAAAGCCCTCCGCCTTCGAAATTTCTAGGGCTTCTGCAAGGCGTTCGCCGGAGTAGTTGGAGGCAGCGATGTAACGGACCTTGCCAGACTTAACTAGCCCGTCAAATGCTGCCAAAGTCTCACGCAATGGCACCGTCTTGTCATCTTCATGTGCGTAGTAAATATCGATGTAGTCGGATTGCAAGGCGCGGAGTGAGTCCTCGACTGCGGCGTTGATATTGGCGGCAGATAACCCCGGCCGGGTCGAGAGCTTGGCAACCTTGGTGGCAATGACGATCTCGGAGCGATTTCCGCGTTGCTTCATCCACTTACCAAGGATGGTCTCGCTGTCGTGGCCCTTGTTGCCATCTTTCCACTCGGAGTAAACATCAGCGGTGTCGATGAAGTTGCCGCCGTGTTCCGTGTAGGCATTAAGGACTTGGAAAGACTGCGCCTCATCTGCGCTCCAGCCGAAGACATTTCCGCCGAGGCATAATTGGTGAACTTTAAGATCGGTTTTATTTAGGGATATATGAGTCATGCCGAGAAGTTTATGGCTCTCTATTAGAGTGTGCACATGACAACTGGGGGCTTCACGAGTGAACAACTAGAACTCGAAGAGCAGGTGCTAGTTCTTCCGCATTGTGACTTAAAAGATGCGGTGACGATCGGTGAGATTGCCGTTGAGCTCGCTAAACGCGAATCACTCGCAATATCTATTGAGGTTCGTCTCGGAGAGTGGACCGTTTTTCATACTGCTTTACCTGGGGCTAAACCAGATCAGCCATCTTGGATCGCGCGTAAGGCGCGCGTTGTGTTGGCGACCGGACATTCCACCATGCTAGAGCGGGTGAAAGCAGAAGAGGCAGAGATTGATTGGTACGCCACGTATGGTCTACCCGAAGAGACTCATGCGATTCACGGTGGCGGGCTTCCACTCAATGTAAGTGGCCAAGGGCTAGTTGGGATCCTGCTCATCAGTGGATTGCCTCAGGTCGAGGATCATCTCTTCGGAATCCGCGTTATTACTGAATTCTTGGCGCGAGTGGGCGAGAACGAATGAGTGAAGCAATTTGGGTAGCAGGTGAAGTATTAATTGATTTGATTCCGCGAGGTGCCGAGCGCGTTGCGATTGTTGGAGGTGGTCCAGCAAATACGGCCAAAGCCCTTGCACGATTAGGTTTTGACTCATATTTTATTGATGGGATTTCAACTGATAAATATGGTGAACAAGCGCGCGCCGAACTCTTGGCAGATGGCGTCAAACTTGATTACACGCTCACATCTAATAATCCCACCTGTTTAGCTACCGTCACTCTCGATGAGAATGGCAGCGCCTCGTACGATTTTCTCATTTATGGAACCGCCACCTTTGAATTCAATGACTCGTGGTTACCAGATCCAACTCATCCGCCAGCAGTATTGCATGTAGGTACTCTGGCAACAATTGTTGAGCCAGGTGCAACAAATCTCTTTAACTGGGCTAAGAGTGTTAAGGCCCCACTTGTCTTCGACCCGAATATCCGTAGCTCGGTAATGAGTGATCGTGCTCGTTATCAACAGATCATCGAAAAGTGGGCAACAATATCATCAGTGATCAAGATGAGCGATGATGATCTAGCCTGGCTCTATCCCGAGATGGACTTTAGAAGCGCTGCAGAAAATT
>Ga0364866_10157_pt1 | contig 50427 bp, 43 predicted proteins | sample ExccelAu500001D3_3_FD_206913 | JGI IMG/M metagenome (GOLD analysis project Ga0364866, IMG submission 206913) | Enriched cells from Trout Bog Lake Hypolimnion, Wisconsin, USA - BchlTB.Aug13.5000.01.D3 | ecosystem: Environmental > Aquatic > Freshwater > Lake > Hypolimnion/Profundal zone | place...
TTTATTACCAGAACGATTTTTTCGGTTCGGGCGGCGGCATGAGCTATCGCCTGCAACAGTTATACGGCGAGTATTACAATGTTACCGCTGGCTACACCTACAGTTGCTTCGAAGATCCCGACGCTTGGCCTGACACGGTGGATTATGAAGGACCAAACTCGGCCATCTACGCGCGCCGGGCGCTTATAAAATACACACGGCCGCTGGGAGGCGAACTGCTGATCATTGAAAGCTTCGCGCGAAGACACCGGGCTGGTGCCGCCAATATCCCGACCGGCGGCAATTTTCTCCATTTCCTGGATGGAATGGGAGGCTTGCTCCAAGGCGTTTGAAGACTGGATGCCGGCGGCCTTCTCCTTTTCCAGTTCCGCAATTTTCTTCTGCATCTCCGCCATGGATTTTTGCATCGTCTGCATCTGAGCCTTGAGCGTGTCGAGGTCAGCTGGCTGCGCCCGACCATAGGTGCCACCGGTGACCAGCATGCCGCAGATGACCGCCAACCATATACATGCTTTTCGGTTCATAAATTGTGTCACTTCCCAAACTTACTTGGTCGAGCCAAAAATATTTAGATCAAGTTGGTCAATGATGTAGTTGATTGCCTTGGTGGCGCGCACGCTGTTCCCGGCCTCGTTCACCGGCGGGGAAAAGCCGACGATTGCCATCTTGCCCGGAACCACGACAAAAATGCCACCGCCGACGCCCGTTTTGGCCGGCAGCCCGGCCGTGTAAGCCCACGCGCCGGATTCATCGTAGAACCCCGCCATCATCATTACCGCCAGCACACGCGGAACGTGCCTTGAGTCAAGGCAGCGCTCTTTCGTGATTGGATTGACACCGCCGTTGGCGAGGGTGGCACCCATGACCGCCAGTTGCCTGGCAGTGACGCCGATGGAGCATTGCCTGGTATAAACGTCCGTCGCCTCCGGCGGGTCGCAAAAGAGATTGCCATTGTTGAAGAGAATCCACGCGATGCCGCGATTGCGGAAATTGCAATCGGCCTCGGATTTGTAAACCTCGTCAATGAGCTTGAGCGGTTCACCGGCAAATTTGCTCTGATAAGAAAGTATTTTGTCCCAGCGTTCCGCCGCGCTGCGGGCTTTGATGAGGCTTACCGAAGCAATCCCGCCGGCGTTCACCAGCGGGTTGATCGCTTTATTGTCGTGCATGCCGAGAGCAACCACGGAATTGAAGGGCATTCCGCTCGGTTCCACCCCGATTTTTTGGAGCACCGCTTCCTCGCCGGATTCCTGAATCACCTGGCAAAGAGTGAACACTTTGGAGCAGGATTGGATTGAGAAGGAGTAGTCGCTATCGCCCTCGCTGAAGACCGTTCCATCGGCGGTAACAACGACGACGGCGAACAAATTGGACGGAACGCTGGCAAGAAATGGAATATAACTAGCATTCTTGCCAGTAGTATCGTCCTTGAACTTTGAATAAGCATCCTTCACCACACGTTGCAAGTCACCGGCACCTAGCAGTGCAGTCCTGGCCGTCGAAGCCGGGCTTGCCATTGAGGGCGCGGACTGGTCGGCAGTAGGTTCGGACGACCGGGCGCAGGCACAGCCAATCAATCCGACCACAGCCACAACAAATCCAGCCACAATCCGATTTCCAATCAATTGGCGGGCAGAGCTGGTTTTCATGGTTTTTTAGTGTTTTTTTGCATTGGCGGTTGGAGCTGTTAGAGAAGCAATTCATTCGTGGACCCTTAAAAATATTTCAGGAATGAAGCAGGGTGAGCCGCCTTCTGTGTCCGAAACCATAGACATACGGGATAAATAATTACCAACAGGCTGGCCGACACGAGATACGCTGTCAAAAGACTGCCCGCACCGCGCAGACCGAAATAGGTTGCCGGCACCTCGAACGCCAAGCGATGAACGATATAAAAGAACATCGCGGTCTGGCCAAACACGAGCAGCACGCCGTTGTTGCGGACACCAATGATTGGCTCAAGGGCCATCAGCAAAGCCAGGCTCAGGCAGAGCAACCCCAGTTCAAGCGCACTGAAAGACAGCGAGGGTGGATACTTGCTCACATGCAGCCATTGCTGCCACGAATTATCGGCGCGATGCAGGGACATCTCGCCATAGCCATTCAGGCCACGAACGATTGCGAACACCACCAGCCCGAAAACCCCGGCCACCAACAGCAAGGTTTTCGGTGAAATCCGGCTCTGTCCCGCCGCGAACCGGTTCATTTGCCGGCCAAACACCCAGCCCAGCATCATCATTGCCAGCCACGGCAACAGCGGGTATTTGATTACCATGGTTTCAGTACCATAGGTGGCTACCATGAACGCCGCCAGCGGCGAAGCCGAGCCAGGGGGATGCCATACGCTAAGTGTGAACAGTTCACCCAGTGCCAGCCAACCCAGCGCCAGCCCGACCAAGACCCATGAAGGAAAACGACGCAATAAAGCCATGCACATCATGGAGAGGCCGATGGCCAGCAACACTTGAAACGTCCATCGCCCCGAACCCAGCGAAATCACCGTCGGATCCAATAACGCTATGACCGCCCCACGGAACAGGATGGTTTTGTCAATTTCCCAGCCGTTTTCACCCTTGGCAACCCGCCGCTCCACACTCAAGGCCAGGGCCGTGCCGGCGAGAAACACGAAGGTCGGTGCACACAGATGCGTGACCCAGCGAGTTAAAAAATCCGCCGTCGGCAAAGCCATCGTGCCAGCCCCCGCATAGAATGCCGAATCCTCAGCCAAGCGATGGCCGTTGAACGCCATCGAGGCGTGGTCAAGTACCATCAGGACCATCACCAGTCCACGCATCCAGTCCACGGAGGCAACACGATGTAACTTTGGCTCCGTGGCCACGTGCAACTTCGCCGATACGATTTTTTTATTGGAGTCTCGTTCCGACATATGTATCGCTTTTTATTTTAAAAGAAATTTACCCCCTCTCCTTGGTCATTAAATCAACCCGGGGACCTTTGATTTAACCGCACTGTGCGCTAATCATCCCGGAGTAAATGAATCCGAAAATGACCACTGCCTGACCCAATGGCTTGTAAACAGGTTGGTTGTCATCGCCATTGTTCATTGTGTTTTTGAGGTTTGTTTTTCGGAGCAAACAATTCAATGTTGGATTGTCGCCTTCATCCCGGGAGTCTGGGCGATAGCTTGCGACGAATGCTCGGTAGGGTTCCATCCGCCGCCGAGGGCCTTATACAGTTGAGCGATGGCGGAGAGCCGGTCGCTGCGGTATTGAACCAGCGCCAGTTCGGCCGAGAAAAGCGAACGCTCGGCATCCAGCACGTCCAGAAAGCTGGAGACGCCGTTCTCATATCGGTCGAGCGCGAGTGCCAGGCAGCGCCGCTGGGCCGTGACATTCGCCTCGCCAACGGAAATCTGGTCGCGCAGTTCGACGATGGCAACGAGCGCGTCATCCACCTCGCCAAACGCGTTTTGAATGACCTGCTCATAGGCGGCCAGTAATTCATTTTTTTTCCCCTCCGCAACGAGCACGCCCGCGCGGACCTGTCCGCCATTAAAAATTGGCCCGGCAATTTGAGGCGTGAAGTTCCACGCCCGTGAAGTTCCGGCGGAGAGCAAATCTTGCAGTTGGTGGCTCTGTACGCCGAGGGCGGCGGTCAGGGAGATCGTAGGAAAATAAGCCGCCCGCGCCGCGCCGATGTTGGCATTGGCCGCAATCAATTGCTGTTCGGCGGCTAAAATATCGGGACGGCGCAACAAAAGATCGGCGGGCATTCCGGCGGGAATCACGTCTGGCAGTTGTTGATCTTCCAGGCTATTGCCCCGCTTGATCGGTCCCGGATTGGCCCCCAATAGCAGGCTCAAGGCGTTTTCGGTGACTTCAATCGCCGTCTCAAGCTGCAACTTTGAACTCTGAGCGGAATAAACCTGCGTTTGCGCCTGGCAAACATCAAGCTCGGAAACAATTCCCTGGTTGTTGTCATATCGCACCCTGGTCAGTTCGAGCGAATTGGTGCGGGACGCGTAGGTATTACCGGCGATCAAAAGCTGTTCATCCAAGGCGCGCAAATTGAAATAGGTGGATGCGACCTGGGCCACAAGGCTGATATAAACACCCCGGCGGCCTTCCTCGGTGGCTAGAAACTGGGCGCGAGCTGCTTCCGTGAGGCGACGAAGCCGGCCCCAAAAATCAACCTCATAGGAGAGCAGCCCAAAAACGTCGAACTGGCCGGCGGTTTGGCCGGTGATCCCCGAACGGCCGCGGGTCCAATCGGTTGAGTAATTTAGCCAAGGAACCAAGTTAGCCCTCTGAATCCGATAGTTGCCCAATGACTGCTCAACGCGGGCAGCGGCGATGCTCAAATCTTTGTTGTTGTCGAGCGCCGTGGCGATCAGGTTCGTCAGCACCGGGTCATGATAAATTTCCCACCAGTTCAGATTGGCAATGGATGCTCCGGGAGTCGTGGTTTGCCGCCATCCGGCCGGCGTGGCAATGGCGGGCCGTCTGTAATCGGGTCCCATTTTGCACCCCGCCAACAACACCAGCGCGAACAATCCTGCCAGCAAAAGCCAACCGGACCGGATTCCAGATGGAACGGCGGGCACGTCCTGGCGGACCGTTGGTGGTTTGGAGGCGGTCATTAGTTTGGATTAATTCGGTTCGCCGGATTTTTCTCCGCTGGCCTCGGGGTTACTTGAACGGCGGCCCAGTTGTTCAATAAACACATAGAGTGCCGGGATGATGAAAACGCCCGCGACGGTGGCGACCAACAGCCCCCAGAACACGGCGGTGCCCATGATCTGGCGGGCATTGGCACCCGAACCACTGGCCAGCATCAACGGCACCACGCCCAGGATGAAGGCAAAGGCGGTCATGAGAATGGGCCGGAACCGGAGTCGGGCCGCATCGGTGGCGGCCTCCAGTGGAGACTTCCCCGCCTCCCGTTTGATTTTGGCAAACTCAACAATGAGGATGGCGTTCTTGGCCGCCAGTCCGATTAGCATGACCAGCCCCACCTGCACGAAGACATTGTTATCCATGCCCCGTAACCAGATGCCAAAAAATGCGCCCAGTGCCACCAGCGGCGTTCCCAATAACACACTCCAAGGCAGCGACCAACTTTCGTAGAGGGCGGCGAGCAGGAGAAATACGAAAATGATCGCCAGCAGAAACGTGGGGACGGAATTGGGCGCAATTTTTTCCTGGTAAGACAAGCCGCTGAATTCGTAACCCATCTCGCGCGGCAACACTTTGGCGGCAACTTCCTCCAGAGCCTTCATGGCTTGAGCGGAACTGTAACCCGGTGCTGCCCTCCCAGAGATGTCTACGGAACGAAACAGGTTGTAGCGCATGATCATTTCTGTTCCCGAAACATGATTCACCTCAACCAGGGTGGAGAGTGGGATCATCGCGCCGTTGGCTGTGCTGCGCAGATAGAAATTACCGATGTCGTCGGGCTGCTGCCGGTACCTGGCCTCGGCTTGCACAAACACCCGATACAAGCGGCCAAACCGGTTGAAGTCGTTCACATAAGCGCCACCCAGCGACGTTTGCAGGGTGTCGAAAACGTCGGTGATTGGCACACCCAGCTTGCCCGCCTTCTCGCGGTCGATATTCAACTGAATCTGCGGTGAACGGGGATCAAACACGGTGAAGAGTCCGGCCAGCTCCGGCCGCTTCCGCGCTTCGCCCATGAACCGGAAGACTTGACTGCCCAGCTCCTGAACGGACAGGTTTCCGCTACGGTCCTGAAGCACGAAATTAAATCCGCCGGCAGCGCCAAAGCCCGGCAAAGCCGGCGGGGTGAACGGAAAGGCAATGCAATCCGGCAGGGCCATCAACTGGCCACCCAGCCGTTTCAACAGACCGGCCATGCGGGTTTCGGGCGATTTACGCTCATGCCAGTCTTTCAAGCGCACAAAGTAGGAGGCGGCGTTGGGGGTGAAGGTGCCGCTCAAGAAAGACATGCCACCAATCACATTAAATCGCTCCACGCCCGGAGTGTTGCCCAGAATCTTATTTACCTGTCCGCAAACCTGCCTGGTGCGCTCCAGAGAAGCACCGTTGGGCAGTTGCACGTTGACCATGAGGATGCCTTGGTCTTCGTCCGGCACAAACCCGCCGGGAACAATTTTTGCCAATCCCCCCGCGCCCGCCGCAATGATGGCCATGATGCCCAGGCTCAGTACCGCTTTGCGGGCCAGCATCGCCGCCATCCGCACGTAGCCATTGGTGGCGGCCCCAAATACCCGGTTGAATCCGCCGAAACATCTTCCCAGCCACCCGCCACTTTGGGAATTGGGTTTGAGCAAGCGTGGGGCCAAGGCCGGGCTAAGCGTCAGCGCGTTGAAAGCGGAGATGACCACCGCGATGGCGATGGTCAGTGCGAATTGCTGATACAACTGGCCCACCAACCCACCCAGAAAAGCCACGGGGATAAATACGGCGACCATGATTAGTGTCATCCCGACAATAGGGCCGGACACTTCTTGCATCGCCTGAATGGTGGCATCATGGGGCGACATTCCCTTTTCGATGTGGTGCATCACGGCCTCCACCACCACGATCGCGTCATCCACCACAATGCCGATGGCCAGCACCATGCCAAACAGGGAAAGCGTGTTCACGGAGAAGCCCAAGAGCGGGAAGAACGCGAAGGTTCCCAACAGCGACACCGGCACGGTGATAAGCGGGATGAGCGTCGCCCGCAAATTCTGCAAAAAAACAAACACAACGAGCACCACCAGGAGGATGGCTTCGAATAGTGTCTGAACGATTCCGTTGATGGAGGCTCGAACTGCCGGGGTGGTGTCGTAGCTCACCGCGTAATCGACGTCTTCGGGGAAATATCCCTTCAACTGGTTCATCGCTTCATAAACGCCCTGGGCGCTTTCGATCTGGTTGGCTCCGGGCAGCAGATAAATCAGCAGTACGCCCGCAGGCTTGCCGTTGAGGGCCCCGAACGATTTGTAAAATTCACCGCCCAGTTCCACGCGGGCGACGTCCTGGACCCGCACCTGCCGGCCATCTTCGGACGCACGCACCAGGATATTGCCAAACTCTTCCGGGGTGCTGAACTTGCCGGGTGCCAGCACGGTGTAAGTGAGTTGCTGATCGGGGCTGGAAGGCGAAGCGCCAATCTGTCCGGCTGGGGCCTGGATGTTCTGTTGTTTGATCGCGCGGATGACGTCCGCCGGAGTGAGCTGGAGTTTGGCGAGTTTATCCGCCTGCAACCAGATGCGCATGCCATATTCGGCTCCGCCCGCCAGGTCGACCTGCGAGACGCCTTTGACACGCAGCAATGCATCCTTAACATGCAGCACGGCATAATTGTTCAAAAACAGATCGTCGTAGCTGCCGTTTGGTGAATAGATGGAGATCAACATCAACACCGAAGGGTTAACCTTTTTCACCGTAATGCCCTGCTGCACCACCTCCTGCGGCAAGCGGCTTTGGGCCTGGGCAACCCGGTTCTGCACCAGCGTGTTGGCGGTATCCAGGTTCATACCCACCTGAACCGTCACGTTCAGCACCATGCGGCCGTCGCTTGAATTGAGCGACTTCATATACAGCATGTTGTCCACCCCATTGACTGCCTGTTCAATCGGGGTTGCCACTGATTGCTCGACCACCTGGGCGCTGGCACCGGGGTAATTGGCCGTCACCTGAATGTTGGGCGGAGCAATTTGCGGGTATTGCTCCACTGGTAGTTTGCATAGAGCCACCGTTCCGACCAGCACTATCAAGATCGAAATGACCATGGCCACGATCGGTCGGCGAATGAAAAAAGCAGCCATAATTAATTACCGATGGCGGGCCGCGTGTCCATTATTTCAGCCGTCAGGTTTGTCTGGGTGACCGACAGGGACGCACCGTTTTGCAATTTTTGAATCCCGCCCACCACCACCTGATCACCCGGGTTGAGACCGCTTTTCACCACATAGAAGCTGCCCGCTCGTGGGCCAACCATGATCTTGCGGAATTCCGCATTGTTGTCGGTTCCAACCACGAAGACCGAATAGGTGCCCTGGAGTTCCTGCACACAACTTTGCGGCACGAGGATCGCATCGGGGATGACTTCCACCGGGAAGCGCACGCGGGCAAACTGGCCGGGACGCACAATCCGTTGCCGATTGGGAAACGAGACTTCCAAGAGCAAAGTGCCGGTAGCCGGATCAACCTCCCGATCCGCGAATGAAATATTTCCGCGCTCGTTATGAACGGTTCCGTCCGCGAGAATGAGTTCAAAGACGCCGGGCTGCGCCGTCGCGTTGGTTTCATATTCACGCCGCCAGTGGAGAAAGAGCTTTTCACTCACGCTGAACCGCACCCGGATGGGGTCCAAACTGGAGAGCGTGGTGAGCAGGGTCGTTGCCCCTTGCCCCACCAGATTGCCGGGCTTTACTTCGGTCTTGCCCGCCAAGCCTTCGATGGGCGCATAAATCCGGGTGTAACCAAGTTGCACCCGCACGGACTCAACAGCCGCCCTTGCCGTCATAACGCTGGCGGCAGTGGTTCGTTCACTGGCAATCGCGTCATCATATTGCTGCCGGGAAATCGCGTGCCGTTCCCAAAGCGGGCCAAAGCGATTAGTATCTTGCCGGGTCTTGAGCCAGGTTGCCTCGGCTTCCGCGAGCCGGCCCTCAGCTTGCGCCAAATCAGACCGAATTGACCGGTCATCAATCGTGTATAGCAGGGCGTTGCTCTGAACCAGCGTGCCTTCCTGAAAATCCACCGACTCAAGAAAGCCCGGCACGCGCGCACGGATTTCCACGTCCTGGCCACCCAGGGTTTGCCCGACAAATTCCATACAGTTGGTGGTGGTTTGCAGCAACACTTGGGCCGCCGTGACAGGAACGGTAAACGTCGTCGTCGGTGCCGGGGCTTTCCGGCAGCCGAACGTAAAGCTGGCCCCTGTGACGATCCAAGCCGCGCCAAGGATTTGGAGCCAGGGAATAGTTGTTTTTGGCATAAGAGTTTTTGCCAGCGTTTAGGAATTAAATAAGAATCACCCGGGATGCGAAGCGTTAGTGAACTTCTGCGGCGTCATGGCCAAGCAAGCATTGTATTTTTGCTGCCAAATCCAGCAACTCGTGCAAACGGTGTTTGTCGAAATCGGACTTGAAATGCCGAACGGTGGCCGGGGTCAACAACAACTCACCCTTGCGATTACGATTTAGCCAGCCTTTGCAAATGAGCGTCTCAATTTTTCTCCGGACCGTTTCCCTGGGTATCCCGGCGGCCGCACTTAGAGAGGAGGCATTCCAAGTACTTGGGCGTTCCCATAGTGCCGGGTCCTTCAAGGCTTCCTCATAGGTTCGAAGAACCGCCTTTGATCCCATGAAACAATGGCTGATGTGGGAGTGCACTAGTTCACCCAGCACAATTGCTAGTACCAGGTCACCGTCAAATTCCCGGTAAACCGACCGGAGATAGTTTATGAAAAACTTGCTGGCCACGACGACAACCTCCACGGAATTCCTTTTCCGATCCACCTCCAAAGGCGTGTTGCCAATTGTGTCTATTGAGTCAGGCTTGGGCTGCTGGTGGTTGCGCTTATTCATCTCAACGAATTGGTATCTTACCGGTCGCTTTCGCAAAACCCGGTTGATCACAGGCAGGGCAAGCGAATTGCCAGCCGATCTGTGTTAATTGATCCACGCCCGCGAAGATAAACTAAAATATGGACTTGGCGCAAAAGCGGCAGTGCCCATTTTGGGCAGCGCTAAAATCCCTGGAAGACCGAAAACGTGAGGCTTTATTGCTTGGAGGCTGAGCGCGAAAACGGGGGCGAGTTTTTAACCCGAGTGGAAGCCAGCACCTGCTTTAACTGATCACTTACTTCAATCAGCTCCTTCAAAGTCCGTAGATTGAAATCAGGCCCAAAATGTTTTTTGACGGCGTGAAGCATCCGCACGCATCCGTTCGGTTCTTTGAACAGCCATCCCCGCTTCACCAACTGGTCGATTTTGCGGCGGACGGTTTCGCGCGGAATGTTCGTGGCCGCCGCCAGTGAAAACGCATTGCACAGCTCCAGTTTTTGATACACGGCGGATTTCTCTGTATTTGCCTCCTCAAACGAAGGGAGCGGTCCGGCGCGGCTGTAAAATCGGATTAAATTATGATGAGCAACCTCCCCCATCACGATGATCATGGCGAGATCGCCATCAAATTCATGGTAAATCACGTTGAGATAACGCAGGAAAAAATGACTCATCCGCAATGCCACCTCGCCCTCATGCTGGCGGTATTGTTCCAAGGTGAATGGCTCTTGGGGGATTTCTATTTTTTTTCCTGAATTGGAACTCATCGGCGCAAGCTTAATAAGGCAAGTGGATGTGTCAATTCGTTATTGGCATGACTGGCTAAGCCTTTGGGTTTTTCCCGCGCCACCAACTAACCGAGCATGCGGTGCCCAAAATGGGCAGTCAGGTCGTTGAGCAGCTTCTAATTTGCGGTATATTTGAGGAGTCATTTAATTATTGATCCTGTTAATCCAAAAATGAAAAAGAAGAAGAATGAATGTTCAAAGGTCAATCCAACTGACTAATACAGACAACTTAAACCGCAAATCAAATTATATCCAACATGAAACACACACTTAAAAAATCATCTGGCGCGGCGCTTTTGGCCGGAATTTCCCTTCTTGGTTTTCGGGCGTTGGGCCAGGATGTTGACTCCGTCAACACGGGAGGACAACCTTCGGCCACCGGGGGGGCGCAGGGCAATCCGCTGCCGACCTTCATAGGCGCGGGCGCATCCTACCAGTTCAAAACCGACATTAATGGAGGCGGCCAGTTTGGCCTGACACGAGCGCGCGTGGATGTTGGACAACCGCTCCGCCTGACTGACTCGACTCTGTTGTTAACGCGATTCCGCTACGAAATTGACAATTATGACTTCACCGGCGGTCCGGCCCCGTGGCAAAACATTAATACAATTTCGGCGGATTCACTGCTAAAGTGGAAAGCCAACGATGCTTGGTCCATATATGGCGGACCGATGCTGAAGATTTCGGCGGAATCGGGTGCCAAGTTTGGTGATGGCTTCACTGGCGGCGGGTTGGCGGGAGTCAACTACAAGTATAGCGATACGTTGATGCTGGGTGGTGGTCTGGCTGTGTCCAGCCAACTGGAAGACAATGCCCTGGCAACACCTTTGATTACTGCGGATTGGAAATTTGCCGACCAGTGGCAGTTGAAAGTGGGATTCTTGGATTTGTCAACCATCGGCTACGCGGCTTCGGTGGCTTGGGTCCCAAATCAAAAGTGGGAGTTGGGATTTGGGGCACAGTACCATCGGTCCCGGTTCCGAATCGAAGGCAACGGCGTTAGCTCAAATGGTGTGGGACAGGAAGAATCGGCGATTCTTTTTACCTCGGCAACTTGTCACCTCGCTCGCACAGTGGATTTAGTTGGTTTTGTTGGCCTTGCCACCGGCGGAAATCTACAACTCGACAACAGCTCCGGCAACCAACTCAATGATCATAACTACGACCCGGCACCCGTGATTGGAATTCGGTTGGACGTCCGTTTGTGATTTTGCGACAGGGTGGTGGTTTGCCCGGTGTGCCAATAATTTGCAGGCCTTCAACCTCGGCCGGAAATTGAGTGGGAAAATAGTCATGAATCAATCCCTGGCACTAAATCTTGCCCTGGCTGGCTGCCTCTTTTGCTTTTTGGCTGGCTGCGCTTCAACCAAGGTCAGCCATGGCAAACGACTTGTTAACGAAAGCCTGCCGCGTCCGGACGTAATTTACGTTTGTAGTTTCACTGACAATCCCGCCGACATTCCAACGGATTCAACTGTCTCCAGCCAGGTTTCAAAGCCTGACTCACCTCCGACCAGTCAGGAGAGCGCTACTGGGAGACTGTTGGGCAATTCCATCGCCGCCAAATTGGTCGCAGGCATTCAGGATCTCGGGCTGCCAGCCAAACAAGTTTCATCGTCAACAATGCCAATGCTGCAAATGAACGACATGGTTCTCAAAGGGTACTTCATTTCCATCAATAAGGGGAGTGCCGCCAAGCGCATGTCGATCGGTTTTGGAGCCGGTGGTTCTGAATTGACCACGCTTCTGGAAGGTTTCCAGATGACGAGCCAGGGATTGCGCAAATTAGGTTCGGGCACCATCGAATCGAAAGGAAACAAAGGCGCGGGGGCGGCTTGGCTGATCGCCGGCGGTCCAGTGGGATTTATCGTGGCCGGCGGCGTGAAAATTTATGGTGAGACGAGCAATAGCGCTAATATCGAGGGCCGGGCCAAGGCGACTGCGGATAATATTATCGGCTTACTCAAGGAGAGATTCCAGGCACAGGGCTGGATCACAAAATGATGCTGTGCCGTGGTCAAATGAACTGCCCGGCATTGGGTGATTTACCCGCCCGGCGGTTCGGTGGCGGAATGGCCATGAATAAATTTACATTCAAGGCTGGCTTTTGGGTACTGCTGCTCTTGCTGGCGGGCTGCGCAACCCCCATCGGCACGACCAAGGTGTCGCCGCGTAAGGCTTATCGGCATCTTTACGAAAACGCACTCAACAGTACCCATTGCAGTGCCGACACGATGCGTGTGCTGAACCGCTGCGACCTGACGGTTGCATTTCAGAAAAACCCGGATGCCACGCTGATAAAATTACAGACGATCGCCTGCTCGGATGACCGGCGTGATTTGCTTTATGCCTTGTCCGAACTGAACTTTTGGAATGGCGACCGCCAGAGCCGAAGTGTCAAGCCGGGCGTGTCCAAGCTGGCGCGTAACAGCTTTTTCACGTCGGCCATTTATGCCTATTTGTTTCTGTTTGGTGAACGCGGCGGGGCCCGGCCAAATCCATTTGATCTTCGATTTCGAACGGCGGGTGATTTTTACAACCGTGGGCTCGCACTGGGTTTGATGGTCGGAACCAACGCGCAGGTCGAACTGGCCGGAAGCACGCGGCACACGCCGCCAGGCTTGGTGGATGTGCAATTTACGCAGCCGGGGTTTTTCTGGAATCTGGACTTGATCAAAGCGTTTTATTCCGCCGATGAATTTTTGGTGCGCGGCCTTTCCATCCGTAATCGTAATTCCGGCCTGGGCTCTCCCCTCATTGCTGATACCATCAAGATCGGTAAATTTAAGGAACCGTATCAGATACCGGCCACCGTGTTTCTCCGGGTATCCGGCGACGTGCGCGCATGGAGTGCGGGCGGGCTGACCGCCACACTGGAACTTTATTCGGCTTTTAATGCCAGTCAGGTTGAAGTAAACGGCATGTCGGTCCCGCTTCAAACTGACAGCACCGCACCGATGGCCAAGGGTCTAAACAACACCTCAGTTTGGAAACTCGGGCTGGCGCAGTTTTTTTCCGCAAATCTTCGTGGTAAAACGGGCATTCGCACCGAACCATATTCGCCTGGCAAGATTCCCGTGGTTTTTATTCATGGTACCGCCAGCAGCCCGGTTTGGTGGTCAGAAATGTGGAACACCCTGAACGCCGATCCGGTGCTGCGAAAACATTATCAGTTTTGGGTTTTCAATTACGCCAGCGGGAATCCAATTACCTACACGGCGGGAATTTTACGCTACAACCTGATGGATCAGATCAAGGAATTTGATCCCGATAACCACGACCCGGAATTGCGCCAGATGGTCATCATCGGCCACAGCCAGGGCGGCTTGCTGGCGAAGTTGATGGTGACGGACACGGGCGATAAACTTTGGCAGCTTGTTTCCAAAACCAACCTTGATGAGTTCAGCACCGACCCAAAAATCCGCGAAGTGCTGCGGACCAACCTGTTTTTCACGCCGTTGAGCTGTGTCTCTCGGGTAATCTTTATCGCCACGCCGCATCGCGGCAGTTACCGGAATTCAGCATTCGTGCAGCGAATTCTGAACCTGGTCATCGAATTACCCCGCGACCTGGTCGAAACGTCCGCCAATTTTTTGAAATTAAAAGATTCGGAGAACATCCCGCCGGCCTTGCGCAAAGGCACGCGGACCAGCCTCGATGGAATGGCTCCCGACAATCCTTTCATGCATGTGCTGGCGGCTATTCCCGTTGCCCCGGGAATAAAATGCAATTCCATCATCGCCGTCCAGGGTAACGACCAGCCTCCCAACGGCTCCGACGGTGTCGTGAAATATACCAGCGCCCATGTAGACTACGCGGAGTCGGAATTTATCGTGCGTAGTGGCCATTCTTGTCAGGGCAATCCGTTAACGATTGAAGAAGTGCGCCGCATCCTGCTCGCGAATCTGCACGACGGGATGGCCGGAGATGACTCAAGTGATTGATGGCGGAAAAATTTATTTGCAAAAGGGCGAATTTTGGACCGGTCACAATTGACACAGCCAGCCAGCGGTGTTTACGTTTAGCCAGCTATGAGCAAATCACGACCGCCGGAAAAGAAGGTGCCCACTGGCAGTTATTGCTACGGATATGAGGTAGCACCTGGCACGGGTTTTCGGACCATGGCCGAAGTGATTGCCTTTTTGAATTCGCTTCCTTTGGAAAAGGCCGTGCTGGAATTTGGCTACTTGGCACGCAGGGTTCCGTGCCCTTACCGGCGTAACGTTGGCCACGGGCGGGTGCGCTGCAAACTCACCGGTTCGGTCGCTCCGGGTTTGTTGGGCCGTAGCGCGGCACTATCGAACAAATTTTACCGGAAGCATCCCAAGGCGTTACGGCGGGAAACCGGCTGGCTGCTGGCCGATGCCGTCAAGGCTTGCAACGTCAACCGGGATGGCCCTGATTTTGGTCTGCCATCCGGCAAAGGCAAAATCGCAGAAGCACCGGGAGAAACGGTTAAAGTGGAAATCATCCCCCAGTGACGTGATCCGGCATGAGTGAGGACCTGAAAAAAGCATTGGAGGCAATGGACCTGCCCAAGGCGGAGGAATTGCTCAGAGCCGGGGCCGACATCAATGCCCCAGGCAAGTATGGCGACTCGTTGCTTTGTGAAGTCATCGGTCCAATCCATGATAAAATCGAGCGCTTAACCATAACCAAATTTATGCTGGAGCACGGTGCCAATCCCTGCCTGCTTGCGCCTGAAGGTTCGGGCCCGCTTTTCAAGGCGGTAATTGCCCAAGACACCGAAGTTTTAAAATTGCTCTTGGATTATGGCGCTGACCCCAATCGGGAACACGACTTGGGCGAGTCCTTGTACGCCTGGGCAGAGTTTGATTACCGCTACGAAGCGTATGACTTGAAAACTCCCGAAACGCCAACCGATGCGGAGAAGGTATCGGAAGATGCCTGGCTTCAATATTTGGACCGGCTCGCAATTAAGCATGGCAAGCGGCGACCAGATTACCTGTTTTTACTCCGGGAGCGCGGAGCATTGACCGCTGCTGAAAAGCGATCCCGGGCCGAGGGAAATGCCGCTTAGGTACTCCGCAATAATTGGCTAAAAGTCTATGATGACGGGTAGATACACCCGCTTCACTTGGCCAACTTGGAAGTTTGGGACGTTTCCACCTCACCAAAAAGCCAGCCGACGGTGACTTTCAAGCTGCGGGCGATGGCTTCAATCTCATAATCCATCAGGTAACGGTCCTGGTTCTCAATCCGGGAGATGGCGCTGCGATCCATGGTGATGTTCCTCGCTGCCAAGCGGCCTGCCAAATCCTCCTGACTCACTGGCGGGTTGCATTTCAAGCGTGCCTGGCGGATGCGGTGGCCAATCACGTTTCTGGCGGCAGTTGCTTTGGTGGTCTTTTTCATCGCGTGTGTGCCATTCACACGCTTGACATTTAGTGGAATCCACAGCGTTATGTGTGTGATGTCCACACAGTTGGCTGTTGAGCCAATCGACACGGAATCGCATGTATTCGGGTTTATGAGCAACGGACGAACATTCACCAATGTTGACGATGAGGTTCTGGAAAGCCTGATTTCTCAGGCGGTGCAGCGTGTCACCTTTGTTGCACCGGGATTGCGCAAAAGGGTGGCGGAGGCGCTGGCGACAGCCTGGAATCGATTGCCCGGCAAGGTCACCGTGGTTTTGGACGTGGACGCGGAAGTTTGCCGGTTGGGTTATGGCGACGAACAGGGGTTGTCCATCATCAAGCAGGCCGCCAAGCGGGCTGGGACGCGCCTGGCTCATCAACCCGGCGTCCGCATCGGTTTGCTGATTGCGGATGATACCACGGTCATTTACAGCCCGGTGCCGCTGTTGATCGAGGCAGGCTCCCAAATCCCCAACAAACCAAACGCGATCATCATCGGGGGCACGGTGCCAACCGCCATTGAGGCTGCTTGCGGCGTGGGAGTTGATGCGCACGCGACGCGGGAGGTTGGTTTGGAGTTTGTGGACGAAGCCAAGGTGCTGGCGGTCAAAGAGGATTTAAAGGCCAGTCCGCCGAAGGAGTTCAATATTGCACGCATTGAGCGGGTATTTAATTCGACGCTGCATTTTGTGGAACTGGAATTCCTGGATTACCGGCTCCGGGCCAAAAAGGTGAAGCTGGGGGTGGAATTATCCGGCTTGGGGGATGATTACCTGCGGGAGCGGGTGGAAAACACCTTCAAGCCATTCGAGGATGCCGAGTTCCTTGCGATCCAAATCCCCAAATTGGGTGCTGATGGAAAGCCGGTGCCGGATGAAACCGAGATGTTCGGGCCAGAGGTCATTGAAGCGGAGCGCAACCAGCTCAAGAAAGACTTCCTGTTCGATATTCCCAAGTTCGGAGTGGTTATCAAGCGGGCAGCCAGAAATGAGTTTGAAGGCCGTTTGCGGTCGTTGGAAAAACGTTTGGCGCTTTACACGGAGAAGGTGCAAAAGCATATCGGCGAACACTTGGCCAAGGCCAAAGCGAAGTTGAAAACGTCACTGTTGGATGTGGTCACGAAGAACCCACCCCCCGATTGGAAAAAATACATGGAGGGCGACGAGTTGGCCAAAAGCGAGGCCGAAAGGCTGCTTGATGGGGCGTTGGATAGAGCGTTCGACGGGTTGATCTCAAATTTCAAGCCCAGCATCCGTTGGATTTACAAGGATTTGACCTACGAGACGATTCATAATGAGGACTTCCGCAAAGGGGTGGAAAAGCATTTCGGCCCCCTGCGGGCGGTGAAGTTATTCAGCGAACATGACGCGGCCCCTGAATGCTAATTGGTGTTCTGAACGAATTTGCAGCACATAATTTTAAATATCGACGTGCGGTGGTGATAAATTAATATAAGCGATGAAAGCTCAAAAAATAAATCACTATGCCGTTGAATATAACTGCGCAGAATGTTGATAACAGTTCGGTGAATTGCATTCTCCAAACTGTACCTGACAAATGCCCGATTTGTAACCAGTTTGGGCAGCCCGACTTTCGATGTGCTTCATTTACATTCCCCCATCCCGGCAAATTATTGGACGCTGCTTTTCGGTGTCCTGCGTCCAATTGCCGGTCCATTTATGTTGCCAGCTATATTTTACATTCCGCAGCAGGCCAGATAATCTGGGCACTTCAAAAGACCAGCTTAAACCGCTTTATAGAATCACACGCCTTCCCAAAAAATATTCAGGAAGTCTCACCCTTTTTTTGCCTTACTTACAATCAAGCTCAGATCGCTGCGGAAAACAATCTTGATCAAATTTGCGGGCCAGGATTCAGAAAGGCTCTTGAATTCCTAGTTAAGGATTATTTAGTGGTTTATGTGTACAAAAACGATCCGGAGAAACAGGACGAAGTAAAAAAATTGTTTTTAGCAAATGCAATTGAAAAACACATAGACCAAGACCGAATTAAACAGTTTGCTAAGCGCGCGGTTTGGATTGGAAATGACGAAGTTCATTATACGCGAAAATGGGAGGACAAGGACATCTCCGATCTAAAATCATTAATTCTGATTACCGTTAATCACATTGACCTTACCATCGAATCCGACCGGTATCTCAAGGAAATGCCATCTTAAGACGATCCAATGTGCCGTAGCGGACTCTTGACTGGCCAACAAATTACTGACGTTCTTGCTGGAATACGGTAACCTGGCCCGGTCGAACCAAATCAATCATCCATGCCAACCGAAGCCGATGCCCGAATCGTGGTTGACCGCCTCTTGCGGGAGGCGGGTTGGGATATTGAAAACAAGGCGGTCGTATCCACGGAGGAAGCAGTGGCAGATGGCCGGGCGGATTACCTCCTGAAAAATCCCCGCACCCGGCCCCTCTGTGTGGTCGAAACCAAGCGGTTTTCCATTGATCCATACTCGGCGAAGGCCCAGACCAAGGATTACGCCATCAGTCTGGCGGCTCCGTTCATCATCCTGAGCAACGGACGGGAGCATTACTTTTGGGATTATGAGAATGGCGACGCCCGGCCCATCATCGGCCTTCCCACCCAAGCAGACCTGGAAAGCCGGGCCAACCTGCGCCAGCATCGGCGCGGCGACCTGGCAACGTCCATTCGGGCGGTGCCCATGCCGACGCATTTTCGTTTCAAGGGTGAGGATGTGGAGGCGCGGCCCTATCAACTCCGGTGCCTCAAGGCCGCCGATGACGCGCTTATTGCCGGCCGGCGGCGGATGTTGTTCGAAAAGGCGACCGGCACAGGCAAGACCCTCACCATCGCCATGCTCATCAAACGATGGATGCAGGCGGCTGCGATTTCCCGGGTGCTGTTCCTGGCCGACCGCATTGAACTGGCCCGACAAGCCAAACAGGACACGTTTGACGATTATTTGCGGGAATACCCCGCCACCCTGCTTTACGGTGGCAAAAAATCGTTGGAAGGCCAAATCGTCGTGGGCACGCTGGACACGATTGCCGGGCAGCTTGGTCCGGGAGGATTCGGCCACGCCTATTTCGACCTGGTCATCACGGACGAATGCCACCGGTCCATTTATAACACCCACCGGGCGACGCTGGCGCATTTTGACGCCGTCCATATTGGTCTCACGGCCACGCCGAATCCGGGTGAACTGCATTGGGTGAGCGAACACGAACGGCAGCTTATCCGCAGCACTTACATGTTTTTTGACTGCTGGGACAGCGCCGCGCAGGAAGGCCGCCCGACCTTTGCCTATACCATCCGCGACGGCATCAAGGAAAAATTCCTGGCCGATTACAAAATTTACGCGGCGGAGTCGGTGCTGACCTTTGAGGGCACGGATTGGGAAGACGAGGAAATCGTGTTCAGCGATTGGGGGCGCAAGGCTGAGAGTGAGGACCGTCTGAAACTCATCATCGAGGAATATTTTCGCGTTGAGGAGGAACGGCCCCAGCCGCACCCGCGCAAAACCATCGTCTTTGCGGTGGGTGAAAAGCAAGCCGTCGTCCTGGAACGGCTGTTCAACCAGCTATTACCGGATGCCGCCTGCCTGCGGATTGCCCAGCAAACCAATCGTTCGCCCGCCGAGGTCCGCCAGAGTTTCGCGCAGAAAATCACCTGCTACTCGAATAACGGCAGTCCCCGGCCCATCATCGACCAGTTTAAATTTGACCCGTTGCCGGTCATTGCCATTTCGGTGGACATGCTGGACACCGGCTATGACCACAAGGAGATTGAAAACCTGGTCATGCTCCGGCCCACCACCTCGGCCATTAAATACGCCCAGATGCGCGGGCGCGGCAGCCGGTTGTGTCCCCGTATCGGCAAGACTTCGTTCCTGATTTACGACTTCGTCGGCAACCATACCCGGTTCAATGACCCCGGCACCCCTTACCACCGGCCCAGGGAAGTTGGCCGGCGTCCGCAACCGGGCGGCACAGATCCCGAACCCGGCCCGGAACCAACTCCACCGACTCCGCCCGGCCCGCCACCAGGGCCGCGCGAGTTTACCCTGATTCCCCTGGGTGAACGGGAAGATTCGATGCGCCGCCGGGAACTGATTCACGTTGGCCCGGAAGGCATGGCCATAGATCGCAAGACATATCAGGATGGCTGGTTCAATCGCATCCAGGAATTGCGCGATACCGAACCCGCCGTCCGGAAAATTATGGCAGGCGAAACGCTTACGGAGGATGAATGGGAAGACCTTGCCCAAAAACTCAACTCCCCGCAATTTTGGTTTGATGAACCCACCCTCCGCAAAGCGTTCGAGCAACCGTCCGGTTCACTATCGGATTTCATCCGCGCCGCGCTGGGATTGTATGAACTGCCGACGCGCCAGCAAAGGGTGGAACGTGCCTTTAACGTTTGGGTTGCTGAAAATTCCAGCAGCATCAATCCCGAACAGGCCCGGCTCCTGAGCCTGTTGCGAAATGTCGTTGCCGCCGCCGTAACCGAGACCAAATATGTCCCGCTCGACCCCAGTATTTTCACCCGCCCGCCGTTCACCTTCCAGGGTGGCCGTGCCCGCGCGGAAGCCGTCTTTGGCCATGACCGCTTAACCGGCATCATGCAAGAATTGAACGACCTCATTGCCGCCGTATAATTTCATGGATAATACCTCACTACAAAATCTCCTCAAACGCCTCTGCAAGGTGATGTGGGAAGCCAACGTCACCAACCCGATTACCTACGTCACCCAGATTTCCTACCTCATTTTCCTCAAAATGCTGGAAGAAATGGATGCCGAGCAGGCCGATAATGGCAATGCTCGTCGCCAGTCTATTTTTACCGAGGTGACCATTGGCGGTGACAAGGTGGATTTCGGCAAACTCCGCTGGTCGGTGCTGACTTCGGACCCCGATAATGCGCGAATGCTGGAAACCTTGCGCACCTTTCTGCCAAAACTCGCGCTGAACCCGGCCCTTTCCCCTGCCGCCCGCGCCTTGTTTGAAGATTCCGCCGTGGTCATCCCGGACGGAGCGACCCTGCGCAAAGCGGTGGACACGCTCAAAGGCCAAAATTTATTGAGCGAGGATGCCGACGTGAAAGGCGACCTGTTTGAAATCCTGGTCAACGACCTGGGCAGCCAGAAAAAAGCCGCACAGTTCCGCACCCCTCGCCATCTTATTCGCGTGATTGTGGAAATGGTGGACCCACAGATCGGCGAGACCGTGTGTGACTCCGCAGGCGGCACGGGAGGATTTGCCATCGCCGCCTATGAACACATATTACTGGCCAACAGTTCGGCGGAATTTATCCGAGAAGTGCCCGCACCCTATGGCCTGACGGTAAAGCGGGGCATCGGCGACCGCCTCAAGCCGTCGCAATGGAAATTTTTGCAATCGGGCACAATTCACATTTTCGAGGCGGACAAGGACATCATCCGCATGGCGGCAATGAATGCCGTGCTGCATGGATTCGACCAGTCACCAATTGTGCGGCGGGATTCCATTGGTGGTGGCGAGGACAAGTGGGACGAAGTCCAATTTGACTGCATATTGGAAAACCCGCCATTTTCCGGCGCAGCGCAATCACCAAAACGATCCTTACGAATTGAGAAAGGGGAAAAATATGTTTTGTTTCTGGCAGCGGCCATCCGCAGCCTACGGCCTGGCGGGCGGGCGGGAATTGTGCTGCCCAGCAGTATTTTATTTGGTGACACGAATACTCACGTTGAAGTGAAAAAACGCTTGCTTGCCGAATGTGATTTACAGGCAGTGGTCACATTGCCAAAAGGCATGTTTGAACCTTATACCCCGAACAACACCTGTTTTCTTGTCTTCAAAAAAACGGGCAAACCCACGAAGGAAACTTGGTTCTACAATATTCAAGGAGATGGTTCCTCGCTGAAAAAGTCGCGCAAGTTCGGCCAACAATTCCGCAACGATTTTCCAGACTTGTTGAAAAGATGGCCAAAACGCAAAACTGCCGACGGTACGGCATGGAGTGTTCCAGTTGAAAAAATTATTTCTAGCGGTTACAACCTTACATTGGCAGGCCTTGGCCTAGCGGAGCCTGAAAAGACCAACCATGCCGAGCCGGAAGAAATTCTGGTTTCCGTGGCTGAGAAAGAACAAAAGATTTTGGACATCGTTGAGGAAATGCGAGAGCTGATTTTGGAGGGAAATGTCCATGGAAGTTGAAGATTTACCCTATGGCTGGGAATTAAAGCCGCTTTCTGACCCCAGTGTAGCGATATTGAATCCCAAAAAATCAGAGATAAATTCCTTGGATGCAGAGCTTGAAGTTACGTTTGTACCGATGGCTGGGGTTGATGACGGGACTGGCACTATTGTCCGTCCAGAAGTTCGCCGACTCGGTGGCGTAAAAAAGGGATACACTTATTTCAGAGAGGGGGACGTGATTTTCCCTAAAATCACACCATGTATGGAAAATGGAAAAAGTGCCATCGCACGGGGCCTCCGTAATGGTATCGGGTTTGGATCAACTGAGTTTCACGTTGTCCGTGCTGGCGTGAATACCCAGCCCGAATGGCTTCATCTGATTCTGCGCACTAGGGAAGTGCGCGATGATGCCGCGAACGCGATGCAAGGAGCAGCAGGCCAGCAGCGTGTGCCGATTGGATTTCTTGAACAACTTAAGATTCCATTACCATCGCGTTCAGAGCAGCAGAGAATAGTGACGCGAGTGGAGGAATTGACCAGCCGCGCGCAAAAATTGCATGAACTGAATGCGTCGTTAGTAGATGACATGACCCGTCTCTTGCGCACTGAGTTTAAGCGAATTACTCAGAACGCACCGACCAAGCCATTTAGGAATGTGGCAAAACTCGTCCGCCGCTGGGTCAAAACCAAGGCGGACCAGAATTATCCAGAGACCGGCATCCGCAGTTTTGGCAAGGGCACGTTTCATAAACCCGCTCTCACCGGCGAGCAAATTGGGAATAAACGTATTAGCCTCATCAAAGCGGGTGACCTTGTGTTTATGAACGTGTTCGCCTGGGAGGGTGCAATTGCCGTAGCTCAGCCGGAAGACGAAGGTCGGGTGGCATCACACCGGTTTATGATGCACGAGGTTGTGCCGGACCAGGCGACCGCCGAATTCCTTTGCTACTATTTTCTAACCGACAATGGTTTGGAACAAATCCGAGGGGCATCGCCGGGTTCAGCCGGAAGAAACCGAACGCTGGGGATCACGAAGCTGGAAAAAATCCCCGTTCCGGTGCCACCCATCGAGGACCAGCGCCGGTTTGCCAAATTGCAAAAGTTCCACTTTAAATTGCAACGATTGCATAAAGAGGCGCAATCGGAGTTGGCATCATTCACACCCGCGCTCCTGGCCAAAGCCTTCCGGGGCGAGTTGTAAAAGGCATTTATGCAGCCTCTCACCTCGGTCCAAAAATTAATCCGTGTGGATGTCTGCTATTTTGACGATGCAGAAAGGGACAAGCTGCTCCGGTATCCGACGGCTTCCATCATCAAACAAATTGTCGCGCAACCCGTGGAGGTGCCGATGGCGGAATTTTTAACATACTATCTGTTTCACCGGAAACGACTGGGCACCACCTATTTTGGGAGTTACAACGCGATTGGTGAGAAATTGCAGATTGCCCTTGCAAGCCTCGATGGATGCATTGATTTCAATGGCCATTCGATTTGCACGCCTTCAGGGGTTAAGAAGCAACTCAACGAAATCTCCGAACATGTCGGCGAGGCGATTGGCTTGGCGGTGATGAATCGTATCCACGGCCTAACCGAAGCGGACTGGGCTCCGATCCCGGAACAACACGGCCGCAAAGCTTCGCCAACTTTTGATTTCCAACTTGAAGTTAATTTGTCCACAACGCCAGAACAGCAAGAACAAGTCGCTTTACCAAGTGGTGATTTTCAGACCGCAAGTGATGGCTTTCAATTTGTCCAACTTGAGAGCAAAGGAAGCTCGAATTCGGATAATCGAGTCGCAGACCCAAACGCACTGGCACAAAAACGTAGAATAGACCAGAAAAAGGAGAAATTGGTCAAATTGGACCAGGTGGGCCGAAACCCGTATCCTGTTGCATGGCGTTATGGAACTATAGCCGTTGTTGACCCTCGAAGGGAAGGCAATGTGAAATGCTGGTTGACTGATCCCCCAGCAGATCGAATAGATGCCAATCCAGCCTATTTTCGCCTGCTACAGCGAATGCGGTTTCTGCAATATTGGATTTCATTAATTAGCGGGAGGTCACAACTTGCGGCAGCATTGGCAACTCGCATAGGTGATTTAGAAGTAATGACCAATCCGTTTGAACTCGATGGATTGCCGTTGCGCAAGGGAAACAACGAGCCGTTTGCATTTGAGGTTTTCGACAACCGCAGCCAACGTCATTCCTCTTTTATGTCCAACAAGTCAGTAGTGATAGATGGACCTGCTGGCGGTTTGGTTCTGCAACCATCCCATGAATCATTATTCATGCTGGGAATTCAGGAGAAATTATTAAACATTGCATCGGATCAAAACTTTCAAGAAATTGGGAATTATACAATACAAGTTGGGACGTATAATAAAAAGGTGCGTTGCACATTCAGTGAGGGGCGCTTCCACCATTTGGATTTGCCGGCCTCAATTGAAAGTTCTGCTAAAACTCGGGGTGGATACGTCTCGTTTGAGCTGTCAGGACAACTCCATTACAGTCAGGAAGGATTGGTTTTTGGTGAGTTGCCGCTGCCTGAAAGTTGAACATGAAGAAGCTGAATGTCTCTACGCTGAACCAGGACTCGGAAAGCCATGAAAGGCTTTTCCGCCTTTGGAGCGATGCCGGGGGAGGCGAGGAGGATATTGAATTTGATTTCACTGGATGTCGTTTTCTTAAGCAAAACGCGGTCGCCTTTCTCGGTGGGCTGGCCCGGTTGGCCGAGTATCGTGGTAGCAGTGTGGGATTTGACTGGGACACGCTTGAGGAAGCTGTCGCCGCGAATCTCGCCCAAAACGGGTTTATGGAGGCATTTGGCGGCCCAAGAAGTTCGTGGCCAGGGAATTCCATTCCATTTCGTCACGACTTGGACCAAGACCCCCACGATTTTGCGGATTATCTCACGCGCCTTTGGTTGGGGCGTGGTTGGGTAAATGTGAGCCCGAGCTTGGCCAACCGAATCGTCGGCAACATGGCCGAAATTTACCTGAACGCTTTCGAGCATGGCCAATCGCAAGTGGGAGTTTTTGTCTGTGGCCAGCATTTTCCCAAAAACAAGCGGCTGAACCTGACAATAGTGGATTTCGGCGTCGGAATCCCGTCAAACGTAAGGCTCTTCAAATCCCAAGAATTTCGGCCCCAGCAATTGACGGCGTCCAAATGTATGGAATGGGCGTTTCAGGATGGAACGAGCACCAAGCAAGGGGCCAGCGATGAACCGCGCGGACTGGGACTTGACTTGCTTCAAAATTTTGTGAAGATAAATCGTGGCTGGCTTGAAATGTTCAGCCATGAGGGTTATGTTAAGATTGCGGACGGACAAATATCTTTTGCTGAGCGAGCCAAGTTTTTCGAGGGCACACTGGTGAATATATCGTTAAAGTGTGACGAGTCATATTACTGTTTAGCGTCAGAAATTGATCATGAACCTTTGTTTTGAGCCGATGACGATGCTATGAATGTGAACGTACAACCCCTGGTCGGTGCCTTCTGTATGACCTTCGAAGATGGTGCCAAACTCCACGACTCCTACCGGCCCGCCTTTAACCGGGGCGAGATGGTAACTTTGGACTTCGCGGACACCCGGATTTTTGTGTCCCGGTTTTTCAACGCGGCGATTGGGCAATTGCTCAAGGATTATCCGATTGATGAAGTTCAGCAACGGCTTCAAATCGTGAACCTATCGAGCGCCGGGCGCTCCATATTGAATCATTCCATCGAGAATGCACAACGCTATTACCGTGATCCCAACTTCCAGGTCTCTCGCGACCGTGTACTTGAGGCACAGGCAGCGGAGGCTTGATGCCAGTCAACTACAGCGTCAAAGCCACGGTGGTTGACCTTCGCGGTGATGTGGCAAGGGCAACCGACCGGATTTATGTTGATACGAACGCGTGGTTTTGGACGGTTTACACAAACGCCCAATTTTCTCCCGAGCCACCCAAATACTATCAGTTAAGGGATTATCCGGCATTTCTGAAACGTGTCCTAAATATGGGTGGCCAACTTCATTGGTGCGGCCTGTCCTTGTCTGAATTGGCGCATTTGATCGAAAAAACGGAATATAAAACCCATTGCAAAGCCACTTCGGCAATGCTTAGTCAAAAGGAATACCGCCATAATATAACTGCGGAGCGCACCCGGGTGGTTAAGGAAATTCAAACGGGCTGGGGTGCGGTGGAATCCATGGCCACTTGTATCAACACGCCGGAAATCACTGCCGCCGCAACCACGGCTGCCTTGCACGACTTTGCCCAGTTACCGGTGGATGGCTACGATTTATTCGCGATTCGTGCGCTCAATGCGGCCGGCGTCACTCAGGTCATATCCGACGATGGCGATTTTTGTTCGGTCCCTGGGATGACCCTTTTTACCGCCAACCAGGGCGTAATTGACGCCGCCAAGCGGCAAGGGCGATATCGCCAGCGATAAGGATCAGGGCAAGAATTTGGGTTGGTATGAATAAAGCGCGGGAAAAATTGAAACGATCCAGCGGCAAGAACCCGAAGTCAGCCAAGCCGCGTACCAGCAAAAAATCCAGTATTACGCGCGCCGAAGCGCGGCGACGGGCGGAGGGGCATGTTATGCGCCGAATGTTCAAAGGGGCCAGGGTGCGAGACGGCGCGGCGGTGAGGCCGGGCATTTACTACCGGGGAATTTGGGCCGGTCAAGATGCCTGGGTGGTGTACCTGAACCCAGCAGAGCCAACCCACGAACTGAGTTCTTCCCAGATCATTGCCGTCTGCAAACGGACTGGCCGGGTGCTGTATGAGGGTTCTGCTCAGGACGAGGGGTGAATTTCCACGCCCGGCGCGGCCCAATTTTTGTTTCAAACCCGTGCCAAATTCGCGCCCCGGAAAATGTTTCAAATCAATTCAGGGAGGCGTGTCGAGCCGGAAAAACATGGGCGACCGGGCGGTCGTTGGCGGCCAATACCTGATTGGAAGGACGCAATCCCCTTCATCGTCGAGATGTTGCAACATCCGCCCCGGGCTGCTTTCCGGTGCTCAATCAAGCAGGAGCACCATAATAAGGGTAAGCAGGCTTGTCAACGATGCCGCCCTGGTGGCCAAGTTTGATGACGGCTTTTCACGTGCCAAAACCGCGCGCCGGAAAATGTTTCAAATCAATTCAGGGGGTCGTGTCGAGCCGGAAAAACATGGGCGACCGGGCGGTCGTTGGCGGCCAATGCCTGATTGGAAGGAGGCCAGTTCCTTCATCGTCGTGATGTTGCAACATCCGCCCCGGGCGGCGCTTCCGGTGCTCAATCAAGCAGGAGCACCATAATAAGGGTAAGCTGGAATGTCAACGATGCCGCCCTGGTGGCCAAGTTTGATGACGGCTTTTCACGTGCCAAAACCGCGCGCCGGAAAATGTTTCAAATCAATTCAGGGGGTGTGTCGAGCCGGAAGTGAATGAAGGGGGACGGGGTGACAACATCGGCAGAGCTGTGAACACCGGGGAATAATGGCTCCCTATAAGCAAATGCTGACTGTCCCGACTATGCGGAAGCCGCTGATTACCAGCACTTAAAGGATGTTGGATGAGTGCCTGTCTGCCTCCCGGACCGGTTCGGGCCGGGGAAAACTAGCGCCAAAGAGGAGAGACGCGCCCGCCGGGCACTGGCCCGGACACCAAAACCGGTTGTCACGGTCGTCACGATTGTCACAAGGGGGAAGAAGATAATTAATGTTTTCTTCTCTCTTAAAAATCAATTTCCCATGGTGCGCTGGTGACAACCGTGACAATCGTGACAACCGGCACGGGCGATTGTCACGGTCGTCACGGTTGTCACGGGGGCACAGGCGAATGTCACATTTTTGAATGGAATAAGGTAGAGTGGACATGATTCAACTGGGAACCGGGTTTTTGACGGCCCGGTAAATGCGCGTAGCTTTGCCGCCACGGGGCGGGATGATGTCCTCGCCGGTCAACAGTCCCCCGACTTCCATGCGTGCCAGCAGCGCCCTGGCAGCGTCCGCAGTGGGCATGATTCGGGCGCGGTGGACTTCCCGCGCGGTGGTGTAATCCTGGGCTTTGCGCTGGCCATTGGTTTCGAGCAGCTTGAAGATTTCCGTTTCCACCTTCTCGGCGGCCTGGCGGCGGCCTTTCGCCAGCAGGTTGAGTTGCTGGCTGGCGAACCATTCCACTATGCGGACGGCGCTGGCGGCAGTCTCGGCGGCCAGTGGGTGACTGGCCGCCTCACCAGCCCACACTGCGGCATGAAACACCACAGAGAGGCGCCACGCATTCTCGGCATAACGCGCAGCAAATGCGCCCACATCGGCCAGATCCGCGAAGCGTCGATCAACTATGAAATTGTGAAAGGCGTTCAAAACCGACACGGCCTCTGGCGTGGGAGTGATGAGGGATGGTTTGGCAGCGCTGTGAAAGACTGAAAGCAGGTCGGCGATGAGTTGTGTCCACTGGTCGCGAAGGGATTCCGATAACACTTGCGGCTCGCCGTCGATGCGACGCGGTGCCGCATTCGTCTGGCATACCAGCAGACGTGGCAGGAAGCCACTGGCGGAAAGGCTCTCCTCGTTTAGCATCGTCCCCAGCAAATCGGGCTGGGTCAACCAACATAGGGTCAGGCAGGGCTTGCTAAGCACGATAGTTTCACGGCCCTGTCGGTCAACGCGAACGTAATCGCCGGAATATCCTGAGAGATAAAGAGATTCGTCGGTGGTTTTACCGGGGTTGTACCGGCCCATTAAATTGTCCACGAGCTTGCGGGCATCGGCACTGGCGGAAAAAGTCACTTCCCGATTATCGCGCAACAGAACGGCCAGGCGTTCGGTGGTAACATCTTGGGCGATGATGCATGGCATGGCAGCTTGACCTGCAAGTCTGTTCTCGTCCAAGCGTTTGTATTCCAATTCACCAATGAGGCGGGCGCGCTCCATGGTGTCGGGGGCTTTGGCGGCTTTCCGTTCGAGTGCAATGATCTCTCGCTTAAGGACCCCTATTTCTGATTGGATTTTCACCAGGGTCGTTTGCTTCCAGTTTTCAATCTGCCTTGCTTGGTAATCCAACAGCGGTAATGCGATGATGCGAAAGGTTTCGGATTTGCCGCTGCCGGATTCCGCGCTACCGAGGAGATACAAATTGGCACGAGTGACGCGGTTAGGACCGCTGGCGACTTCCAAGCCTGCGCCAATGGCGGCAGATAGCACCGCAAGGGCGCAGATGGCCGGCAACGCCACCGGCACGCGCTCTGTTCGCGCTACGGCGGCGATCATTCTTGCCATCGAAGGCGGCAGTGAATCTAGGGGAAAGGGGGCGGTTTCCGGTTCGTCGGTTTGGTCAGGCAACTGGATGACTGGCTTTGAAACATTTTGCGGGGGCGAAGCGTGAAGGTTGGGACCAGTTGAAATGACAATCGGTTGCGCAGCGGCGATGGCGGCCTCGATGTCTGCACGTGTTGCGCCGGCCTTTACCCAGTCATTCAAATCTTTGTGTGGTGACGGGGTGATGGCCTGAACCGTCTTAATGCCGCAGTTCAAGGCCACGGCGGCGAGCCACTTTTGGCCGGCGGCATCGTTTTGTCCAAACGCATGGACCGCCACGCATACAGGAAACAGGTCCGCGAGTAGACGCCCATTAGTTGCTCCACGCGTGGATATGAAGGCGGTATCGGCAAGTAGTTGCACATGATGTTGTAACTGATCCAAGGTTGCCAACATGTCCCATGGCGACTCGAAAACGTAGGCCGTTTTCGCCGTGGTCACGTCTCCGATTATGAACGGGGAGGTATGCGTGCCGGTGGGGTAGTAACGCCACGAGCCGTCGTCTTTCAGGCGGTAATGGCAGCCAACGACGTTGCCCGCCGCACCACGGACGGGGAACGCGATGCGGTCGCCGTCAAATACGCCTATTAAACCTTGCCGGTGCAGCCATTCCACAAACTCCGGCGTGTAGCCCCGCCATGCGGCAAGTTTGACCTGATGTTCAGGGGTGAAGGCGTCAACGCATGGTTGCCAATTGAAGGATGGTGGAATTGGCGGCGGTGCCTGTGGTGGCAGTTGTGGTGCTGGCGGCGGCGGGGGCGGCAGGACGCCTGCACGACGGATATATTCGCGGCAGGCGTCTGAATTGCTCAACCCGAGATGCTTTGCGAGGAAGGCTATAGCATCACCTTGGCCGCACCCAGCATGACACTTCCAGTGTTCCTCGCCGTCTTCCCCAAAATAAAAACTAAAGCTGGCAGATGAATCATCGTGAAACATGCACCGCGCGGATTTTTGCGCGCGGTCGCCGAAACCGAGCTGCTCCATTATTGCGGCCAGTGACAGGCGACGCTTGGCTTCCGTTAGCAAATCATGGCTCACTGGCTTCCTCCCGGCTGATTTTTGGGTGTCTGCGTTTCCATAAACCGGACGAATTCAGACTCCCGGCAGAAGATTTTTGCGCCGACCTGGAGCGTCGGTAACCCGTTTTTCCGCCACCGCCAGGCGGTCGTGCGCGAAATTCCATAATGCTGGATGAAAAAATCCAGCGGCAGCGGACTGTCCTTGGAATCGTGGAGGTGCGTCATAAATTATTTCCCCTCCAATCCGAAGGCGTGGACCGTCAAGTTTTCCCGGATGTTTTGAAGGATTTCCCGCCGGGGGAAACGAATTATTTTCCCGGTCAACTTGACATAGGAAATGCGACGCTGGCGTACCATGTTATCGATGGTTCGCGTTGAAACACCAAGCAACTGCGCGGCCTGGGGCTTGGTAAGTAATTCCGGCTCAGTTTGTGCCGCCGAGCCGGGGGCGGATATTGCGTTTGCAGCCATTTTATCCAACGCGCGGCTACAAGTGCAATGCGCTGGATGCGTATTAATCGCTTCGCCGGTTCCAACCAGCTATCCAACGCGTTTCGCATGATTGCAACTGCGCGTTGGTGCGAATATTCCCGCAAATCACAAATAAGGACAGAAACGCACAGGCTTTCCCACGGAAACTGGCCGAAAAAGTGGCTAAAACAGGAGGAAACAGCCGTTTTTCCCACGGATTATTGAGCGATAGAATTCAGAGCAGCCAAGGCACTGATGCCAGGCATATCCATCGAGAAGGCAGGTGGTGGAGGGTATAAAAGGCGGTCAACTTCGTGATGATATTTTATAAACTGTTCCAAGGCATCTCCGCTGTTGAGATCAAGAGATTTTAGCACTGGCATGATGGCGTCGAGGAAGGATTGGAAATGTTCGCGCTTCTCATGTTTATATTTCAGGCAAGTTTTTACCAGCCAAGCCCGCCTTACCTCAAGGTCCTTTTGATACCGAATCAGCCATTCGCAGAACACCTTCAGGTTGGTTTCCACACCGTAGCGCAATGGCTCATTCCTCCGCTTCCGAGTTGATTTGTCCTGTAACGGCTCGGCGTTCAGCCGGTGCAGCACGTTTCGCAACTGTCGGGCTGACATGCCGGTTGCGTTGTGGTAATCATTCACCGTCATCGGCTCATGCCAGAATACGGCTTGGTACGGCACATGCTTTTTATCCCGAATTTCCCATTTGCGTATCGGATAAGTACTACCAAGCCGGGCTATAAATTCGTATATGTCTTGCTTCTTTTTTGCCTTTAATTGAGCGTCTCGCTCCTGGTCAGCTTGTATTTGCGCTCGAATTTCTTGCTGCTTTAGCGGGTCCGGTTCTTTGTGAAGCTTGTCCCAGAGCGGCGAGTGGTAAGGTTCAAGCTCTTTAACTTGTTCTTCAAGGTCTCGACACTTTTCTCGAAGTTCTTTCGACTGGATGGCAAGGAGCACGACCAGCATGAAATGTTCGTTTTTCATGCCATGTGGCTGAATATATCGATCCCACAGCCCGGTGTCCCGAAGCTCTTTCTCAGTAAACTGATTCCTTTCCTTGGGCAGATTTGCGTCCCTGATTCGGGTCAAGAGTTGATATTTAACATAATTGGGCGACGGAGTTCCTTTACTTCGTCGTTTGGAAATTGGCGACTTCATTCGTTTAATTATAGTCAAATTTCCACATCAGCCGCAATCGTCTGTAGATAAAACAGAGCCGTAACAAGCGTTAAGCGCTCGCAGCGACTTGCATCTGAATGACGTTCTCAGCCGGTTTGGGCGGTTGGATGGCAAACCACTCCTGGGCTTCGCTTTCGCGGACAAGCTGGCGGTAATGCTTGAAGATCATTTGGGGCGAGTTGCCCGCCTCCAGGCTGACTTGACCAACGTCTTTCAGTAAAGCAACCCGGTAGCTGATGAAGGAGTGTCGCAATCCATTGTGTTTCCATGGCACCCCGGATTTTTCCGCCAGATAGAGGAAAAGCTGTTTGTCGGCGCGGGACAGGTTGATGACTGGTCCCGCTGGCTTGGCATAGCGTTCAAGCCAGGCGGCACAGTTGTCGGAGATCGGAACCGTCCGGCGTGACGCGGTTTTGGCTTTGTCGGCTGCGACTTCGACAAACTTCTCCGAGCCGGTCAGGTGAATTTCCGACCAATCGAGCCGCTGGATTTCAGCGGCACGAAGGCCGCAAAAGGCGGCGATGGCCAGATAGGGAATCATTTCCTCACGGGTACGCTGTTTGCCCCGTTCCGTGACGGTGGCGGTGCAGGCGGCAAACAATTTTCGGAGTTCATCAGGTGTGAACACTTCAATTTCGCCACTATCCACCGAGGCAATTTCGACACCACCCAATTCGTCGTGGTCCTTGGGCAGGTAGCCCCGTTTGATGGCAAACTTGAACAAGGTGCTAATCAGGCGACGGATATTGTTCTGGGTTCGGCCGGCAATTTGTCGCCGCTGGCTTTCGTCATTGTTCGCGGTTTTCAATCCACGGATGTATTCTTCAATCTCTTTGCCGGTGACATTGGCGATTTGAACATTGAATTTAGTGGCGAATGTCCCCAGGCGTGATGTCAGGTCCTTGATGTAAACGGCGCTTTTGCCCGCCCCGTCCTTTGATGCGATCAATTCGTCCACGACCTCCTTAACCGTTTTTTGGGGCAGACCACTGGGATGGCGCTTGAGGTAGCCTGAAATGGCGTCGTTCAAGCTGACGTTGTCCGGCAGCCGCCGCACGGCGGCAACGTAATCGGTCACGGAAAGGTATAAATCGGCATCGGGCTTCCATTCGTGGAGCTTTTGCATTGACCGCACATAGTCGGCCCGGTCGCCACCGGTGAGCTTCAGCGCTTCGGTCTCGCCGTTGGTGAGCTTGACGGCAACCAATTGGGCTTCCCGTCGCGCCTCCCCCAGATCGGAGAACTTTCGCCGCACTCGCTTCGCCCCATGGTAGTAAGCGACCGTGTATATGGTGCTTTGGTATTTGACCAGGGCTTTGGGGGCTGCGGCCAAGGGGTCCTCATAAATGATTTTCCCGGTTTCCTGGTTGCGCTGGGGAATTATGTTGGTGTGGGCGTAGATCGGAATTGAGATGCTACCCACCTTGATGACCTCGAAAGGGCCGGGCTTTTTCTCAGTTTTGGTTTCGGACGGGACAGTTTTCATGCCTGCATTGTCCCGTCTTGTCAACGATAATCGAAAAACACCAATAAAACATGGTGGAGGCGGCGGGAGTTGAACCCGCGTCCCAAGCAGACAAACCAGCCGCGACTACATGCTTAGTCCGGAAGTAGTTTTCTGCCATGCGATGGCGTCCGGACACGATTCGCACTGCCTAGTCCGCATGAAATTTCTCGGTTGCCAGCGCGCGGTCTCCGCCGTCAACCATGCCTGCTGTCGCGTTCATCCACCGTAGCAGGTGTCCAGTGGCGAACGTCGTGGCCTTAGGCCGCGAGAGCTAGTTCTTGATTAGCTTTTTTGTTTTGGTGCGATGATTAACGAGGCCAACGCATCATCCTCGGCATGCCGCCTCTGGCGTGTTCACATGGTCGAAACCAGTACGCCCCCATCCAATTCGGCTGCTTAAAGGGTCGTCCATGGTAAGGCGGTGGTCAAGGTCAAAAAACTGCTGGCTACGTCCACAACTGCCGGTCCAGCGAGCGGTATTGGATGGCCTCGGAGATGTGTTCGGCGCTGATAATTTCCATGGCGGCCAGGTCCGCGATCGTGCGGGCCACTTTTAAAATTCGGTCGTAGGCACGCGCGCTCAGGTTTAGATCGGTCATGGCGAGTTTGAGCAATTCCCTGGTCGAATCATCCAGTTCGCAAAAAGCTTTTAATTCTTTGGGGCCCATGCGGGCGTTGCAGGTGATTTTGGGCTTGCCCTTGAAACGGGTGATTTGCAACTGCCGGGCGGCCACGACGCGCTCGCGGATTTGCGCGCTGGTCTCGCCGGTCCGGTCGCCGGTCATTTCGCGGAACTTCACCTGGGGAACTTCGACATGGAGGTCAATGCGGTCCAACAGCGGTCCCGAGATGCGGCCGAGGTAGCTTTGGATTTCGCGGGGGGAACTGCGGGACTCGCCAGGCATTTTGCCATCGGGCGTCGGGTTCATGGCGGCGACGAGCATGAACTGGGAGGGAAAGGTCATGGTGCCGGCGGCGCGGGAAATGGTCACGCGGCCTTCCTCCAGGGGCTGGCGCATGGTTTCGAGGACGCTGCGTTTGAACTCGGGCAATTCGTCGAGGAACAGGATGCCATGGTGCGCCAGGGAAATTTCGCCGGGGGTGGGATTGATGTTGCCGCCCAGCAGCCCGGCATCCGAGGCGGTATGGTGCGGGGTGCGGAAGGGGCGCTCGGTGACGAGGGCCTGGCCTGGGGCGAGCAGCCCGACGATGCTGTGAATTTTGGTGGTCTCCAGTGCCTCGTCCAGCGTGAGCGGAGGGAGGATGCCGGGCAAGCGTTTGGCGAGCATCGATTTGCCGGTGCCGGGCGGGCCGATGAGGAGAACGTTGTGACCACCGGCGGCGGCGATTTCCAGCGCGCGCTTCACGTTTTCCTGGCCTTTGACCTCGGCGAAATCCAGATCGTCGCCGTAGCTTTGCGCGAAGAGCTCGGCAAAGTCCACTTTGGCCGGAGCGATTTTGAGTTCGCCTTCCAGAAACTGGGCGGCGGCGCGGAGATTGGGCACGGGAATGACTTGCAACCCCTCCACCACGGCGGCTTCGGCGGCATTTTCCACCGGCACGAGCAACCCGGTTTTGCCGTCCGCCCGGGCCCGGAGCGCCACGGGCAGAATGCCCCGGCAGGAACGGATGGCCCCGGTGAGGGCCAGTTCGCCGACGATCACGAAATTATCGAGCTGGTCGGTGACGAGTTGTTCGCTGGCGGCGAGCATGCCGAGGGCGATGGGCAGGTCGAAGCTGGGGCCTTCTTTTTTGACGTCCGCGGGGGCCAGGTTGATGGTGGTACGGCCCATGGGGAATTTGTAGCCGGAATTGGTAAGGGCGGTCGAGACGCGGTCGCGGGATTCTTTGACCGCGGCATCAGGCAGTCCAACGATCACGATGATTGCTACGAATCACCCAGAGTAAAAAACCCCATATTTAATAGGGTTTTCGACGCGCCTCTCGACTGGGCGTTCCCTTTTTCACTCAAGTTGGAGCCACATCCAGCACGAAATGACTCAACGTAATTTATGGGTGATTCGTTGCAACAATATGACATCCGATAAACGACAATCCATTTGTCGCCATCGGTTCAACATGCTATTGATTTTCTCGAAATGTCGCCACCTTCAAAAGCACAAAAGACCGAACCCACCGCCGCCAGTGGTCCGGGGGTGGCATACAGCTACATTCGATTCTCGACCCGGATCCAAGAAACGGGCGATTCGCTGCACCGTCAGAAGACGTTGGCTGATGATTACGCGGCGAAGCATGGCTTGAAACTTAATTCAGCCCGGTTTGAAGATTTGGGGGTTTCGGGCTTTCGTGACAAGCACATTGAGGGTGGAGCGCTGGGGAAATTCCTGCTGGCCGTTCGCCAGAAAAAAATTCTCCCTGGATCAACGCTTCTGGTGGAAGCATTTGACCGGCTCGGTCGAGGCAAACTTACGGATCAGCTAAAATTTGTTTTAGAAATCGTATCACACGGCATCAAAGTGATAACAATTTCTGACGGTCTCGTTTACGACCAGGCCTCATTTGACAAAGATCCATCCAAGTACTACTCGACGTTGGGTTTCATGTGGCGGGGACATGAGGAATCTTCCATCAAAAGTTTCCGGATTCGCGAGTCATGGCGGAGCAAACGCGAAGCCGCTGTGGCCAAGGGCGAGAGAATGACCAAACGCGGTCCAGCCTGGCTTCGAGCGACCAACGATGGAAAGTTTGAAATAATCCCGGAGCGGGGTGAGATAATTCGAAGAATTTTTAGCCTTTATCTCCAGAAAACCGGGAAAGCAGCAATCGCCAAGCAACTTCAACGCGAAAAGGTGCCCATCTGGACAGACCCCAAAAAAACCAAAGATGGGAAAAAGTCAAATATCAGAGTGTGGCAACCCAACTACATTATTCGAATCGTTTCGAACCCGGCCGTGATTGGCGAATTGCACTTGGGAATGCGTGACGAGGTCACCAAAAAGCGGGCAATGACCAAACAGGTTTTGGTCGGGTATTACCCTGCGGTGATTGATCGGGATACTTTTGATCGGGCTCAGTTGATAAGAAAAGGGAAGCTCATGCCCACGGGCCAGGCACAATCGCGCGGAGCGAACCTGTTTACAGGGCTTCTTCACGATGGACACGCCAAGGGGTTTCTCATGCGGATGCAAGTCAAGGGGCGGGTGTCAAAATACCCCCGCAGCAGCATTTATCTGGTGAGCGATGCGGAGCGCATTGACCAGGTCAATACATGGAACTATGTGAAGTTTGAGGAATCATTTTTTGAATTCATCGACCACGTGAATTGGCAAAGCCTCGTCGCCCAGAAGGAGACCCCAGTAGAAGTTTCAAAATGGGAGGCTCACACGACCAGCATCAAGGCTGAACTCAAGGTTCTTGAAAAGGAGCGGGACAACTTGGTGGAATATATTGGGAAAGCCGGCCACTCTGACAGCGTTCAGCAGAGGCTTCAAAAAAAAGAGCGGGACATTGACATCCGAGTGCAGGAGTTGGTGGAGCTCCAGCAAAAGCAGGCGGCAGCTCGTGCCGCAGTTGAGGCCATCAAAGCGGGCAAGCAGGTGCAGAAGGTTGTCGATATTCGTGACCGGGAGACGCGGCTTCGGTTGCGCAACGTGATTTGCGATCAGATCGAGAAAATTGAGCTTTATCCGCATGGGGCACCGGACAAATGGGAAATGGAAAGCTTGGTCCATACGTCAGACTGGCCGGGCTTCAAAGTGACGTTCCGCAACGGAGTTTGGCGTTGGGTTTTTGTGGATCCTAAGCATCCAAAGAAGCTCATTACGCTGGCCCAGGAATCTACCGAAGAAGAGATCGAAGCGGATATTGCTGAGGTCATGGGTGACAAGGAAATATTGGCGGCGGCACTCAAACAGCTGCCCCGGCATGCGAAGCGTGTTATAAAAAAAGTGGAAAAGGCTTTGGGCAAAACCACTGCCGAATGACGGCATCTGATTTACCGCATCATAACCACCCAATGCCAATGCCGCCATGGACAGCCCGATTTTACAGGAAGTTTTAGGTGCGGCAGAAGTCGGTGCAACCCCCGGTTGTCAACCCGGTGCCCCAGCCGCTGACCCACAGAGCCGCTGGCGTCACTCCGGCGTGCCCTGCATCACGCAATACACCCCTTCGGGCACTTATTTTGGCATCGCCAAAATTCGTAAAAAGCAACATCGCGTCAACCTCGGTCAAAATCTCAAAGTGGCCAAGCGGGAATTTCGCGCGTGGAAAGCACAGCTACGGATTCGGATTCCCGTGAGACGGGCGGCGTCGAACGCGCCTAAAATATGGAACCATTATGCCGCACAATACCGGCAGGATGTCCAAAACCGGATTGATCTGGCTGAACCGTCGAAGGCCTACCTGCTGCAACGTCTCAAAGCCCTCGAAGCATCGTGGCCCAATGCGGAAACATTCAAAATCTCAGAGACCAAACCAAAGCCGACGTTGCCTTGCTCAGATGTGATGGCCTTGACCAAAGACACAATATTCGCCTGGGCGGCCAGCTATGCCCGGTGCTACAGCCACACCGCCTACAACAATACCGTCACAGTGCTCCAGGCCGTGCTCCAGAAAGCCGTGGATGCCGGCGTCCTGTCCATAAATCCAGCGGCACAGTTGGTTCGGCTCGGTGAGCCGGAACGCACGATGAAGTGGCTTCCATCGCCGTCGCAATGGGACAACATCGTTGATCGGATGAGCACCTTCGGCCGCGGATCGTGCCGGCGGGCGGCCGTCCTGGCGACGCTGATTTGCTATACGGGTTGCCGACTTTCTGAGGCCCGGCGGATCCGCTGGGCCGATGTGGACTTCGAAGCCAAAATGCTGCTCATCCACGGCAGTAAAGGCAGAAAGAAGCGTGGTCAACAGCGAACCCGGTTGGTTCCGTTGCACCGGCGGCTGGAAGAATTTTTGCGGCGGTTGCGCGCTCCCCAACAACTGGAATTGATGCCGGTGGAATTTGTCGCTCCTGCAAGAGAATGCTTGGGGACGCTACAACGCGCCTGTCGTGAACTCGGATTCCGTCCGCTGACGCATCAAGATCTGCGGCATGTTTTCGCCACCTGGTGCGTCGAGCAAGGCGTTGATATTCCCACCGTTGCCGACATGCTCGGCCACAGGGACGGGGGTAAACTTCTGCTTGGCCGCTATCGACATTTGAGAACGGAGCATCTCAAGACGGTGGGGGCGAAGCTGAATTTCTAATTCGAATCTTGGGTTGCAGTCTCATTTAGCCTTGCCTGCAAACGCGAAAGGCGCTGGCGATAAATTGCGGACAACTTTGGCTTGAGTCCGAACCCGAACTATCGTCCGCTCACTTCGTGCGAATTTTTTTCATTTTCTTTTTGAGTGCAATGTTTGTTGCTTGTCGAACGCCGGTCCCCACCATCACGTTTGCCGAAGCAAAAGTAGCCGCGCCATTTCGAGCTACGGTGGAGAACGTGCAACTGAGCGAAGTTCGCTCTACCGACTGCACGGATTATTTAGCCATAAAAATTCGACTCCGCTGTGAAAACGGTGCGACCATGACCATTGTTAGCGACCGAGCGACGTTATCTCAAGCGGCGTTTGCCCAAGGTCTCGTCAAGGGCCGGGTTTACGAGTGGCCAACGGCTATCACGCAAGCTGCTCGGAAAAACTAATTCATTTTTATGATTCAAGACCCGGTGGAGATAATTCGCGACGCCATTCTTCGTGGCGTTGAGCGTCCCGAGATTGTGCGTGCGGCGACAGCATGTGCAAGAGCAGTAGTCCATCTGGCACCGTCTTCAAATCATGATGCACTTGCTGCCGTGGAGGCTGCTGAGCGGTGGACAATGGATCCCAGCGAAGAAAATACCGAGGCCGCATTTCTGACCGAAAAGGAATGTCTTAAAATGCGGTGCGTAAAAAAAGATTGGAACAACGGCGGCGATCCCACGGAGGCGTGGGCTCTTTTATCGGCGACCATGGCCGGGATTTCATGTGTGACCGATAAATACCTTTACGATTTCACGGCGGAGTTGTGTGTCGATTATGCGGCCAGAGCCGCAGCCGGCGCGAGCATTGAACCTAAAATTGATTTTGCAGTGATTGTAATGTCGGTTCTGCTATAAAAAACTGACGACCCGTATCGGTTCACAAAGTGCGGACAAGTTTAGCTTGAGTCCGCAACCAAAAAGGAGTCCGCTCGCGCCATGAGTATGCCAAATCTCCCTGTCCCGCCGATTCGGCCCAAAATTCAAAAAAAGCTTCCGTCACATCCTTGGCCACACTCACCCGTTTTGGAATTGCCGAGTGGAAATCTGCGGAACCACGAATGCGGCCGTTTGATTACGATGGAAGATTTTGTGTTGGGCGTGGGCTTGTCACCGAAGCATTTTATTTTTGTCCAACGGGCCCCAGGCAGAGGCGACGCGGGTTCTGTTATGGAACAGGCAGTCGGCTTTTTATGCGCTCACGGGGCTTCGGTATTTCGCATTTCGTTACGCTGCCGCACTTCATTTTTCGTAAATGAATTTGGCCAGATTGATTGGCGCCGTTGTTTGGTTTTTTTCGTCAGGAACTATCTGAGTGAAGACCCTACATATCCACCCTATGTGCCACCCCAAGTTTGGCAAGTCACACCAATCGCTGTTTTGGCAAATGTTGGCCAATATCACTGGCGCGAGGTCGAACAGATTATGGAAGGGGTTGAGGCTGCGGACCCAGAATTATTGAGCCAGCTTGGAACTTCATTAACCACCATGGCTGCACGGTGGGAACGCTATTTGGCTCGGCAGATAATCCTTGCCTCAAAATACGATCAATATGATTTGGAGGAGCGAAATGTGGTGGCAGAATGTGACCGGCAATTTTATCAATTACTAACCCGTTTTGAACCTGGTTATGACTTTTTGCCACCGACTCTGGCACGGATGTTGTAAGAATTTTTAAGCGTCCAACCGAAACCCACAAATGCTGCCCCCGCAAAAACTCGAAACGCTGGATGATCTGCTCGCACAAGCGGAGCATTACGCCAATTTCTGTATGCGGAACAGCGGCAAAATGGCCCCAACTCTTTTTCTGTTAACACCCAAAGGCCCGCTCATGTTCGTCCCAACTTCGCTAGCGGATACAGCAGAAAAGGATGCATTCGCCACTACTGCCCGGCTCATGTGCATCGCGCACGATGCTACGTCCGTCGTCATCGCAATGGAGTGCTGGATGAAAATGGCAGCACAAGGTGAAACGTTGGACACAACAGAACTTCCTTCCGAGGCGATTGACCGCAAGGAAGTGATTACCCTGATGGGAGAATCGAGGGACGGTCAGAAACAGAGAATCCTCAGCATTATACGGAGCGGAAACCACAAGTTTTTTAATCTCGTCGACGAAACGCCGCAACTCGACAGTTTTGATGGCAGATTCGCCCAGATTCTTCCGCCAAACTTAGCTAGCCCTGAAAACCGAGCTCTCGCCCAAGCCATGCTCAAGCTGAAAAATATTAAAAGCATCCGCCTTTCTCCGCCACGGTGCCGTTAAAATATATTTTCACTTGGACAGCGGATGTCCAACCCTCCTTGCCATGCTGATGGCATGAGAATTAAAAAATATCACTGGTTCACCCTCGAAAACGCAGGCGAAACGTTGGCTTTCTTTGGGAAAGCACGGCTCATACGAAAATTCGACGGCAGGCATGAACTGATCGGCGGAACGGCCAATGACCGCGCCACCGCTCGCGAATGGTGTTCGCTGTTTGCTCCCGATGTCGTTTTCAGCGATGCATCCCGGCACGAGTTCGTTTTGTCGGCGTAAATCGAAAATCTGGCGACAACATTTTCCCAGGAAACGATTTGTGAATAGATGCGTCTTGTCGTTATTTTCTTGCCTGTTAATTTTATCAAAATTCAACTAAAAACCAGCATGGGCGCCAACGACACAGAAACGGAGAAAACCACCGTAAAGCCGGTGAACTACCGGTTCACGGGGCACGACACATTCCATTGCCGTTATGCGTGGCTCCCGAAGACCGTCAGGCTACTGGACAACGACCAAAAGCTATTTAGCGGCAACGGTGATCAGGCCATAGTGGACATCGGTGTCGGCAAGAACATGGTGCAATCCATCCAGTTCTGGGCCGAGGCAACAGGCATCATCGAACCAGACCCCGTCTCAAAGGGCTGGCGCCCATCTAATTTTGGCAAGCTGCTTCTGCAAAAACACGATCCATATTTGGAAAACGAGGAGACGCTGTGGCTGCTCCATTGGAAAATCTCCACAAATCCGGAGCCGCTTTTTGCCTGGGACTTTTTGCTCAACAATTGGCATCGCCTAGACTTCGTTAAAACCGAGGTCATCGAAGCCTTTCAAAAAGAAGTGCAACGGCAGGACCGAAAATTATCAGCTTCGACATTGGAAACGCATTTCGAGGTTTTCCTGCATTCGTATATTCCGACACGTAGCCGGAAGGGCGAAGTTTTGGAAGACAACTTGGATTGCCCGCTGGTTGAATTACGGCTGTTGCATTGCACAGGTGACCGAGTTTCACGAGACGGAGCTCGACGAGAACCTGCATATTCCTACCGAGTTGACGAAAAACCTGAAATTTCAGACGAGCTTTTCATTTATTGCCTCAACGATTTTTGGAATTCCAAGAAATCCGGCGATAGCATTTTGGATTTTCGCACCATCAGTGTGTCACCGGGCAGTCCAGGGCAGGTTTTCAAGATCAATGAGAAATCCATTCGTGACCGCCTAGAACGGATCAATGTTGAGTCCGCCGGTGCATTTATTTTCGAAGACACCGCTGTTTTGCAACAGGTGCGACGAGTCAAAAATGCATCGCCTGATGAGCTGTTGGAACGAATTTACAAAAAGCGCATCAAGCACAACTAAAATGTCCGACTCGATTGCCCAAATACTTCGTATTGACCGCCGCTACCAACGGTCGGTTCATCTTGAGCGGGATTTTACCGATCCGCTGGCGTTGACAGGTTACGTGCCGACCCAGCAGGTCGAGAAAACCCTAGACCGTATTTTGGGCGGTCTTGATGAACATCCCAATCGCCGGGCCTTCCGCCTCACTGGTAATTACGGTGCCGGCAAATCCAGCTTTGCCCTGCTCCTTGCCCATATTCTCCAGAACGGGAAACACGAACTGCCTGGAAAGCTCCAGCAAAGACTCAGAACAACGTCGATTCGAGGACGTCCTGGGCTCATGCCAGTTTTGATCACCGGTTCAAGAGAGCCGCTAACATGGGCGATTTTGAAAGGATTAGCGCATACGCTCGAATCTCGGGTTGATAAACGCGCGCAAATCCAAACCTTGGGCAGAATTTATTCCACGCTTCGTTCGAAGACCCAAAAGATTGACGATGATGTGGCTTTAGACCTCATCCAGTCAGCCAACGAAGAGCTGATGATGAAAGACCGATCCATGGGAATGGTCATCATCCTGGACGAGCTTGGCAAATTCCTCGAATACGCTGTTCAACATCCCGAGAATCAGGATGTTTACTTTTTACAACAGCTTGCCGAGATGAGTTGCCGTAGCAACATCACCCCGGTGATGCTTGTTGGACTACTGCACCAAGGCTTTTCTGCTTACGCCCACACCTTGTCTCAGATGGATCAGCGTGAATGGGATAAAGTCGCGGCACGATTTGATGAAATTGTTTTCAAGCAGCCGCCGGAACAGATCGTCAATTTGGTTGGTGCAGCATTGAACGTCAGGCCAACTGATCTGCCGCAGCGCTGGATGACTCAATCCAGAGAAGCCATGTCGTTCTTCGCCAAAGCCGGATGGTTCGGGGTTGGTGCCGCAGCCCATACATTGTGCCAGGACGCACCGTCAATTTACCCGCTCCATCCAAGTGTTTTGCCGGTGCTGGTGAGGTTTTTTTCTAAATTCGGACAAAATGAACGATCGCTGTTCAGTTTTTTGCTTTCAAACGAACCTGGTGGATTATTGGAATTCGCATTGGCCAACCAGCCTTTACCCGGGACGTGCTACAGACTGCACAATTTTTATGATTACGTAGCCGCGAATTACGGCGACAAACTCGGTGTCCTCAGCTTGCAAAATCACTGGAACCACATTGATGCTGTGGTCCGAAGCTGTGATGTTCGGTCGCCCGAAAAAACCTCGGTGGTCAAAACAGTTGGCATCCTAAATTTGGTTCAGCTAAACGAAGCTGTTCCGACAGTTGAAGCATTAACGGCCGCTTTGGCAGAACTGCCCAGCGAACGCGACCAAGTTCGCGATACCATTCAAGCGCTTACGAAAGACGAAGGGTTGTTGCATTTTCGGGGAAAAGCTGGCGGTTTCTGCATTTGGGCGCACACCAGCGTAAATCTGTTCGACAAATACGACGAAGCAAACCGGTCACTTCCTGCAATTCGCAATATCGCCAACGTAGTCAGGGGGCGCTTGGATTCGAGACCGCTTGTTGCTCGCCGTCACTATATCGAAACTGGCAATCTCCGAAGTTTTGAGATGGTTTATTGCTCGGCTGCTGAACTTTCCTCCAAGGCAAATGAGCCGATTGTAGACTCCGATGGTCGCATTCTAATCCCACTTTGTGAAAACAGCGGTGAAGCAACGGAGTGCAGGGAGTTTGCCAAGAAGTTGGAGCATAACCAAATCATCATCGGCATCACACAGCCGTTGAGCGGGCTTGATGGCTACGTTAAAGAAGTCGAACGCTGGGAGTGGATTCTAAATAACACGCCCGAACTAAAAGACGATTGGTTCGCCGCCCAAGAGGTCGATCAAAAACTCAAAAGCGCACAGGCTGAGCTAGAACGTCGGGTGCAGCATTATGTTGGTTTGCGGCACACCGCCGGCGAGATGCCCCTCGACTGGTATTACAAGGGTGCAACGAAGACCCTAAAATCAAGCCAAGCCTTCCTCGCATGGCTTTCCGAAATATGTGACGGTCTATTTTTTGCCGCTCCGAACATTCACAACGAACTCATCAACAGACGGTCGTTGAGTTCTGCCGCGGCTCGTGCCCGCATGAAATTGGTTGAGCGACTTTTCAATTCTCCAAATGAAAAGCTATTGGGAATGGATCCGGTAAAGCGGCCCCCAGAGATGTCGATGTATTTCTCTGTTCTGGAAAAAACAACTTTACACAGACAAACACAGCACCGTGACGAAGCCCAGTCATGGATCGTTGACTTTCCAACGGCCAAAGACCCGGCAAGGCTCCTGCCTGCCTTGGAGAAAATAAAGAAAATGCTGGAATCCTCACCAGATTCACGCGTTAAGGTTTCGGAAATCATCAGCACATTGCGGCGCCCTCCCTACGGTGTTCGAGATGGCTTGATTCCGTTGCTGTTGGTGATTGTGCTGGTAAAGCATCAGCGCGATATCGCGTATTACGAAGATGGAACTTTTTTAAGCACCATCGGCCAGGAAGAGATCTTGCGCCTCACGAAAGCCCCTGGTGATGTTTCATTGCAATGGTGTCGCATCGGAGGCCTCCGTCAGTCGGTTTTTGAGCGCCTTTTGTCAGTGTTGGAATCTGGGTCAACCGGTCGCAAGGATCCGGAACTGCTGGACGTTGTCCGTCCACTGGTGCAATTGGTGGCTGGATTACCCCCGTTTGCTCGGAATACAAAATCCCTGTCGCCTACCACTATGGCTGTTCGCGACGTGCTGACGAAGGCGGAGGACCCAACAAAAATGGTTTTCTCCGATTTGCCAATCGCGTGTGGCGTCGCCGTATTTTCACCCAATGAAGAGATTCGGGACAAAAAGCGAATTGAGCGTTTTGTAACGACTCTAAAGCAGTCCACGGACGAGCTCAGGTCGGCTTACCCCAACCTGCTGGAAAGAATGGTAGCCCAGCTCAGGCAGGCTTTTGAGTTTGATTCCCGTGCACATGGCCTCAAAGAATTGCGCGAAGCACTGGCCAAACGTGCCGCAGTATTAACTTCGCTAGTGGCCGACGTGGAATTGAAAGGTTTTTGCATGCGGTTAAGCGACGTCGTACTCGAAGAAGCGGCTTGGCTTGAATCGTTTGGCAGTTACGTGGCAGCCACACCGCCGTCTCGGTGGAGAAACCAAGATGAATTCGTGTATAACGAGCGGATTCACATGCTCGCCGCCAAATTTATCCGAACCGAAGCCGCTTTATTCCCAACACTAGCCAAGAAAGGCCAAGGGAAAGGCATTCTGGTCACAATTACGCATCAGGACGGAAATGAGAAAAGCCAGGTGGTTCAACTCACGGATGACGAAACTCGTGCGGTCGAAACATTGAAGGCTGAGTTGGCACCTCGTCTTCTGAATAACAAGGGAGTCTCTTTGACCGCGCTATCGCAACTTGTTTGGGATTTGCTCGGCAAACAAGGGAAATAACCATGGAACACAATTTCGATCCAAATAAGCCAATCCGGCACATCCTCGGCCTCAGCGGGGGCAAGGATTCCACAGCCCTTGCATTGTTCATGCGGGATCGAGTTCCGCAGATGGAATATGTCTTCACAGACACCGGCAAGGAACTCGACGAGACATACCAATACCTCAACCAAGTCGAGGCATATTTGGGCAAACCCATCATTCGGCTGAACGACAAAGCTGGGTTTTCACACTGGCTAAAAGTTTACGGCGGATACCTACCCAACCCCAACATGCGGTGGTGCACAAACATGTTGAAGCTGGTTCCTTTTGAAAAATATATCGGTGACGACCAGGTCGTCAGCTACATCGGAATCCGAGCTGACGAAAATCGTTCTGGCTACATCAGCACAAAGCCAAACATCAAGCCGACATTCCCTTTCAAAGAACACGGCATTGATTATCAGGGTGTGATGCGAATTCTGGACGAAAGCGGTTTGGGTTTACCTCCGTATTTGAAGTGGGGGCGTAGCCATTCCGGGTGTTTCTTCTGTTTCTTCCAGCGCCCCATCGAATGGGTTCGGTTGCTAGAAAACCACCCAGAACAATTTGCGGAGGCAATGACATACGAAAAAATTGACGCTGACCCTTCGAAGACCTTCACTTGGATTCAAGGAATGCCTCTCAGCGAACTTCGGAAACCAGAAACAATTGAAGGCATTAAAAAGCGCTTCGCAGAACACACCGCACGGACTCGGAAGAACCGGCCAAACAAAAAACTCGTGGAAACCTTGGGCGGATTCTCCGACGAGGAAGAAACGCCAACGGCGTGCTTAATTTGTCAGCTGTAATGCCTGAACCAATAAATGAATGCTGGAGATTTCATTGAAGGATTTGAGAGGTTTTTTCTGGATATCTTGGGAACGATATTGCCGGGGTTAGGCCTGTTGGTTGGGTGCTGTTACATTACCAACAAACCACTTTTCGATATTTCTCAAACTCTTTTTAATCACTCTACTGACTACGAGTGGGTGTTCGTCGTAGCTTTGTCTTATGTAATTGGACATGTGATTACTAGCCTGGGTTTCAAAATCACGAAGAAACTTGAAAGAATCTACGCAAATAAACTCGTTCGAAAAGTCTTCGCATCTGATAAATCAGACTGGATTTTGAGCTTTGTTAAGCCCGAGTCAGAATTGAAAGAAAAACTATCCACAGATCCCATCTACAAAGCATTTCTCGAATCGTTACTGCTACGAATTCCGTCTTTATCGGCCGAAGCTAAAAAAGCTACAAATCCTAGGACTTGGCGAAACATGGCACTAAGCGTTGCCCCGGAACAGAGCCAGCTCGTTTACCGGTTTACATTCATTTCCCTCCTCAATTTAGGAGCTGCCACGGTGTGTATATGCCTGTTTGTTTTATGGGGAGTTTTATTATTTTTGAAAGGGCTCGAAATTTCAGTGACTGTCGCTGATTTCAACTACTTGATGATTATTTTGGGCGTTCTCCCATATTTTTTCTTGGAAAGATTCTATAATTTTAACAGTCGTGCCTTTCAACTGCCATTTTCCATGGCACTCGCCAAGTTGGCTGAAAATCAAGAATCATCCCCGAAAAAACAAACCCACCAATCAGCCCACTCCGGTTCACCATCACAACGGAGCAAAGTTTATCTAGCTGGGGGTTTCAAATCGGGTTGGCAGGACCAAGTAATAAAGTCACTCCCCGATTTTGATTACTTAGACCCACGCTCTCACGGACTGGAAAACAAGGCGGATTACACTGCTTGGGATCTCGAGGCCATAAGGCGCTCCGATGTCATTTTTGCCTATCTAGAATCGTCAAATCCTGGCGGATACGCGTTAGCTCTCGAAGTCGGATACGCCAAAGCGCTCGGAAAATTCGTGGTTTTTGTAGACGAGAAATCACCAGCGGATCCAACCACTGCCCGCTATTTGGAAATGATCTCTGAAACAGCGGACGTGTCGGTAAAGTCAATCGCAGAGGGAATAACCTTCATGCAAAAAATTTCACATCTCAAATGAGAGGATCACCCTGGCTACATTTCCTTCGTCACTACGGGCCGATTGCGCGTAATGACAACATGTATGACGAGACAATCCGCCGTCTGTCGCGGCGGAAAGGTCTTGCTCCAATTCACTTCAAGCACCCCTTGGAAGAGCAAGTCGTTTCCTGTTTCGATCGCTCGACCCCAGACCCAGTTTCAATCGTCCTCACCGGCACTGCGGGCGAGGGCAAAACACACATCTGTTTTAGCGTCTGGGCACTTCTGGGCGGCGACGAGAAGGCATGGTCCACTGACAATCCCTACCTTTCACTTAAAACACGGTTACCATTGGATCGCAAGGCATGGCCGGCGACTGATGACCCAGCTTTATTTCGTGAGGTCACGGTGCATTTTATCCGTGATTTGAGCGGTTGGGCACCGCTCCAAGGCTTGGAATGGGACCCCGAGCGCAAGGAACTGTTGCATCGGTTCCATGCGGCGCTCCACGACCCGAATTCCTCAGATTTATTTCTGGTGGCAGCAAACGACGGGCAGTTGCTAGAAGCATGGCGTCGGTTAAACCACTCCGATGAGGTTTCGGCGACACGGAAGATGTTCGAAGACATGCTGGTTGATGAGAAGCAGGAGAAACCGGGCTTCCGTGTGAAAGTTTTTAACCTGAGCCACGTGAGTTCAGATGTTTTGTTCAAGCTGGCCGTGGATGCCTTTCTCAATCATCCAGGCTGGAACGAATTGAAGGAGGGTGTTCGTGGTGAGAATGAATTGTTTGGTCCTCGGTGCCCGATTCGCCAGAACTACGAGCTGTTGCACACGCCGCTCGTCCAACGCCGCATTTGTGCCCTGCTGGAACTTTGTGAGCATAATGGCCTACATGTGCCCATTCGGCAGCTTTTGCTATTGTTGACAAATTCAGTGTTGGGCCATCCCGATGTTGATGACCACCTGATGGTGCCAGAAGACGTCCCTCAAATCATCACCAACGGAACCGTGGCCAAGGCGAGCATCTACAACAACATTTTTGGCGGCAATCTGCCCGATAATCGGAGACGGGCCATCACCATCTTTGACTACTTTGAGCGGTTCCAAGTGGGCTACGAAACCTCAAACCGCATCGACAACATTCTCATTTTTGGCGATGGCGACCAGCTATTGCAAAAGCACTTTGAGGAATTCGTGGCGAAGGATTCATTTTATGGAGCCGACCCAAGCTTCCACGCGGCCCGCAATCAATACATTGAGGGTGCCGAAGAGGATGCCGAGAAGGGCAAGGATTTCCTCAACATGCTCGTGAGCCAACGGCGGGGACTGTTTTTCAAAATTCGTCCAGAGCAAGAAGAAGAATTGAAATTGTGGGAGCTGACGGTATTTAAGTTTGCCGGCGAATACTTATCGGAAATCGTTGGCGAACTTCGTCAAGGACGGCCAGTGCGTCGGCCGTTGATTGGGAGGTTGGTCAAAGGGCTGAACCGCATTTTTACTGGTATGCTGGTGAATCACGACCGTGATGTTGTGCTGGCCAGTAGCGGGAATTTCTCTCAAGCAAAGGTCAGCCGTGTATTTGTTGACCGTGTTTCGGTTGAGCCTAGCCGCGGAGAACGGGTTTCGTTATGCTGGATTCCTGAATCTGACCGAGTTGACCTCATCGTTACGCTTTCGCCGATGGTGCAGAAGACTTTTGCTCTCACCTTGATTCGCTACGAGTTTTTATCCCGTGTTGCGATGGATGGGGCTTTGCCGGCCAGTTTCTCCAAGGAATGCTACGAGGATATTTTGGCTTTCAAGAGCCAACTGCTGGCGGCTTGGGAAAAGCGAAAAGGCGATGAAGGGATTCCACCATCTTCCACGATTGAACTGAAAATCTTGTCGCTCACCGCCCAAGGGCAGCCTGATCCATATCCGGTGGAGGTGATTCCATGAATCCGCAACTGACTCCTCTCGCTCCGCCCCATGATCCTGATCCGTCAATGTGGATCGACGAGGCCATTTGGGGCCATCGTCTTTATGACGAACAGACGCCGTGGCTGGTTTTCATGGAGTTCCTGAATGTCTTTGCACACGAAGCCGGTGAAGGTCGTGCGCTCAAAGAATCAGCAGGGCTCAACAAGCTGGTGTATTCACCGGCTCATCGGATGGCCCTTCGGAACATTCTTTTCAATAACCAAAGACTCGAAGACATCCGGCTTTCCACAAACAATGACAACACGCGCTGGACGCAGTGGTTCGAGTCCATGCAAAAGGCACAGGGCTTGGCAGTGCCGGACTTTGCATATCTCCGAAAGCATTTTCAGAGCTTCGATGATTTTTGCGAGGTGGTGAGCCTGATCCGCTCAACCAGTTTGGAAGTGAATTCCAATAAGCGGTGGACCTCAAAGTTTGTATTCCCCTACGGCGCAGATTGTCTCTACGAGGATTTGGATAAAACCGCGACTACCAACGACCGCCGGTTCTTTGGTAGGAGCGGTGAAATAATTTACCTGATGCTCAGTCGCTGTAAGCAACGCGAGAAGTTGGCAGCTATGCTTGTAGAGCGTGTTCTCAAAGCCAGCCCGATGTGGACTTCGCTTGTTCGTTGCCTTCAACCAAAAGAACAGAAGAATCACGGTCCGGAACGCGGTGGTTCATTCCTTCCGTATGAACACCACCCACTTTTCGATCAATTGGCTGAGGATTGGATGGTGGTGTTGAATTTGGACGTTCCTAATTTGGATCTGTTCCCCCACCTCGTGAATTTAGTCGGGTTGCATCTCATCAGATATCAACTCA
>Ga0364866_10158_pt1 | contig 50410 bp, 37 predicted proteins | sample ExccelAu500001D3_3_FD_206913 | JGI IMG/M metagenome (GOLD analysis project Ga0364866, IMG submission 206913) | Enriched cells from Trout Bog Lake Hypolimnion, Wisconsin, USA - BchlTB.Aug13.5000.01.D3 | ecosystem: Environmental > Aquatic > Freshwater > Lake > Hypolimnion/Profundal zone | place...
CTGGGATGAGCGAGCGCGATTTATTGCAGGACCCGCTCTGGCGGGCCGAGGATTTGGGCCGCGCCTTGCCGGAATCGGTTCACGCGGTTTCCGTGGCGCTTCCCCGCTGGGAGGATGTGGTCGGCTACGAGGAAAAGAAGCCGGAAGTCATCTTGCGGCTTGCGTGCGGCTATCCCCGGTTTGTCATTCACCCGCTGGTGGCGGAAGTAGCGCGGCATTTCAGCCCCTCGCCGTACTGTCTGCCGTTCCCGTCGGCTCGCGTGGCCGGGATGGCCGTGGCGTTCGTCCGGCGCACGACGGGGGAGGCGACCTCCCTGCTTGGCTCGGGTTCCGCCGCGCAAGTTCATGCCGTCGAGACCACCGAAGCCGGAGAACCCGCTTTGCGCGCCTTCTGGCAGCACACGGGCCTCATTCTCTCCACCCGCCGGGCCGAGGCGTTTCTCGCCGGGCAACCGTGCGAGACCGTCGAAACGCCGGTCCACCGTTCCCTGCGCGAGCAGCTTGCCGGGTTCTACGAATGCGCCCCGGACGACGTTTTTCTCGCCCCCACCGGCATGGCCGCGCAATTCGCCGCGCTGCAAGCCGTGATGGAGCGCAGCCCCGGCCTGCCGACGGCGCAACTCGGCTTCCCGTATGTCGATACGCTCAAGCTGCAACAAAAATTCGGCCACGGCGTGACGCTGTTTTCGCATTTGGACACGCTCATGGGCGATCTCCAGGAACTGCTCGACCGTCAGCCGTTGGCGGCTTGTTTTTGCGAAATTCCCGGCAACCCGACGCTCGGGAGCGCCGATGTGCGGAGCATCACGCCGGTGCTGCGGGGAAAGCGCGTGCCGCTCGTCGTCGATGATGTCGTCGCCACGCCGTTCAACATTGATTTGAGCCGCGACGCCGATCTCATCGTCACCAGCCTCACCAAATACATCGCCGGAACGGGCGACGTGATGGGCGGGGCGGTGATCTGCAACCCCCATTCGCCCTATTATCGCGAGTTAAAGCCGATCCTGATGGCCCGCAACGAAGCCCTGCTATGGGAGGCCGATGCCGCCGTGATCGACGCCCAGGCCGACGGTTTCCCGGAACGGATGGCGCGCCACAACGCCAACGGCCTCTACCTGGCGGAACGCCTGCGCGCGCATCCGGCGGTGGAGCGCGTTTGGTATCCAAAGTGGGAATTTAGCGAAGCCTACAACGCCTTGCGGCGGCCCGGCGGCGGGTGGGGATCGCTCATCACGTTCCTGCCCAAGAAAGCCGAAATCACCGGCCCGAAAATTTACGATGCGCTCGCCTTTTGCAAAGGCCCGAGCCTCGGCACCGTCTTCACGCTGGCGTGTCCGTTTACGCTGATGGCCCACTACACGGAACTGGAGTGGGTGGAATCGTGCGGCGTGCCGAGCCATCTCATTCGCATTTCCGCGGGGCTGGAAGATCCCGAAGAGCTTTGGCGGCGGCTGGAAACGGCGCTCGCCCAAGGATCGATGGATTGAGTCTCGGGAGTTGCTTTCGTGGGAGCAAAGAGGCTAGAGTGTCGCCAACTATGAGTTCCACTGCTTCACAACAAACACTCGATAACCTCAACGCCGCCTTCCAAGGGGAATCCAACGCCGCCCACCGCTACCAGGCTTTCGCCAAAAAAGCCGACGCCGACGGCTACGCCTACGAGGCCCGGCTTTTCCGGGCGGCCTCCCGCGCGGAGACGATCCATGCGCAAAACCACAGCAAAGCCATCCAGACCCTCGGCGGCGTGGTGGGGGAATTGAAGCTCGCTGAAGTCATCGTCGGCACCACCGCCGAGAATTTGGCGGCCGCCATCAAAGGGGAAAAGCATGAGTTCCAGGAAATGTATCCCGAATTTCTGGTCGTGGCCGAAAAGGACGGCGCGAAAGTGGCCGTTCGTACGATGACCTATGCCATGGAAGTGGAAAAGCAGCATGCCGCGCTTTATCAAGCCGCGCTCGACAACCTCGGCAAGAACGCGCAAGACGTGGCGCTCTACGTCTGCCCGGTTTGCGGCGAGACGGTCACGTCGGTGCCCGAGAAATGCACCGTCTGCAACGCCGCGGGCAAGGCGTTTGAAAAGATCGCGTAAGGACTTTTAACCCCTCGCGCGGGTGAGAATCCGCGCGAGGCGTTCGATGGCGGCGTCGATGGCTTCCGGCGTGGTCGATTTGCCGAGCGAAAACCGGAGGCTCGCCTGCGCGATTTCCTTCGGCACGCCCATGGCCAGCAGGACGTGCGACGGTTGGGGCGAGCCGCTCATGCAGGCGGAACCGCTGGAAACGGAGAGCCCCTCCAGGTCGCAGTTGATTAGAAGCGTTTCGCCGTCCAGGCCGGGAAAGGAGACGTTGAGCGTGTTGGCCAGTTGGCGGGCCGGGTCGTCCCAGGCTCCGTTGCGCACCGCCGCCGAATGGACCGCCGCGATGCCCTCCCAAAGCCGGTCGCGCAAAGCCAGCAGCCGCGGAGCTTCCTCGGCCATGGCGCGGACGGCCTCTTCCGCCGCCGTCACCATGCCTGCGATGGCCGCCACGTTTTCCGTGCCGGGCCGCCGCTGGTTTTCCTGAGCCCCGCCAAAGTTGATGGCATCCAGGGAGACCCCGGAGCGCAGCCAGAGCGCGCCCACGCCCTTGGGTCCGTAAAATTTATGCGCGGCAATGGAGAGGGCGTCGCCTTCGGCCCGTACCGGTTCCTTTCCAAAACTTTGCACCCGGTCGCTGTGGAACGGCACGCCCCCTTCGCGGCAGATGGCGGCCAACTCAGCCACCGGCTGGATCGTCCCGGTTTCATTGTTCGCCGCGATGAGAGAAACGAGCGCCGTTTCAGGCGTGAGCGCCCGGCGCAGTTCGGCGGGATCGAGGAGCCCGCGCCCGTCCACCGACAGCCGCGTGACGCGGTAGCCTTTGTGGCGTTCCAGGAACTCCGCCGCGTGCAGGACGGCATGATGTTCCACTTGGGAAATAATCAGATGGCGCGCCCGGCCCCGGCGCACCCGGTTGCGGCAAACCCCGATGACCGCCAGGTTGTCCGCCTCCGTGCCGCCGCCGGTGAAGATGATCTCGTTGGGCCGCGCCCCGAGCAGCCGCGCCAGCCGGTCGCGGGCGTCATCGAGCGCCGCGCGGGCGTCCCGTCCCTCGGCGTAAAGGCTCGAAGGGTTGCCGAACCGCTCGCGCAAAAAGGGGAGCATGGCTTCCAGCGCTTCAGGGGCGAGCGGCGTCGTGGCGTTGTGGTCCAGGTAGATTCGGTTCATCGTGGGAGACCTCAAAAAATAGCGCGGGATCGCCGCAGGGGAAGCGAATAGATCGGGGCTGGACGGCGGCGCTGGGAACCGTATCTTGAGGCGCTATGCAGCCCACCCTACCGCGCGTCGTCATCGGCATGAGCGGCGGCGTCGATTCGTCCGTCGCCGCCTACCTGCTGAAAGAGCAGGGCTACGATGTCGTCGGCATGACGATGAAAGTCTGGCTTACCGACTGCATCTCGCAAGCCGAGGACGCCTGTTGCGGCCCGTCCGCCATCGCCGACGCCCGCGCCGTGGCTCATACCCTCGGCATCCCGCATTACGTCATCGACGAGTCGCCCGATTTCGAGAAAACCGTCATCGACTACTTTGCCGCCGAATACCGCGCCGGGCGGACGCCCAACCCGTGCGTCATTTGCAACGAAAAGGTGAAATTCGGCAACCTCTGGACCAAAGCGAGCGCCTTGGGAGCGCGTTACATCGCCACGGGTCACTACGCCCGCGTCGAGCACCCCGAAGGGGGCCGCTCCGTGCTGCGCAAGGGGGCCGACCGGCGCAAAGACCAGAGCTATTTTCTCTTCAGCCTGCGGCAGGAACAGCTTGGGCGCGCGCTGTTGCCGCTGGGGGCGATGTCAAAGCCGGAGATTCGCGAAATCGCCCGCCGGATTGGCCTCAAAGTGGCCGAAAAAGCCGACAGCCAGGAAATCTGCTTCGTGCCGGGCAACGACTACAAAGTTTTTCTGCGCCAGCGCCTCGGCGAGGCGGATTTTCACCCAGGTGGCATCTACGACCCAACCGGGCGGCGGCTGGCCGATCACGACGGCATCGAATTCTTCACCATCGGCCAGCGAAAAGGGCTTCCGGGCGGTTCGCCCCAGCCGTTGTATGTGATCGACATCGACCCAACCACGAACCGCGTGATCGTCGGCGGCGCGGCGGATCTCCTCACGGAAACTTTCTTGATTGATCACGCCCATTGGCTCGACGACGAGCCGGAGGGACCCTTCGAGGTGAACGTCAAAATCCGCTCAGCTCACCCCGGCACCGACGCCACGGTGACGCCTTTGGGCGAGGGACGCGCGCAAATCCGCCTTCACGTTCCGCAACGGGCGGTGACCCCCGGTCAGGCCGCGGTTTGCTACGCGGGCGACCGGGTGCTTGGAGGCGGCTGGATCGCGCGCCGGTGATCAGGCTCGCTGCTTGAAATGCAGCTCCGATTGCGAGCGGAGCTTGTCGGCGGCTTGTTCCGGCGTCAGATCGCGCTGGGCTTCCGCCAGCATCTCGTAGCCGACCATGAATTTCTTGACCGTCGCGGAACGCAAGAGCGGCGGATAAAAATGGGCGTGCAGTTGCCAATGTGAAGCGTCGCCCTCCACCATGGGCGCGCCATGCCATCCCATTGAGTAGGGGAAGGAGCACTCAAAGAGATTGTCGTAGCGGGTCAGGAAGCGTTTCAGGATTTCGGCGAGCGCAGTCCGCTCCGCTTCGTTGAGGTCCGGGAGCCGCAGAACGTGCCGCCGGGGTAGGAGCAAGGTTTCATAAGGCCAGGTCGCCCAATAGGGGACGAGCACCACCCAGTGTTCATTTTCCACCACGATCCGCTCGTTCGCTTCGGCTTCGAGCTTCAGGTAATCGAGGAGCAGCGGCGATCCGTGCGCTTGAAAATGCGCCAACTGTTGCGTCTCTTCCTTGCCCGGTTCGTTGGGGATGAAATCGCTCGCCCAGATCTGCCCGTGCGGGTGAGGATTCGAGCATCCCATGATCTCCCCTTTGTTCTCAAACACCTGCACCCAGCGGTAGGTGCGGCTCAAGTCTTCGACCTGGCTTGCCCAGACGTCCACCACGCCGCGAATCGCCTCCACGGGCATCTCGGGCAGCGTCCAGTCGTGCCGGGGCGAGAAGCAGATCACCCGGCAGGCGCCCTTCACCGGTTCGCTGCGCAGGAAGCCAGGGCCGCTGGAGGCGGCTCCCGCTTCAGGGAGGATCGCCGCGAAATCGTTGTCGAAAACAAAGGTTTCGGCGTAATCCGGATTGCGTTCCCCGTTCATGCGTTGATTGCCCGCGCAGAGGAGACATTTGGGATCATGCGCCGGACGCACTTCCCGGGGGGCTGTTTCCTGTTTGCCCAGCCAGGGGCGTTTGGTGCGGTGAGGGGAAACCAGGATCCAGTCCCCATTGAGGGCATTGTAGCGGCGGTGCGGGTAGTCGAGAGATAATGGAGTCATTCTGAAAAGATTGAGGGTCGATTTTAACAGGCGCCGCAATGAAATCCAGATGTGAATGCTGCTTCCTGCCTCCCCCATTTCCTGATACGCTCAGTTTTTCCGTAAACATGGCCAATCCGTCCAGCTCCATGCCCCACCTTTCTCCCCTCGAAGCCGCCGCCCGCGTCGCCGCGTTGCGCCGCGAAATCGAAGAACACAACCGCCGCTATTACCAAGAGGCGGCCCCGACGATTTCCGACCAGGAATACGACCAGCTTTACCGCGAACTGCTCGATCTCGAAACGCGCTTCCCTGAACTCGCTTCGCCGGACTCCCCCACGCGGCATGTCGGCGGCGTGCCGCTGGAAGAATTTGCGCAGATCCACCACCAGGTGCCGATGCTCAGCCTGGATAACACCTATTCCGAGGCCGAAGTCGCCGCGTTCTTTGTCCGGCTCGAAAAACTTCTTCCCGGCCAGAAGATCGAGACCGTCATCGAGCCGAAAGTGGACGGCGTGGCCATTTCGCTTCTCTACGAAGAGGGTGTGCTGCGGTACGCCGCCACGCGCGGCGACGGCACCACCGGCGATGACGTGACCCAAAACGTCCGCACCATTTCCAGCGTCCCGCAGCGGCTCACCGGCGCGCACCTTCCCGAGCGGCTCGAAGTGCGTGGCGAGATTTACCTGCCCAAGGCACGCTTTGCCGCCCTCAACGAGGAGCGCAACGCCGCGGGCGAGCCGCCCTTTGCCAATCCCCGCAACGCTGCTGCCGGGTCGCTCAAACAGCTCGACCCGGCCATCGTCGCTCAGCGCGGGCTCGGGGCGATCTTCTACGGCCTGGGCGTTGTGGAAGGAGCCTCCTGGCCGACCCACCGCGCCGCCCTGGCCGCCTTGCGCGGGTTGGGTCTGAGCATCCACGAACGCGTCTGGACCGCCACCACGCTGGACGAAGTGCTCGCTGCCATCCACGAACTCGACACCGTGCGGCACGGCTTCCCCTTTGAAACCGATGGCGCGGTGATCAAAGTCGATGCCGTCCTTCAACGCGAAGCCCTCGGGTTCACCGCCAAATCCCCCCGCTGGGCCATGGCCTACAAATACAAGCCCGAGCAGGCCGAAACGCGGCTCCTGGACATTATCGTGCAAGTGGGCCGCACCGGCGTGCTCACTCCCGTGGCCGAGTTGGAGCCGGTCTTCGTCAGCGGCAGTACCGTGGCCCGCGCCACGCTCCACAACGAAGAGGAAGTGGCCCGCAAGGACATCCGCGTGGGCGATCTTGTCGTCGTCGAAAAAGCGGGCGAGGTGATTCCCGCCGTCGTTGAAGTCCGCAAGGAGCGGCGCACGGGGGATGAGCGCGTCTTCAAAATGCCCGAGACCTGCCCCGCGTGCGGAGGCCCCGTGGTGCGCGATGAAGGCCAGGTCGCCGTTCGGTGCGTCAACGCCAGTTGTCCCGCGCAACTCAAGCGGCGGCTGGAGCATTTCGCCTCGCGCGGCGCGATGGACATCGAGGGGCTCGGCGAAGCGATGGTGGAACTTCTCGTCGAGCGCGAACTGGCCCGGAATCTGGCCGACATCTACCGGCTCAACGTCGCCAAGCTCGCCTCGCTCCCGCGCATGGGCGAAAAGAGCATCGCCAACCTCCTTGCGGCCATTGAGGAGAGCAAAAAACAGCCCCTCTGGCGGCTCATTTTCGGGCTGGGCATCCTCCATGTCGGCGTGACCTCGGCCCGCGCGCTGGCGGTTCATTACCACTTGCTCGACGCCCTCATGGCGGCCACGGCGGACGAATTGCAACGCATCCCGGATGTCGGCCCGGTGGTTGGTCCGGCCATCGTTCAACACTTTGCCAACCCTGGCACCCGCGCCGTCATTGAACGGCTGCGCGAGGCGGGGCTCAATTTCGGTGAACGCGACGAACCGGCGGCGCAAAAGACGACGGGCGGCCTCTTTGCCGGAACCACCTGGGTGCTCACCGGCGCGCTTAGCGAACCGCGCGACGTGGTGGCCGAAGTGATCCGCACCCACGGCGGCAAAGTCACCGAGTCGGTCAGCAAGAAAACGAGCTACGTCCTGGCCGGGGAAGAAGCCGGGAGCAAGCTGGACAAGGCAATAAGTCTTGGGGTGAGTGTGCTCAACGAGACTGAGTTTAGAAGATTGATTGAAGGAGGGAGCGATAAGTAATCTTACCTTGGAGATTGATCTTTAGTAGTTGTGACCACGGCTGATGATTTACAACACGTTTAGGTTTATCAGCATCGGAAGTGGGTTCCATAATTTGAATTCAATCCCCTTAGTCCTCTGCATGCAAGCTTGCACTGCCAGTGTAACCCCGTCTAGCAGCCCCGTACAGGGGTTTTCTTGAAAGGCTGCGGACTGGGAAACCGTGACGAGAAATCGAGGTAAGATTCAGCTTGGCAGAGGGCGGGGGAAAGGGCAGATTTTCACACCTTCTTTTTCGGGCGGTTAGCTCAGTGGCAGAGCAGGACTTTTACACAGTCAAGGTCAGAGGTTCGACCCCTCTACCGCCCATTTTGCAAGCGTTCGTAATTCACGACGCTCCACCTGTTCCAAGGCCAGCATATACCGAGACTCGTAAAATCGGGATTTCGGCGGGTTGAAATTCTCAGTAAAATCTTCCAGAAATGCTGAAATTCCAGAGTGATTTCTGTTTTTTGGGAAGTTTCGGAAAAACCAGGAAAACGCTCAAGAGTCAGTGTAAAACTACCGCTCTAACTGCCCGATTGCAACTGTGCGGCCAAACCCATAGCCGCCGCGTGAACGCAGGGCAAGCAAATCCTTGCCCCACTCTTTACGCTAAATCTCCTTCTGCGGTTCCTTCGATTTCTCGACCACGGCGTAGGCGTTGTGGTTATGGATCGACTCGAAATTTTCCGCTTCCACGCGGTACCACCGAATGTTGGGCTCCCGCTCGGAGAGTGAGGCGACGTTGCGCACCAGGTCTTCCACGAAGACCGGATTCTGGTAGGCGCGCTCCGTGACGGCTTTTTCGTCGGGCCGCTTCAGGAGGGAATACAATTCGCAGCTCGCGCACCGCTCGACGAGCTGGATGAGGTCTTCAATCCAGATCGGCTGGTTGAACCGCACGGAATACGTGACCTGCCCCCGCTGATTATGCGCCCCGTAGGCGCTGATCGCCTTGGAACACGGGCACAGGGTGGTGACGGGGACGATGACCGTTGCCACAAAGTCGGACTTGTTTCCATCGGTGCTGGCGGCAAAGCGGACGGTGTAATCCATCACCCCCACCGCGCCGCTCACGGGCGCTTTTTTTTCCAGGAAAAAGGGGAATTCGAACTCCAGATGCGCTTTTTGCGAATGGAGCTTTTGGCGCAGCCGCTCCAGGATTTCGCGCACGTTGTCGATGTGAATCACCGGGCCGTGCTCGTTGAGCGCCTCCACAAAACGGCTCATGTGGGTCCCTTTGTATTGGTGGGGCAGATCGACCGTCAGCGTGAATTGCGCCACGGTGCTTTGGACCGAGCGGGCTTTATCGCGGATCTGGATCGGGTAACGCAGGTTTTTGACGCCCACGCGGTCGATGGGAATCCGCCGGTAGTCGGGTTCGCTTTGCGTATCTTTGAGGTGCTGGATGGGCTGGAGTTCCATGGGCGTGTCTCACAGGATAACATCATTTCCACGCAGGCCAAGCCGCAGGGGGCTTAAATGGCATACTTTTGCGCGATCCAGGCCGGGATTTTTGCCGCCCGGCCTGTCTGGATGTCGATCATCGTGTAGTGGAAATGCCCATCACAGGCGAGTTTGCCGTTCGTTTTTTTGCGAATCTGAAAGCCCACGGTGACGCCGTCGGCGTGCATCGTTTCCACCCAGGTGGTGACGATCATCCCGTCGCCCAGCGTCAGCGGACGCTTATACTCTACGTGCGCCGTGCGGACGACCCAGCCGAACCCGGCCTTGAGAAACTCGTCCATGGAAAGATAGTAACAGCGCGCCATCTGGTCGTACCGCGCCGCCAGAACGTAGTCGAAATAGCGGCTGTTGTGGACATGGCGGTTCATGTCGATGTCATCGGGGCGGACCTGCAACTCGGTCTCGAACCGGGTGCCAACGACGGGGAAAGAAGCATCAGTCATAGCGATTTCAGTTAGCCCACCTTGCCCAGCGCAAAAGAGAGCAGGACCAGAAAAAGCACCGCCGACGTGATCGCCACATACGCCCAGTCCTTTTCCAGATAAAACGCCACCACGGAAACTGCCACCCGCAGCACCGGCGTCGCAATGAGGAGCAACAAGCCCGGCGCGATCAACGCCTCGCCCCGCAGTTGCGCGGCGGCTTGCAGGAAACCGGGGAGGGTCAGCAGCGTCAGGTTGGGATGCGCCAGCAAGCGGTGGAAATCCTCCACGGTCCCGCCCGCCCGGCCATATTCGCCCGGCTGGATAAACCCGAACGCCGTCCCGATGGCCAGAAGCAGCAAACTAATGAACACCCCCCAGCGCAGCAATTCGCTGATAATCAACTCAACCCGGAAGGAAGCGGACATGTTGGAATTCATCGAAACCCTTTCAGAAGCATTTGAATGGCGCTGATCACCAAAACCACCACGAAACCATTGCGAATCCAGTGGCTGTGAAGGTGGCCCAGCAGCCGCGAACCGAGCTTGGCCCCCAGCAACACGCCCACCGCCACCGGCGCGGTCACGAACGGTTGCACATCGCCGCGCATGAAATAAACGGCTGCGCCCGTTGCCGCCGTCACGCCGATCATAAAATTGCTCGTTGCCGTGCAAACCTTGATGGGGATGCCCATGGCCAGGTTCATCACCGGCACTTTGAGCACGCCGCCGCCAATCCCCAGCATCCCGCTCAGCACCCCGGCCACATAACTGACCGCCAGCCCCCAGGGCGTGCGCGAAACGCGATAAGCAATTTCCTGGTTGAGCGCCTTGTCAAAATAAGAGCTGTGCAACTGCAAGCGGTCGGCCCAGGCATCCGGCGGCAGCGAACGAGCCGCCTGGGGTTGCGGGCGGGACATCGACCACGCCGTATAGACCAGCACCGCGCCGAAAAGCAGGTAAAGCCAGTGACCCGAAATGAGAGCCGCCAGAAACGCCCCGCAGAGAGCCCCCGCCGCCGTGGCGATCTCCAGCAACATCGCGAGCCGCAGATTGGTCAACCGTTGGCGCACATAACCCGACGCCGCGCCGCTGGAAGTGGCGATCACCGAGACAATGGAGGCGGCAATGGCGACGCGGATATCCACCCCCATTAAGAGCGTCAGAGCGGGCACCACGATAATGCCGCCGCCGACGCCCACGAGCGAGCCGAGCAGCCCCGCGGCAATGGAAATCGCGGCGATCAGCAACGTAAAAAAGAGCGGCGTCATGCGTCAAAGCGGGGAAATTTCCCCAAAGCTGGAACGTGGGCGGCAAAAAAACATCCCCTTAAGCTCATCGGGAGAACCCGGAAGAGTCAAGAGTGGATGTGCTTAACCACGAGCGGCGCGCGTGATTGGAAGTGGTGGAGAATTTCCAGCCGGGGCGCATGAGTGAAGCATCCCCAACGGGGATGAATGTGCATAGCCGTGGGCGCAAGCCCACGGAACAGACGAGGGGATACAGCGGCCCTGAAGGGGCCGAACCCAAACGCGCGCCATTTCCTTCATCCCATCCACTGTGGGTTCAACCCTTTCAGGGTTGACGCCAGTTGCTTTTGTTTGCGTGGGTTTCACCCACGGCTATTCAGGTTCATCCCTTTTGGGGATCATTTACGGGCCATCGTATCTATTTTGCATCATTTTTAATCATGCCCCCGAGCGGTCGAATGGATCAAAGCGACGCCGGATAACTCCCTGCCAGGGTGAATTCCGCCAGAACATGCCCTTTCATGGCCTTGAAAAGCTCGTTGGCAAAGAAGCCGTCCTTGAGGTTGAGTTTGGCGTCGAGGGCGTACACGTGCATCTCGTAGACGTGCGCCTTGTCGGGAGGGGCCATCCCGCCGTAGCGCGAAGCCTCGGCGTCGGTCAGCTTGGCGCTCCCCAGCAACGGCGAAGCCCAGCTATTGACGCCCTGCACAAACCGCCCGGCGGGCTTGGCGCTGGCGTTTTCCTCGAGTTCGGATGCCGTCAGATTGGCGGCCACCCAGTGAATCCATGAAAATCGCGCCACGGGGATCGCGTCCCTGTCCTCGAAGAAAATCGCGAACGATTGCGTTTCTTTGGGGGCGTTGTGAATCTCTATCGGCAAGGAATAATCCGGCATTCCTTTAAGAAAATGGGTTCCATGTTTGCCGTATTTCAGATCAATGACCCCGTTTTTGATGCCTTGGCTGGTCACAGTCATTCCATCGATGGGCTGAGAAGATGCCATGGAGCCCAGCATGCCAAAAAAACAAAGCGCCGGCAGTAAAAAAGCGAAAGGGTTCATTGGAATCATCATAAGAGATCGATTACTTTGCTTGGAAAGGGTTGCCCCTTGGCAGAGTTTCTATGGATAAGGCGCAGGAAAACTGACATAAAGAAGGCCCCCCCGAAAGCCAATACCCACGCGAAACCAATATCAGAGATAAGCCGAGAAAGTTTGTCGCGCCGGAGTTCCCTGCAAACAATAGAAATGCGCTATGATTGAGCCTTCTGATTTAACCCCGGAGGGTCATGCGCTGCGCGATCAAATCATCGGGTTGGGAGCGCAATCGCTCCGCAAGAGCTATTACCCTCAGCTCCAGCAGCAGATTGACGAACTCAAGGCGGCGAAGGCGGCGCTGGAACAGACTCTCAAAGACCTCGAAGTGGCGCGTCAGCGAGCCGAGGAAAACGAGCGGAAATTCCGGCTGCTTTTTGAGGGGATCACCGATGGCATCATCGTCGTCGACCCGGATACGGAAGAATTACGAAAGGTTAATCCCGCCTTTTGCCAAATGCTGGGCTATAGCGAGGCGGAACTTTTGCAACTCACCATCCCCTCCCTTCATCCTCCCGAGGAACTGCCGCAGGTGAGGGAGAAAATTGCCAAGCAAAAACGCGGCCTAACGGTTCTCATAAAGAACCTGGCATTCCTACGCAAGGATGGCACCCGTTTCTACGCCGATATCAATGGAACCGCCATCGATCTTGAGAACCGGCATTACGTGCTAGGCGTTTGCAGGGACATCACCGAACGCAAACAGGCGGAAGAGCAGCTTCACGAGCGGGACGAGTTGATGCGTTATATTATTCAACACGACCCCAACGCCATCGCCGTTTTTGATAATCAACTCCGGTACATTTTTGTCAGCGACCGCTTTCTCCATGATTACAACGTTAAGGAGCAGGATGTCATAGGGAAGCCGCACTACCTCATATTCCCCGAGATGCCGGAAAAATGGAAAGCCGTGCATCAACGATGTCTGGCGGGAGCCGTTGAAAGGAACGAGGACGATTCGTTTGTGCGCCTCGATGGCTCCATTACCTATGTCCGATGGGAATGCAGGCCGTGGTATCGAGCGAATGGGAAAATCGGCGGAATGATCGCCTATACGGAGGTCACCACCGAGCGCAAACTCGCGGAGCAGAAGCTGCAACGCAGCGAGGCCGATCTCGGGCGAGCCCAAGCGATGGCCCATTTGGGAAGCTGGTCATGGGACATCGTTTCGGATCAGGTCTCATGGTCGGACGAGATGTTCCGGATTTATGGGGTCGATCCGGCTGCTTTTACACCGAGCATGGCCAGCGTGATGCCGTTGATCCATCCGGATGATTTATGGAAGCGGGATCGCGCCCTGCAGGAGATAATCGCCGGGCGCTCTCCCGAGTCCTACGATTACCGCATTATCCGGCCCGACGGAAGGGAGCGCGTCATCGAGGTCAAAGGCATCCAACTCGAACTCGATCCAGAGGGGCGGACGCAAAGAATGTTCGGGGTTGTGCAAGACATCACCGAACGCAAACGGGACGTGGATGAACTTCACCGGCTCAACCGCCTTTATGCCGTATTAAGTCAGGTGAACCAAGCGGTGGTCCATGGCGGTTCACAGCAAGAACTTTTGGAGCAGATCTGCAAAATTACCATTGAGTACGGCAAATTCAAGATGGCATGGGTGGGAAAGATCAATAATGAAACCTATCAAGTCATCCCGATTGCCGAGGCGGGAGACGCAGGCGGCTATCTTGACCATATCAGCGTCTACGCGGATGATCGTCCCGAAGGCAGAGGGCCGATAGGGACCTCCATCCGCGAAGAGCGAACGTATGTCAGCAATGATTTCCACCACGACCCGGCCACCCTTCCGTGGCGGGAGGCCGCCGTCCGTGTTGGCTTCCGGGCCATCATTTCGCTCCCGCTCAGAAACGAAGGAAAAGTCTATGGAGCGTTTGCCGTTTACGCGGGGGAGCTGGATTACTTTCACGACAAGGAAGTGAAGCTGCTTGAAGAGGTGGCTTCGGATGTTTCCTTCGCGTTAGATCACTTGAACCAGGAAATGCGGCGCCAGCAAGACGAGGTGGCGCTCAGGCAAGCCAAAGAAGAGGCCGAAGCCGCGAACCGGGCGAAGGATCAATTCATTGCCGTGCTGAGCCACGAATTGCGGACCCCCATCACCCCCGTCCTGACCGCCATCATCCTTTTGCAATCACGCGAAGAAATGTCTGATGAGATCAGGGCGGAGATGGAGATCATCCGTCGCAATGTCGAACTCGAAGCCAAACTCATCGACGATTTGCTGGACGTCACGCGCATCAGCCGAGGAATTATAGAACTGCACCGCGAGGAAGTGGACGTCCATGCCTGTCTCCTGAAAACCTTGGAAATATGCCGAAGCGAGATCGTCGAAAAAGGCATTGAGGTCGTGATGAACCTGCGCGCCAAAGAATTTCATGTTCTGGCGGATTCGGCACGCCTCCAGCAGGTTTTCTGGAATCTCCTCAAAAACGCCGTGAAATTTACGCCCACGGAAGGCCTGATCTCCATCGGCACCACCCACACCGGCAAGCGGCTGAAAATCGAGATTGCCGATACGGGGATTGGGATTGAACCCGAAATCTTGCCGCGGATATTCAACGCCTTTGAGCAGGGAGAACAGACCCGAATCCGCCGGTTTGGCGGCCTGGGATTGGGCCTGAGCATCGCCAAGGCCGTGGTGGAATTGCACAACGGCAGCCTTACAGCCTACAGCGAAGGGCAAAACAGAGGATCGGTATTCACGGTGGAATTGGAAACCATCACCTCCACATCGGGAGCCGTGCCTTCTGGTAAACCGCCATCGGCGCCGAAGGCGGGGCCGTGCAAAATCTTGTTGGTGGAAGATCATGCCGACACGCTGCGCATCCTGTGCCGGCTGCTCGAAAAATGGGGTTACCGGGTCGAATGTTCAGACAGCGTTGCCCAAGCCCTGGATTTAGCGGCGCGTGAATCATTTGACATCCTGATCAGCGACCTTGGGCTGCCGGACGGCAGCGGCTTGGACATCATGCGTCAAACCAAGGAACGCTACGGTTTGCGGGGGATCGCCTTAAGCGGTTTTGGAACGGACGACGACCTGCGCCGGAGCCGCGAGGCGGGTTTTGAGGAGCACCTCACCAAGCCGGTGGGGATTGAAGGACTGCGTGCGGCCCTTGAGCGAATGCTGTCGCAAGGGCCGGAACGCAAATGATTGCAGCGATGCGGCAAGCTTTATGGCAGATCGACGGAATGGATCCAGGATGCCGATTCTTTTCCGGAGCGTCTTGTCATGTGCTGGCCGGTCCGCAAGCTAAGGATCCGCAGGACCGCGCAGGACGGAGGAACCGAACGTCGTCAAAATAATACTGCCGGGATCCGCTGGATCGAATTGCACGCGCATGATGTTGCAGAATGGCAGTGACTTGAACGGCGTCCACGTCTGGCCATCGTCGCGGCTCAGGTAAAGCCCCGCGTCATCGGCCCCTTCGCAAAGCGTCATGTATATCCACCCCGGGTGGCTGGGATCATACGTCGCCCCGAAATGTTCGGAGCCTTTCCTGACCAGTAGATTCCATGTCTTGCCACCGTCCTTCGTCCGATAGAGGCCACTCTCATCGTGTCCGTGAACTCTTCCTGCGCCCACGAGAACCGTCTGGCTGTCATCCGGTTTTACCGTGAAATCCTTCGGCCACGCGAGCGGCAGCGATGCATTGATTTTTGTCCATGTCGCCGCGCCATCCGTCGAGCGGTAGATGCCCGCGCCCTCGGTATCATACACGTTGCGATTTGTTTTTTTCGCAGTCACCAAACAAAATAACGCGCCGCCCTTGTGCAGGATGAGCCGGCAGCATCGCATGTTGTGATCGCTTCCCAAGCCGTCGCTTTTCCGCGTCCACGTTTTTCCACCGTCGGTTGATTTGTAGACCCCTTTTTCAAATATCGAAGCGTAAAGGGTGCGGCCATTTTCCGGGGACGACGGGTCCAGCACCACGGACACGCAAGGCCCTTCCGGGAGATTCAGTTTCTTCCATGTCTCGCCGTGGTCATCGCTTACCGCCACGCCGCCTTCCGGAGTCACCGGGTGGTGTTCGCTGATGATATTGTCATTGGGAATGTCGTGCGTCTCGGAGAACGCGCCCCACACGCGTCCTTTCACCGCCGGATCAAATGCGAGTTCATAGGTCGTATTTTTCCAAGGGATAGCGGAGGCATCCCATATCCATGTTTTGCCCCCATCAACGCTGTGCGACAAACCGAGATCGGTGTAACAAATAAAGTGGCGCTGGGGATCGAAGGGATCGATGTAATAATTCCACGTGGTGGTCACCGTCAATCCATTGCAGGCCCACGCGTTGCTCTTGCCCTGCTTCACCGGTTTTCCGCCCTGGCTGCTTTTCCAGCTCTTGCCGCCATCCTGCGTATAAAACAAAAACATATCGGTGGCCATGAGGAGCGTGTCCGGATCGCCGGGATTGATCTCCATGTCGAACGGCTCCTCCTGATCACGGCGGCCTTGGGCGAGCGTCTCCCGGTCATCCTCGACATTGTAAATGCCGGTAAATCTCGGGTCGGAAAAAAAGACGGCCTTCCACGTTTTTCCGGCATCGTCGCTGCGATAGACCGTGTTGTGATTCGGCGGATAGTAGCTCGTGCCGGGGCAATAGGCATAGACGCGGTCCGGAGCCCTGTCCGTAGTCATCAGGAACCGGTATTTCGCGATTTTGCCGTTTGCCCACTCGCTGCTCCGTTTGGTTTGCACGTTCAGATCGGGGTTCATCACGCTCTGCCATGTCCTGCCGCCGTCCGCCGATGCATAGATGCCCCCACTGAGTTTTCCCTGTTCGGACCCGCATTCCACCGCCGCGTAGAGCATCGTATGCCTCCCGTCCGAGCCGCCTGCAAAACCGGTGATCTTGCGTTCGGGCAATGATTGCGCGATGCGGCTGAAGCTTTTGCCATTGTCCTCGGAGAGAAAAATTCCCCTTTTCGTGCCCGCTACGTAAACGCCCTTCCGGGTCCGGTCCGCGCAAATCCCCATGAGCCCGTCTGCAATTCCCTTGCACTTGGCCCATGATTTGAAATGGTCGGCGCTAAGCCACAGGTCGCTATCCGTGGACACGAAAAAGTTGCCGCCATCCATGTAAAGCCGTTGCATCTGCGCTTCCCATGGCGTGTGGGCGCCGGCCGGCTGCCATGTCCTGCCGTAATCGGTGCTGATCTTGAGCGAGTTGTCCCGCCCATCCGGCGCGTAGATGACGTTGGGTTTCACGGGATCAAACAGCGCCGGGCAGGTGATGGAGCTTTGCAGGAACGAATGATGCACACTCTCCCAATTCTGCCCGCCATCGCGCGAGATATAGTCGCTGCTCATGTCGCAGGCCAGCATCATCAGGTTTCCGTCGTGGGGCGACACGCTCGGGGCAAACATTCCGCCGCCGCCGCTAAGGCCCAGCGGTTTCCACACTGGATCGTGTTGATCAGCGTCTGCCGCGAAAGATGAAACGGCCAGGGAGCACAAAAGCAGGCCCTGGCGCAAATGGAGGAGTAATTTTCGGATCATAAGGGTAAGTTCGCCGATTTTTCGGCGCCATCACGAGGCCGTTGTCATTCGGGATTTTCCATTTGGGTTCATTTGGCGCACGGAGCGGGGCAATATTGGTTTTGAGCGAACGCTTGATTTGCGTCCCCCGAACCTTTAGAAGTGCGAAATACGTTCCATGAGCATTCCGGTAAAGACACTCGGCAGCCTTCGTAAGAGTGGTTCCATGCTGAATATTCTATCGGGTTGCCCAAACAGATTACAGGCGAGAAATTCTCCGGTGAAAAATCTGTTGTAAGTGGTTCGTTTTAAGTTATTTGCGCCCGTAGCTCAGCCGGATAGAGCAACGGATTTCTAATCCGTGGGTCGGGTGTTCGAGTCACCCCGGGCGCACTTTTAAAATCCTTCTGAAATCCGCTTAAATACAAGGTTTACGGCCAATTCTGGCAAAATCGCCACTTTCTCTATAATACCCCATAAAACGCCACTTTGCCTCCGAAAAACAGTTCCAAAACAGTTCCAGATTTTTAAACCACGGATTACGACTTGGCCGGGTTGAAAAAGAGAGCTAAAAAGGTTCCGGACACGCAACAGCATCTTAGTGGGAAGCTCTATCCGGGCATCTCGTCCCAGATATTCCCCTGAAGGAGGCGACCGTGAAGCTTTTTGAAGACTCCGCCCCACTGCTTAAAGTAGAAGGCAACCCCGGCATTCTGGCACTGGTCGTGTATCTCGATTACCCACTTTTTGTCCATGGGTCAAGCTCCTGGTCCTGACTCACCTCCCACAATAATCCAGTCGACTCCCTTGAGTTTCAAGCGAGGCATTGGCGCAAACAATGGCTCCAGCGACAGAAATTTAACATGTGCTCCCGTTTTTCGCAGAAGATCTACCCTGTGAAGATAATCTGGGTGTTCAACCGTTACCCCTTGGCAAATATTCGTGGCCCTGGCCAGCTTGGGATCGAGTTCCGCAAGGTGTTCTGCTCGTTTGGTCAGTATTTGATACCGATGGCGGTCTGTACGAGCTTTGTAGGGAGGATGTTTGGGACCGTATCGCCGTGGTGGACCGCCGCCTACTCGCCCTGGAAATCGTTGTTCGCGCGAGGACGGCCACAACGGTATGAAAAGCCAGCTTCGTGGCCTCTGCAATCGGTTTGCTCAATTTGAGAAGAAGGCAATCCGTTTGATTGTCGTTGAGACGGCACCGCCGGGGATCGTTGTGGCCGTGCTGGGCATGCTGAAGTTCATCGGTAAGTTGTGAGGCTATGGCAAGTTGAAACATTTGCCCGGAGCAGATATACGGGCCGGATTTCATATGAATTATGAGGCAGGAGAGGCCTTGGTGGAAGGTCGGGAATACCTCGATGGAGCAGGCAGGGAATTGCTGCATAATGTGATACTGAGGAGTATTATTTGCAAGAAATGTCTTGCTGCCAGAGGGCGAATTTAGGTTAATTACGGCAAATATTTCCGAGACAGGGACGTTTGAGCTTTGCAGGAGTTGTCCTGCTGGAGACGGAGCCGACCGGACATTTATTAAAAACAGGCAATTTATGAACCAACTGATCATCGTCAATTGCGTGCTTCGTGCATACTCCTTCAGTTACGGCTGTGTGTGACTTTCTTCCCTCGAATTCTAAAAAATCCTGCCATTCCTCCGAAACTGTCCCCGTTTTACCCCTCACCCTCATTCCCTCAATTCTCATATGACTAAGCATGTGATCTCTGCTGTCCTTGGCTCTCTTTGCGCCATCCTCCTCTGTGTGCCTCATTCCTTGGGTCAAAGCCTCTCCGGCAGCAGTCTTAATGTGTCCGGGACGGCAACCATTGGCACCCTTATCTCGGGCTCGGGCTCAATCAATCTTCTGAGTTCCAGCACCGCAAATCTGAATACACTGGGAGTCACTGGAGCGACGACGCTGCAAGGCGGACTGAGCGTGTCGGGCACGGCGGACATACTCGGAAATAGTATGTATTTTGCCTCTTGGTTGAGCAATCCCTCCATGCCAGGGATTGCAATTACCTACAACGATGCCACAAGCACGCCAACCGTAACGCCTTCGCTGCTAAAGTGGACTGCAACTCAGCCCTTGCATGAATGGCTATGGGAGCACAATACAGCCGACCAGAGCTCGACTGTCCCAATGATGAAACTGGATTCGAGCCATGTGTTGACGATCTATGACACCACGGGCAATCCGGCTATCGTGTTGGACCCGAGCGGAACAGTTTCCATGAACGGCGGTAATCTGCTGACGCAAACTGCAGCCGATGCACTTTATCTTCCAGCCAATGCCGGACTATCTGCTTCCAATGGGAATATAGGAATTGGGACAGCCAATCCTCAAGCTAAGCTGGATGTCGCCGGGAATTTGAGTGTGCATTCAGGTTCGTCATCTGCTTTGTTTGTCAATGCGACAACGGGAGGAGTTGGACTTGGTACAAATAATCCAACTCACGCCCTGACTTTTTCATCGTCATCAACAGGTATTGCATTATACAATACATCCGATCAGATAACTGATTATGAAAGAGTTCATTTATATTGGTCAGCAAATGCGTTCAATATAAATACGGAGAACGCTGGGGCTGGCAGCGCTAGAAGTTTAAGCCTATTTAGTGGCTCATCTATCAGGTTGAATGGGAACGGCGCTATTTTAGACGTCAGTCAAAACGCATCAAATAAATTCAACTTCAATTTTACAAATACAACACTTCCTGGGCCGGTAACTAATTTTACAGGCACTCTCGGTGCTTCCAATGCTACACAGGCAATGTGTGGAATTTCGCCGACTATTAATCAATCTGGCACAGCGGGTTACACAGCCTTGCTCATTAATCCAACACAAAACACCATAGGTTCTGGTTCTAAAAATCTCATAGAGGCCCAAGTGAATGGAACTGATAAATTTACTGTAGATAATTATGGGGATGGCTCCTTTCTCGGGAACGTGGGGATTGGAACGTCTTCACCTGTCGCTCATCTTCAGGTTACTGGAGGTTGGGCATATCCTGTTATTGCTATGCCTGATTCCACACACTCTAAATACTCTACTGGATTTGGTTGCGTCAATGTAAGCGGAGTCGGTCAACGATTAGATTTTTACACCGGGAACAGTGGTACAGATGGCGTTAATCTCAATTCGAATTTTATTCGTATGAGTCTTACTGCAAATGGGCTCCTCGGTATTGGAACAACCACTCCGCAAGCCACGCTGGATGTGAATGGTAGCGCCAAAATCGCCGGAAACCTTGCTATCTCCGGCAGCGGTTCGCTTACACTTCCCGATGGAACGGTGCTATCGGGCAGCAACACGCTCAAGAGCGTGATGACCAGCGGCACGGCCTTGACCATTTCCGGCTCTGTTTCCGCGAGTCAAGTCGCAGGTCTGTCCACTGTCGCAACGACTGGTAATTACAGCTCGCTGGCTGGTCTCCCGCGCGCTCTGCAGATCCAGCAAAAATTAAAGATTCGACCCTTCGGAAGACGCAAGAAGCAGATAATTTGCTTTTCGGCCAAGCGATGCAGAAGTGGAATGAGCACCACTACGGTGAGGCGGTCGCTCTATTCCAGAAACATCGGCAGGCATTTCCAAACAGCCCGTGGGCTGGAGAGGCCCAGCTTCACATGGGCTGTCAATCACAGTTTAGCGGCGACTGGGCGGGAGCCAAATACTCGTTTGAATCGATTCTTGCAAATCAAGAGAAGGGATCGGATATATGGCAAAAGGCAAAGCTTCGGCGGGGCGTGTTGCATTACGAACAAGGAGAGCTGAACGAAGCATGCAACACTTTCGCCGAAATGCTGACAACGGAAACAAGCTGGGAGCGGAAGACCTATGCACACGATTGGCTGTTGCGGTTGAACCAACTCAAGGCGCATCAAGTTGCTCTGCGGACTTGCGGGAGGGACAGTGTTGCGTGTGTCCTTGAAATACGCGGTGACAAGGATGGATCTGCTAGATAGTGTGGACACGAGATTGACAAAAGTGAAGAACTGCATAAAAAAGCAGGGAAATCATGGGACAACCTCAAGAAACACCAGCATTCAGACGGCACGATTTGAGTGATCACGCATGGAAATTGCTAGAAACGCATCTACCAGGCCGCAGAGGAGTGTGGGGAGGGATCGCAAAAGACAACCGGCTTTTTATCAACGCTGTGCTCTGGATATTGCGCACCGGATCGCCGTGGCGAGACCTTCCCCCAGAATACGGCGACTGGAATAATACCCATCGTCGCTTTTGCCGCTGGCGTGACAAGGGCATCTGGGAGGGATTGCTTGAGAGGCTTATCGACGCCCCGGACTTTGAGTGGCTCATGATCGATGCCAGTCACGCCAAAGTCCATTCGCATGCAACAGGCGCTCGGGGCGGCAATGAAGCCATAGGCCGCACAAAAGGGGGCTCAACACCAAGATACACCTGGCCGTGGATGCGCATGGTATGCCGGTCCGAGTTATTATTACAGAAGGTACCGTCGCTGATTGCTCAAAGGCTGGCGACCTCATCGCCGACATAGAGGCCGATTACTTGCTGGCTGATCGTGGTTACGATACCGACGCTATTGTCGCACAGTCTCTTTCCCAAGGAATAGAGCCTGTTATCCCTCCAAGAAAACACCGAAAGATCCAGCGCGAATATGACAAATATCTCTATAAATTGCGTCATTTGGTGGAGAACGCCTTCCTCCATCTCAAGCGTTGGCGCGGGATCGCAACCCGGTATGCCAAAAAGGCTTCATCCTTCCTTGCCCTGGTTCAAATCCGATGCCTCGTCCTTTGGCTTGCTATCTCGTGACGACACTATCTAGGGCCAAATTAGTACGTTTGGAGCAGAGGTGGGGCGATAAGAGCAAACGCATACCATAGGCCATGAAAAGCACGCCCAGATGAAAAAATGAGCACCAAAGAAAGCTTCTGGGCAACAGAGGCCACGCGATTGTGACATACGCCTTATCATCCGAACGTTCCAACACACGGGCCCTCCCCATCCAGTGCTGTCCCCGTCAACCTCGCCGAGATTTGTTTTGCATCCCGATCAAATCTCGCTACGAATCGGGTCAGAAACGCGACTTTCTTTGGCTATAAGAGAGCAGTTGAATCGTATGGTATGCCACCGCATTAAAAAACAATCTTTGGTGCAGATTCTCTGATATAGCCACCTCTTCCCGACGCTGGACATCCCACCCATCCCCGGCGTAACGTCGCCCGCGTGACGATAAACCCAGGATACGAACGGCTCGCCCGAGCCTCGCGCATGACGCGCGACGCTTCCCCCTACTTGAGGGGGGCCGCTTCAGCTGCGATTTTGACCGAAAGACGTGGACTAAGCGCATGGAGACGTCGTTCTATTTTTGTATCGTCTTGAGTCAACAGAGACACAGGTTAATCTGCAACCGGTGAAGCTTGATTTTTATTATTATTTGGGGATTCCCCTCATGTTCGTCGCTCTTGCGACGCCTTTGCGGGCACAACAACTGCAATGGGAAAGTGAGGATCTGAAGTTCAATCCTTCGCCAACAGATACAACTGTGGTCGCGCATTTCAAATTCCAGAACATTGGGGCGGCGGATGTAAAGATCGCGTCGATAAGCAGTTCGTGTAGTTGCACAACGCTGGATCTAACGAAGAGAAGTATCCCACCCAATGAATTGGGAGAAATAATAGCGACATTTACGATCGGCACTCGCACAGGGCTGCAGGAAAAGACGATTATGGTGGAAAGCAACGACCGAAATCGCCCTGTGACAATGTTGTTGATGAAAGTGACGATACCGGAGGTTGCGCAAATGCGCCCGAGTTTTCTCTATTGGCTGCCGACAGAAGCACTCACCCCGAAGGAAATCAACTTCAAGGTGATGAACGGATTTCCTGTGCATGCCATCACCGTGGAATCCTCAAATCCAAAAGTTGCCGCTAAGGTGGAACCAGTGAAACCAGAGCAGGAATACAGGATCATCGTGACCCCAAGCAAGACGGATCAGCAGATCATGGCGATGTTGAGCATCAAGACAGATTATCCGCCGGAAAGCCCAAAAATCTTTTACGCGAACGTGCGGGTGCAGCCCGAAAAATGAAACGACTCGCACGCCAAGTCGCCGTTTTATTGATGGCCGCCGCGCTTTTTGCCTCGGTTTCAGCATGGCTGTGGTGGAAGCGAGGGAAATGGGATGTTTTTTGCGATCACTCAATCTTACTTTCAGAAATCTCTGAATCGAAAGAACGCGTTCTCTGGGTGGATGCACGATCTGAGAAGGATTTTGGTCAAAAACATATCCCTAGCGCGGTGCGGTTAACGGAGGATGATTGGAACGAATTGTTGCCGGAATTGTTGAAAGCATGGGAACCTGACTCGATGGTCGTGGTCTACTGCAGCAGCCATAAATGCCACGCGAGCGAAGAAGTAGCCAAACGACTGAGGGAGGAGGTCGGTTTAAAGGCAGTGTTTGTGCTTCGCGGGGGATGGGAAGCTTGGAAAGGAGCGCAGCGATGAACAGCAAGCTCAGAGTGGGTCTCGGGTTTCTCCTGGGGGCTCTTTTTGTCTACGCCGGAATCATGAAAGTATTGGACCCCGCACGTTTTTTTGAGGACGTCCAAAACTACGACATTATCCCTTGGCGATGGGCGACCGTTATATTGACGTTCTATCTCCCCTGGCTGGAAATTATCTGTGGCATGGCTGTTATTGCGCACCCCCTTCGTTTCGGTGCGTTGGTGATCCTAACGGCAATGCTTCTCGTCTTCACTGGAGCAGTAGCAACGGCTTGGGCGAGGGAACTGGACATTTCCTGTGGATGTTTCGGCGGGGCACCCAGCCATCCAAGATACCTCCTTTGGATTGGACGGGATGTTGGATTGACGATCGTTGCCACGGTGTTGGCCATTGCAGAATGGAAGTAACATGAATGTTTTCACAAAGCTAAAGAAAAGAGCCCAGGTAAACCTAAACTCTCCCCTTTTTCCGGTGATCAGCCTGTGGAAAAGTTTCCACAAGCTGCCGGATCAATTCCTCCCAAATGCCAACCCAACGTAAGCGTCCGGCGGGGGACCTCGTGACCTGGGGGACGTAGATTTGAGGGAGGAAGCGTAGGTGTCAGATACGATGGGGCTCTGAGATCTATGCGACTTTACGTAGGGTCTGGCCAGCTTGGGCTTTTACCCATGCTTGGGGTGTCAGATGTTGCACTTGCCAGTTGGTTGCGGGCTTTTGCCCGAGCCAAAGGATTGCAGGCGAAAACCGATCCCATCGATGCTGCGGTGCTGCGGGCCTTTGGCGAAGCCTTGGCTCCACGGCCCACCACAGCTCCCACGGCCCAGCAACAACAGATGGGCGAACTGCTCACCCGGCGGCGTCAACTCACCGAATCGGCCACCTGCGAGGCCACCCGCAAATAACGGCACGCCGCTCGCCTTGAACAGAGCTTTTCCTCAACCGCTTGCTTGGCGAATTCCCGGCCAGCATCTTTTTTAGCCCGCTGTTCTCCCGCTCAAGTTCCTTGAGGCGCTTGGCTTCGTTGACGTCCATCTGCCCAAATTGCCGCTTCCACCGGTGGAAGCTCACTTCGCTGATGTTGTGCTCCCGGCATACTTCCAGGAGGTTCTTGCCGCTGTCCGCTTCCCTCAGGATTCGGATCTTGTCTTCGGTCGTGTATTTCTTGCCTTTCATTTTTGTCTGGTTTTGTTGCCCAGACTAACACTCTTCCTGGCCCGAATAAGCTGAGTCACGTCAGTTCTGCTTGACAGACAAAGGCTAGACCGTGATAGTTGACCCTCGGATTTTGCGCGTCCCGGCGTCGGCCCGCGCCCTGAAGATTCCAGGCTGATGTCTTGGAAAAGAAGGGCACCGTATCCGGCCAAAGAGCATTGCCCCCCGAAAACAACCTGTAAACCTGAGATTATAAAATATGCGATTCATCAGCACTTGTGTGGTTTATGCCTGGCTATTCCAGGCCCTTTGGTTTTCCACTGCCGAAGCGCTGGAGGTAAAAAACAAGTTTATCTCCTTGAAAGTCGATGAAACCACCTCCTTGGCCCAGGTTGCCGACCTCAAAACGGGTACGGTTTACCAACAGATCCCTGGTTTTGAGGTGGCTAAAATCAAAGATGTGGCGGTCTCGGCCCAAAATGACCGGGTGAAAGTTTCCTTCGCTTTTAATAACATGGCGATATCGCTTCTATACCGGCTGGCGCCGGACTCGCCGACGCTCGACGTGACGCTGGAAATGGATCCGGATCAGAAGATCCAAACGGTGAATTTCCCAGTGCCTTTTACCGTTTGTGGGAAGGGCTTTGAGTGGGTTGTCCCGGACGGTTATGGGTTGTTGTACAAAGTGGACGAGCCGGCGATGCCGCACAGGTCCCCCAATGCCATCACCTGCCCATGCCTGGAATGGGCGGGATTGTTCCATCCACAGACCGGGGAGGGGTATACTCTGATCAACAAAGATTTCTATCACGGGGGGGTGGCACTGAAGCTCAAGCAGATTTCCGGCAAAGCCACCTTGGTCCCGGAATTCTCTTTCGGCGGATATCTCGGGAAATTCCAGGAACCACGAAGCGTCAGGTATATTTTCCAGCAGGAGGGCGGCTATGTGAACATTGCGTTGAACTACCGGAAATACCTCATGGAGAGCGGCCATTATCGGAGTCTCGCAGAGAAGGAGAAGGATAACCCGGCGATTGCAAAATTGCGAGGAGCGCCGGTGTTTTGGATTTATCCCGGCAGGGACGGTGTGGACCCCGTATTAAAAATCCTCGACGACATGGTGGCTTCGGGCATGGACAAGTGGTTTTTGGGGCTGGGGTTCAACTATTACATTACCCCAGAGCAAGCCCGGCAAATCCAAAAGAAATTCAACAATGTGGTTGGCATTTATGACAACTACTTCGATCTCATGTCGAAGGAATGGTATCAAGCCAACGGTTATGACAAAATCGCCGTGGAGTGGATGGATCGATACAAGCGATTTGGTCGGATTCCCGAACATGTCGGGCTCGACGAGCGTGGCGAGCTGCGCGCCAACTGCGGCCCCAAAGGGAATCGGTATGTCGGTTCACCGGCTATGAGTTTTGAAGCGGCCAAGGAACGGCTCGAGGCGGAATCGGCTGACTATCGGTATGTCTACCGGTTCTTCGATGTCACCCCGGGAGCGGCGCTGTGGCTCGACCAGGATTACAATCCGCAACATCCGGTGACCCCGAAGCAATCGATGGAAGGGCGCCTGCGGGTATTCAAGCTGTTCTATGACCACGGCATGATCCTAGGGGGGGAAGGAGGCGACGCATGGGGGACGCCTTACTTCACCGTCAGTGAAGGCGGAATGAGCGTCTATCACATGGTGGGGCGCTTGGACCCGGTGCCGCCCGATGAAGACTTCAAGAATTTCAATATGGCGCATGAAAAGAGAGTGCCTGTCAATGGCATCGTGTATGGGGACGCCCGGGTGGCAACCTGGGCCTGGGGCGACAACACGCTCATAGAGCCCGAATACATGCTCAAGAAGGACCTCTTCAACATCCTCTATGGAACGGCGCCCTCCTATCACATCTCCAACCGCACTTATTGGAAAAACAAGGAGAAGATACTCGAATCCTATCGCCGGGTGGTGCCTGTTTATGAAAAGCTCTTTGGAGCGGCATTAATCAATCATCGGTGGCTGACACCCGACCGGAATGTCCAGCAGACTGACTTTTCCAATGGCTGGCACGTCGTGGTGAATTTTGGCCCGACGGCTTTCACGATGGATAACCACGTCACGATTGCATCGATGGGTTTTCATACTTGGTATGACATGCATCCAGCAGGGCAGGTAGTTGGAAGTGCAGGCCCGGCCGGCAACGCCGCAAAAACGCGCTAACGGGAAGTAGAGGAACAAAAGACAACGCCGCCGCGGCCCTCCAGCGCGCGCGGCGGAGCCACGCTCATTAGAGCGGTTTCTATTTAATTTGACGCATGCTCTTCGGCCGCGCGGGCCGTTGCGGGGCATTTCGAGCTTGAGCAGTATTAAAAATACAGCCGCAGCGCTCAAAAAGCCCCGCACCAGCCCATGGCGCTCTCAGATCATTGCGGCAAATTAACCAGAAAACGCTCTAATGCTGAAAAATTAGCAGTTTCTGCTTGCCAACGCGCTTGCAAGTGCTAAAAAAACAGCATGCACGATGATTTGCGCGATCTCAGCCGTAGGGAGCGACAGATGATGGATGTGATCTTTGCCCAGGGCCGGGCAACCGCTGCCGAAGTTCGTCAAGCCATTCCAAATCCACCAAGTTATTCCGCAGTGCGCGCTCTTTTGCGGATTCTGGAGGAAAAAGGAATGCTCCGACATTTTCAGGAAGGTGCGCGTTACGTTTACCGGCCTACAGAATCCCGATTGAAAGCGAGCCGTTCAGCGATCAAGCGGGTTCTGGACACTTTCTTTGAAGGCTCTCTTGTCAACGCCGTCACCGCATTGGTGGACACCTCCGACGGCAAGCTCTCGGCGGAGGAGTTTCAACGGCTCCAAAAAGTATTAAAAGCGGCCAAGGAAAAGAAATCATGAATGCATACGCCACGCTTCTGCTTGCTTGCGACCTGGTCGTCAAAAGCAGCGCGCTCCTGCTCGCTACACGCCTGAGTCTTTCCGCGTGGCGTACGGCATCAGCCAACCAACGATATACGGCATGGCTGATCACCTTCGCGACGCTCCTTTTGTTACCCGTTTCACTGCTGTTCCAGCCGCGCTGGCAATTTTACCACGGCGGCAATGCCGCGGCATTGGAACCCGCATTCCAGCCGGCCCGGCTGGTTCAGGAAGCTCCCGTTTTGGAAACGGACCACGGAATGGGAAGCCTTGCCGAACCGAAAATGCCAGCTTGGGACAAGCTATTGAAGATCATCTGGTTGGGGGGATTTGCCGGAATTTTAGGCTACCGGTTCCTGGGATCGTTTCGCCTCTTTGCATTGCGCCGCCACAGTCCTATTTTAAGGGAAGATCTTCGGGTGTCACGGCTCTGCGAGCAAATGAAGACAGCTTTGGAGATCAAGCGCCGCATTGACGTGCGCATTACATCTGCTTGCAAAATTCCAATGACTTGGGGAACCCTTTCTCCAATTCTTCACCTCCCGCCAGAGGCTTTGGAGTGGAGCGACGGGGTTCTGTTTGCCGCCCTTTGCCATGAGGGAGCGCATATAGTCCGGAAGGATCATTTCAGCCGCTGGTTGACTCAAATTGCCTGCGCAATTTACTGGCCCAACCCGCTCGTCTGGAGCGCAAACCGCTCCCTTCGGCTTGCCCAAGAGCAGTCGGCGGATGACTACGTGCTTCGTGCGGGAACCCCTGCGGAAGACTATGCAAACCAATTACTTCAAACAGCTAGCAATATGAAAAAGACACCATCATCCGTTTGCAACGCATTGGGAATGGCAACCTCCTCCACCTTGGAGCGACGGTTGCTGGCTATTCTGGACTCCAGCCAGAGCCGGGTATCGTCGGGCTGGGTCACAAAGCTGACAGCCCTGGGGCTGGCCGCGATTGCCTTGTGCGGCTCCGCATCTGCACAACTCAAAGAGGGATCGAAGCAGCAGATGTCGGAATCTGCCGGCAAATCACAAGCAGCATCCGCTGCCGCTGCCAAAGCCCGGAAAATTATCATTCCGCAGATGCACTTTTCCAAAGCGACCCTCCAGGAAGGGCTGGACTATCTGAGGATGAAGTCCAGAGATCTCGACCCGGAAAAAACGGGAGTCAACCTTGTCCTATGCACCACCCCCTCCACAGAAAAGCCAAAGCCCCTCAGTTTCTTGCTTACCAATATTTCTTTGTATGATGCGTTCAACGCCATCAGCAAGGTCGAGGGGTATAACCTGATAGAAAGCCAGGATGCGTTGATTCTTGCCTCTCCCGACTGGAAGCCGTCACCCGCAGAAGTCTCGGGCGAAAATAATCCGATCTATCTCAAAGCACAAAAGATCATCTTGCCGAGAGTGGAATTCAAGGCCGCCACGGCTCTGGAAGCTGTGAGCTATCTAACCCTGGTTTCCAAATCGCTCGACCCGGATCAAAAAGGAATCAACATTGTCTTGCAGCCCTCAAATTCGACTCCGCCGCCCATCTATCTTAGTCTCAGGAATGTGCCTGTTACTTCCGTCTTGAGCTATGCCGCCCAATGCATCGGCTACGGCCTGAAATTCGAAGATGGCGTCTTTTATTTGGAGCCGTCCAAATAACTTTCGCCCTACGGCGGCTGACGCCTGCAGCTTTTCAAACCTGGCACCTTGCTCAATAGATACGGCAACCCTTCGGGCAAGAGGGGTTGCCTGCATCGTTTGTTCACATCTCTATTTCGCCTTCTCGCGGCCCATGTTCTCCCGCATCCGCCCCCTCGTCGAGTATGGAAAAATCGTCTGAGATGCGGCATCTAGCACGCTTTAGTTTTCTGTTGCATTTTCCCCCTGGTGTGCTATTCCTCAAAACCTCGCCTCACGGCGAGTGCACATTTCACCCTTCCTGCAAATTTCGCCCAATGCCTATCCCTTCTTTACGCTACCAGCCCGCCTTCTCCGAAATTGCAGACCGTTTCAATGCATTCTGGAATGATGAACCGCCCAAACGGCCCCTCGTTTGGGCCGAGGTGCCCAAAGACCCGCTGCGTCCCATCGCTCGCATTGATCATCCCCTGACTCTGCGCTATTTCCGCGCCACCCAGGGAAAATGGGAAGAGCATATGCGCTGCATTGACCATTGGCTGGAAAACACCCTGTTTCTGGGGGATGCGATCCCGTTTTATGCCCCCGACTTTGGGGCGGATCAGTTCGCCGCGTTTTTTGGAGGCACCTTCCATTATTCGGACACAAATCCCGAAACAAACTGGGTGGAACCGTTCGTGGATTCCTTGGAGGGATTTGAGCCGAAGCTGGACGACTCGAACCCGTCCTGGCAAGGGGTGCGCGGCTACGCCCGTGCTCTGGCAGAACATGCAAAAGGCCGCTATTTGATTGGCGCCTGCGATTTGCACTCCAATATAGATGCCATGAGCGCTATGCGTAATCCGAGCAATCTGTGCATGGACCTGATGGATTGGCCCGAGGAAGTGGCGCGGATTTCGGCTGCGATGCGCAAAATTTACCCCACAGTGTATGAAGCGCTTTACGAGGCGTCCGGCTTTACGTCCGAGACGGGCAGCATTGGCTGGGGGCCTTTCTGGACGCCGGGCCGCTTTGCCGTGGTGCAATGCGACTTTAGCTGCATGATCAGCACGGAGGATTTTCGCTCATACGCACTGTCCGGCATCGAGGAAGAAGCGGCTTATCTGGACCGCAGCATGTATCACCTCGACGGGCCGGGCGCTCTGCGCCATCTCGACGATGTGCTGTCGGTCAAGGATTTGGACGTTTTGCAGTGGGTCTCCGGTGCAGGTCAGAAGCCGATGTGGCAATGGCTGGAAGTCCTCAAAAAGGGACTTGCTTCCGGCAAGGCACTGCACATTTACGACATCACTCCCGACGAGGTGAAGCAGGTCCATCGCGAACTGAAGTCACGCCGTTGTCTTTACCAGGTCAACGCAGCCAATGCGTGCGAAGTCGAGGATCTCCTGCGCTGGCTCGAAGCGAATTAACGGGATCTGCGTCTTCAAAATCCCACACCCAACTCTTCTGCTTTATAACATGCGTCATCACATCCTCGGGTTTTTCCTATTGATTGCTTTAGCTTTCTCAAGCCCCGCTCAAGACAGTGCGGCGGCGCCTCTCTCTCGCGAAACCCTGCTCATGAACTACGGGTGGAAGTTCAAGAAAGGCGAATTGCCAGTCAACCATTGGGGAAAATACGCCAAGAACGGAACGTATGGGACGGAGCCCGGCATTGGACTGGCCTACGATGATTCCTCCTGGAGAGCTATTGATTTGCCGCACGACTTTACCATTGAGGCGTTCGCCTCTGACAAAGGAAATGCCGGTCACGGCTATTTTCCGGCGGAAGTGGGTTGGTATCGGCGCAAGTTCACCATCCCCGCTTCAGACAAGGGCCGACGAATCCAGGTGCAGTTTGAAGGCGCTTTTCAGGCGGCCACGGTTTACTGCAATAATTTCATCGTGGGCCGCAGCGACAGCGGATACGCTCCCTTTCAATTCGATTTGACGGAGCTGATCAACTATGGCGGGGAAAATGTTCTGACCGTCTGCGTGGATGCCAAGCTCCCGGAGGGCTGGTGGTATGAGGGCGGAGGCATTTACCGCGATGTCTATCTGGTCAAAACCGGGGAGGTCCATGTTCCCTGGGGCGGCGTTTACGTTCAAAGCTGGTTCAAGGTGGATCCCGCCTTGGGGCGCAGTTTTTTTGAAGACTCTCCGGAGGGTCCCGCGCATGTGCGAATCCAGACAACGGTAGCCAACAAAGGTTCCGCGCAGGCGGAAATCAAAATCAGGACAAAAATCCTGGATCCCTCGCGCCGTTTGGTGGGCGAAAAAAGCAAGAAAGTGGAGACAGGCCCATGGTCAGAGACGACAGCGACCGTTGAAGCAACTCTTCCAGAAGCGCAACTTTGGTCACTGGAAAAGCCCAATCTTTACACTGCCGTGATCGAACTGGAAGCCAACGGTCGCATCGTGGATTCCTTCGAACAGCCGTTTGGAATCCGCACCATACGCTTCGACTCCAAACTCGGTTTTTTCCTGAACGGAAAACCTCTGAAAATCAAGGGTGCTTCCAATCACCAGGACCATGCCGGGGTGGGCATCGCTGTGCCGGATTCCGTGGTTGCATACCGGCTTAACCGCCTCAAGGAGTTTGGTTTTAACGCCTATCGCACCGCCCACCATGCGGGCGGTCCGGTCGCCAAGATCGCCGATCGGCTTGGAATGTTGGTTTTTACTGAGAACAGGAAATTCAGCACTGGAGAAAACTCGATCAAGGAATTGCGCCGGATGATCTTGGCCGATCGCAATTCCCCGAGCGTGATTCTCTGGGGAATTGGCAACGAGGAGGTCGCATTCCAACACACGGCCATCGGGGGACAAGTGGCTCGGGGCATGCGGGATTGCGTGCGTTCGCTGGATGTGACCCGGCCTGTGACCATGGGGCAAAATGAAGGCCATGATATTCCCGGTTCGGCCACCGAGCCGGAGGACGTGATCGGGTTCAACTACGCATGGGATGCCTGGGACAAGATCCATAAGCTCTATCCCGACAGGCCCATCATCGAAACCGAAATGGCCAACAGTTACACCACGCGCGGCGTATACGAGAAGCAGGAACTGCAAGGCAGGCTCCTGTCCTATGACGTGCCTGCGTTCGCTACGGGGATATTCACGCGCGCCGAGGTCAAGCGGCAAATGGAACGGCCCTGGATGTGCGGCGGATTTATCTGGACCGGTTTTGATTATCGGGGCGAGCCCGGACCGTTTTACGAGAGCAATTGGAAAAAATATAATATGCCAGGAGAGCTGCCGCGGGATGTATCCTGCCACTTCGGCGCCTTTGACCTGTGCGGATTCCCCAAAGATGTCGCGTATTACTTCAAAGCGGCTTATGTGAACGAACCCGTGATTCATCTCTTTCCTCATTGGAACTGGAAGGGGAAAGAAGGCCAGCCCATCGACGTGTGGGTTTATAGCAATTGCGACGAGATCGATTTGATCGTCAATGGCAAGAGCCAGGGCCGGAAACCGATGCCCAAACTCGACTATGTCTCCTGGAAGGTGCCGTATGAGCCGGGCACCATTGAGGCGGTGGGGTACAAAAATGGAAAAGAGATTGCTAGGGATAAGCGCGAAACAACGGGCGCCCCGGTTTCGATAGCTCTCGTCCCCGACCGTGCCACGCTGAACGCGGACTGCCGAGATGTGGCGCTGGTCACGATGCAGGTGCTGGATGATCAAGGGCGGCCCGTGCCAGATGCCGTGAACAAGATTCATTTCCGGGTGGAAGGCCCGCTCCGTCTGCTCGGTTCAGGCAATGGCGATCCGGCCACGCGCGAATCGGACAAAGTGCCCGAGCGGAGCCTCTGGGCCGGCTTGGCCCAAGTGCTCGTCCAAGCAATGGATCAACCCGGCAATGCCATTATGATTGCCGAGAGCGAGGGGCTGCGCCCTGCAAAATTGGAATTAAACTTGGCGGCGGTTGCCAAATTGCCCGCACTGCCCTCGCCTGTGAAGGGAGATCCGGCCATGTGGTCGGATGCCAAAGGTCGGGACCAATCCTCCTCCTCCGCTGCGACACCCGCTGTTTCAGGGGCTGTGCAGCAGGATGATTACTCGTTTTACGAAAAAAATGCGGTAACCAATCCTGAGAAAAAATAGCAACGGATGGAAAAGCGGCGTTCGTCTGAATTGCTTCCAATCAAAGAGAACAGAGATCGATTATGGCAACACTAAATATTTCTACTGATGACCGGCAGGCCTCACTCCAAGGAACCAGCGCGACCTTGATCGCCAGCGTTGCGGTGGCGGCTTTGGGGTCCTTTCTGTTCGGCTTCGACACGGCGGTCATCTCCGGCACCACGGATGCCTTGCGCCAAGTCTTTGGGCTCACCGAAAATCTTTTGGGGCTGACAGTTTCCAGTGCTTTGCTTGGGACGATGATTGGGGCGCTTCTCGTGGCCAAGCCCGCCGATCATTGGGGCCGCAAGCCGGTTTTGAGCGCCATGGCGCTGTTGTTTATTGCCTCCGCCCTTGGCTGTGGCTTCGCGCCCAATTGGTATGCGCTTTTGTTTTTTCGCTTTTTGGGCGGCGTCGCAGTCGGGGGGACCTCGGTGGTTTCGCCCATGTATATCACGGAAATCGCCCCGGCCAGACAACGCGGGGTTTTGGTGGCAATCGCGCAGCTCATGATTGTTCTGGGCATCCTCGGCGCATATTGCTCCAATTTTGCGGTGGCGGCATATTTCGGGGCGGATCACGCCACAAATTGGCGCTGGATGTTTGGATGCATGGCCCTGCCCTCAGCGGCATTCATAACCACTGTCATTCTGATTCCCGAGAGCCCCCGCTGGCTGGTTAAACGCAACCGGCTTGCCGATGCCCAGCGGGTACTTGCCCGCATTGGTCATCAGAACCCAGGCACTGAGGTGGCGGAAATCGCCCAATCGCTTCAATCCGACATTAGCGGTGTTCATCAGCGCCTGTTTCAGCGCAAGTATCTTCGGCCGATCCTTCTGGCGTTGATGATCGCCGTGTTAAACCAACTGGATGGAATCAATGCCGTGCTCTATTACTCGGCGGACATTTTCCGGATGGCGGGAGCAGACAAAACGAGCGCGTTGCAGCAGTCGATGATTGTCGGCCTGACCAATCTTGTCATGACGTTGGTCGCGATGTGCCTTATTGACCGGATTGGGCGCAAAGTCCTGTTGTTGGCCGGTTCCGTGACGTTCATCTTCTCCCATTGCCTTGCGGCGTGGGTCTTCATTGCTCATCTCAAAGGGTGGGTGGTGATCGCTGCCTTGATGGGCATTGTGGGAACCCACGCGTATTCGCAAGGAGCGGTTGTCTGGGTCATCATCAATGAGTTGTTGCCCAATGCCATCCGCGCATCGGCGGGATCCCTGATCTGCTTTCTCATGTGGCTGTTCTGCGCCGGAATCAGTTGGGGATTCCCTGTCATCGCTCATATCTCCTCCGCTGGCATCTTCGGGTTTTTTGCCCTCATGATGGTGTTGCAGTTGATCTTGGTTTGGAGATATCTGCCGGAAACAAAAGGGGTCTCGCTCGAGGAATTGCAACGGCGATTGGGCGTATTGGAATAATTCGGCCCGATGGAATAGTGCGAGTGATTGGCCGCGCGATGAACTGCGGCCTATTCGCAATGGCCACTTAGGGGACCATGGGCATGTGCTTTTCCAGCAGTTCCCAATCGGACGCGGGGCCGCCAAAGTCTGGGATTTCCATCACCGCCCCTTCCTTGAGCGACGATTCATGGGCGATCAGCCCGGGAGCGGTATATTTCGCCGCCTCCCAGACATGCACCGGGGGTAGCAAACCGAATACGACGGCTTTGAGGAAGTCGTCCACCAGGAAATGGTGCGAGCCGTAGTGGCCGTTGTGATCGCTGGCGCGGAGGGCCGCCGGGAGGCGCTCCGCGGGGTGGACTTTGGCGTAGGCGGAACGGAAATCGGCTTGGAATCCCTGCTGCTCCAATGCGATTGAGGGGTCGATCTGGTGCCCCGCGGGAATACGCAAGTCAGCGCATTCGAGCAGTTCATCCAGGCATTGGCGCTGATGATCGTGCGTAGTCCAGACGTGGTGATCGTCCGCCTGCTGTTCGAAACCGGCTTTGGTGCCGAGAAGGCTGAGGCGCACCGAGTTGCCTGTGCCAACGCCGATTCTGCGAAACTCATTCACGCGGGCAACCCCGCCATCCGAGGTGCGGAACAGGGCGGATTGATTGCTGAAGGGGTTATCCCAGAGGTTTTTGCCTTCGCCAAAAATATCATCCCCCTTATGGTCGCGGACTCCCAGGCAGGAGACCCGGGTCATTCGGGCACCGGTGGCTGCAAGAATCATGCTCGTCGAGTGCGTCGGGTAATACATCGGAGGCACCCCGGCCACCCGCTGCCAATGTTCGCCGCCGGAATTCTTGAATGCCTCGTAGAAACCGTGCGCCATGTCATGGAGATACTCCCCTTCACCGTAGACAAACGCACCGAAATCGCCTTTGCGGAAGCGGTCGCGGCAATAGATCTGTGAGGGGTAGTAATAGCTGGTTTCACCCATCATATAAATCAGCCCCGTTTCCTGAACCTTTTGGCAAAGGGCATGGAGTTCTTCAATTTTGCTGGCCGCTGGAACCGCGCAGTAAACATGTTTTCCCGCGTCCAAGGCTGCCATCGCATGGGGGCCGTGCAAATGGCGCTGGGTAAAGACCAGCACTGCGTCACAATCGCTGGCGCAGAGATCTTCGACTCCTTCGAACCTGTGGCGGATACCAAAATGATCAGCCAGCAGCTTTCGTCGGGCCGGTATGGCTTCGGCAAGATAGATTTCTCCCACAAGCGGGTGAGCTTTGAAGGAGGGAATTAAAACCGAGGCAAAGGAACCCCCGCCAAGAAAGCCAACTTTGATCGGTTTCATTATTTGGATGCAGCGGATTCGAATGTGATGATTTCAGAGACCTTTTGTGAAAGTTTTTCGATCACTTGGTCTCGCATTTTGGCGCCTTCTTCGGCAGACGCCTGCGTTGGGTCGCCATTGACGCCGCCGGAGGCGGGATCGAGTTCGCTGCGGGAACGGATTTTGTACCACGGCTTTTTTACATGGAATGCCTTGGCTTTTTTCATCTCCGCTGGAATGCCCACCGCAAGCGCAATTTCTGTTTCTCCCTTGTCGGCGTGATGGATTGTGGTCAGCCCGGCTTCCGTCCAGTAGTTCCAGCAAACCGCTTTCAACTCGGGATGCTTTCTCCAAACGTTGTAAAACGCCAGTTCCACCGCACCCTTGTTTGCGCCATGGCCGCTGAGAAAAATCTGGCGGGTGAATCCCTGGGCGCAAAGAGCGCAGGAAAGGTCTTCGACGACAGCCATCAGCGTTTCGGCGCGAACTCCCAGGGTTCCGTCATAGCCGGCCATCTCGTCGGCAAATCCGTAGGCGATAGTGGGCATCAGGATCGCTCCGGTTTTCTCCGCGATTCGCCGTGAAAAAAACTCGGCTGTAAAGATATCCACGCAAACGGGCAGATGCGCGCCATGGGCTTCCACCAAGCCCACCGGAATGATCACGGGCAGGCGGCGGTCAAGTTGGGCGATTTCAATGCTGGAGAGTTGGTTCCATTCTTTCATAAATCCATGGCAAGCAGGCAGGCGCCGAGAACGCCCGATGTTTCGCATAATTCGCTGGCTACCACTGGCAGCTCCTGCCCTCGGGGATAGCGGAATGCGTTGAGATTGACGTGTTCGCGCAGGGCGGGGAGAAAATATTTGGATCCAAGCATCGCGCCTCCGGCGAGAATGATCACTTCCGGGGCGTAAGCGTGGGCGGCATTGATCAACAGCCAGCCAAGCTGGCGGGTCCAGCGTTCGAGTTCATCCACGCAAACCGAATCCCCGGCAGCAACCCCTTCCTCGATAATGGTTTTGAAATCCACCAGTCGCGGATCGCGGCCATAAAGATCGGAAAGCGTGGAGGGCAGCCCCCGCTGCAGGGCGCTGCGGATCGAGAGGGTCAGAGCCGTCGCGGAGCAAAGCAACTCGGCGGTGCCGCGCGCTCCGGTAAGGCAAAGTTGATCAGCGCTGGAATCAATGACCAGGTGGCCGAGTTGAGTGCCGAATTGCAGATGAGGATCACGGAGCACCTTCCCATCGAGAAGAACACCGGAGCCGATTCCTGTGCCAATCGTGAATACCACGGCCCAGTTCCGGCCTTTGGCGCCGCCCAGTTTCCATTCCGCCATCAGAGCGGCTCGTCCATCGTTGTCGGCAATGACGGGGACACCGAATAGTTCGCTCAATTCCCTGACAAGCGGATATCCCTCCAGTCCGCGCACTTTGCCGGGAAGCAGAACCACCCCTTTTTGAGGGTCGACAACACCGGTCAACGACAGACCGATGGCTTTGGGCAGGCGGCCGAACCGTTCGCAAACCGCCTGGATTTGAGCAACGACCCTTTCGAGATTCCGAGACATCTCATCATGGGGAATGGAATCCAAAAAACCTTGGATCACCAGGCCCTTTCCTGGTTCGAACGCACCCCACTTGATGCGCGTGCCTCCCCAGTCAATGCCAATGAAGTAATCATTCATATGCTTTCCAGGATTACGCCTTCCTTACGGAGTTGGTCGCGAAGGGCACAGGGATTGACCGCCCTCGGTGAGCCATCCTTGAGAAGGGATTGCGCGGCGGCCACGCCTGCAGCATGCCCCATGCTCATGCATTGGGCCATCGATCGAACGCTGGCGTGCGCATCGTGCGTTGAAGAAAAACAGCGGCCTGCCACCAGCACATTCTGTCCGTCACGCGGCACCAAGGTCCGGAAGGGAATCCCGACGCACTCACCTTCGGGGAGATAAACCCATGCGGTATCGGCTCCGCCATGGTGGTCTTCAATCGGAGCTCCGCAAAGTCCGATCTGGTCTTCGAACTGCCGGGCACTCAAGACATCCTCGCGTGTGAGACGGTAATCGCCATAGACACGGCGGGTTTCCCGCACGCCAATCTGGAAACCAAATGTGGAGAGCTGCGCCTTTTCATAGCCTGGAACGCAATCGCGCAGGAACCGGATGTATTCGATTGCTTGGCGGCGCCCATCGATCTCCGCCTCCGAGAGAAGCTGCGGGTCGGTCGCGTTGATGACGGCATTGCCGCGGCAGCCATAGGAAGCCAGGCGCGTCATAATGGTGGCCGTCATGTGGTTGACCGGCGTGATGTGATCGCTGCCTTCCTTGCGCGGGAGTTGGTATTTTCCGCTCTCGGCTGCATGCGCCATGAGGCGGTGAAATTCCTGTTTGGAGACCTGTTTGCGTTTGGCGACATCTACGTTGACCATCTTGAAGGTGGTGGTCAGCGTTTGCGCGGGGTCAATCTCTCCCGCCAACTCATAGCCGATGCCAGCGAAATGGCATAGGTCGGCATCGCCGCTGGCGTCAATGAATACACGCGCCGAAAAGCGCCGGAGGCCCAGTTTGGTCGCCGCGATGACGGCCTCGATTTTTCCCTCGCGCGATTCGACATCCTGCACCCAAGCGCCCAACAGGGTATGGACGCCGGCTTGCGCCGCCAATTCTTCCCATACCACCTTCAAGTATTCCGGGTGATAGGTCACCCCGGTTCCGGCCCCGTGCGTATTGGGGCGTTCCAGCCATGAATCATAGCGGCGCAGGCCTTCCATGACGTCGTCGGAAATGCCTCCGACTACTTTCTTGGAAGATTTACCCGGTGTGTAAAAGCCATAAAAGGTATCCAGGACGGCGGTGCTGGTGCCACCCAGAAATGGAAGCCGCTCCAAAAGCAGCGTCCTGGCGCCGTGGCGTGCGGCTGCGATGGCGGCAGTGGCCCCGGCAGAACCTGCTCCAAGCACGAGCACATCGTAAGCCGGGCCGTTTTCAATGGATTTGGTATAGATCATCATAAAGTCAGGAAATACTCCACCCTCCGTCCACTAGTACCACTTGGCCTGTGATGGCCCGTGATTCGTTGGAAAGGAGAAATGCGGAAGCAGACGCGATGTCTTCAACGGAAATCAACCCTCCGGCGAGAGGTTGTTTTTGGCGCATTCGCGCCACGATCTCCGGATTATCCGAAGCCCGGGCGCTCATGCGCGTGGCGACCAGGCCGGGAGCGATTGCGTTTACCCGGATCCGATCTTTGGCAAAACTCGCCGCAAGGTGCAGCGTCAACGACTGGATTGCTCCTTTGCTGGCGGCGTAAGCTGTGGCGTCAAATTGGGCGGGCATCGGATCATTTCCCAGAATGCTGGACATATTCAAGATCACGCCGCGTGTTCCGTCTTCTGCCGGTTCCTGCTGCAACATCTGGCGCACCGCCTCCTTGCACATTCGGAATTGGGTTTGGGCGTTGTTTGAAAGCACTGTTTCCCATCCCTCATCCGAGCATTCCAGAAGCGGACCGTCGCCAAATTTGCGACCGCTGATTCCCGCGACATTGTAAAGCGCATCCAGACGGCCGAACCGCTGGACGCACGCCTTAACCAGCCGTTCCGCCGAGGTAGACTCCGTCAGATCGAGCGCCAGATAATCGATCTGGGGGTGGATCTGGAGTAGCTCCTCAACCAGGGTCCGACAATTCTCCTCGGTATGGCTAGCGATAAAGATCTGCCAACCCCGCTGGGCCAAGGCTTTGGCGGTTGTCGCGCCGATTCCGGTGCTTCCGGTGATGATGCAGGTGGTAGTCATTCTGGGTGTAGTTAGTCCCGGGACATGGCTTTTGCGTAGCGCCGCCGTTGATCGCGAAGCCATGTATCGTAATTGTCCTCGGTCTGGGCAATATGCATATTTCTCAAGACCGGATGAGCGACTCCCCGGCGGTCCAGTTCGCGAAGAGTCAATTCGTTCAAAGATTGCACCACCGAAAGCGCCCCGATGGAGGAGAGAGGGCAGACTTGGCATTTTCCAGTCAGTCCTTCGATATATACGGACAGGTCTCCATATGGCATGCCATTATCCAGAAAAATTCCGTTCTCGGCCGCTTCGATCACGTGCCAGAGATTTTTGCCCGAGGAATGCTTGGGCGCGGCTTCCCGTGATTGTTTAGCGCAGGCCAACGCAATCAACGGATTCGAGGGAAACCGCTTTTGAAATTCCAAAGCCGCATCGACGGCGGCCGGAGTGGTACCCGTGGCGGTCACCACGAGCAACGGTTCGCCGGGAGCCACGTCGATTTCATCGAAAATCTTGGCTGCAAGCCCCTCCACCTTTTCGATGGCTTGGTTCACCCGGATTCCGTTGGGTCCGACCACGTCCGTGAAAGTCACCAGGCCGTTGGAGAGCAACGGATGGAAGCCGGTCAACGCCCCCATTCGAATGACCATTTCTTCCACGCTGATACGCGAATGACCGTTGGCGTACACATGAACCACACCGCCGGCCATGAAACTGTCGGCATACAGCGAGGCGACGACCCGAAGTTTATCCTCCTGTGAGCGTAGGTTCTCCTGAATGCGGTTCAGTTGCGCGGGAAATTCGAATGGAAATGCGGTGTTCATGTGAAATGACGTTACATTAGCTGCGCGAAAGAGGCATTTCGTCCCATAATATGTTTTCTTTATCTTGGATCTTAAGATATCAATACGGAATGAGATCACACCAGCGAGTGCCCGCTCCCGTGAGCGACGACTTTGGGTTCCGCGTGTGGAGGGGCGCTCCGTCCGTCATGCCCGCGGCCCACATGCACTCGGATTTGGAGATCAATTACGTAGTTTCGGGAGGGATGGACTACTTTCTCGCTGGCGATTTTCTGCGGCTTCATCCGGGGCAATTTGTGGTGTTCTGGGCCGGGGCTCCCCATCAAATGGTGGGGCACCGCAAACAGACCGAGACGTACTGGATCACCATTCCGTTGCCCTGGTTCATGCAGTGGGCACTGCCCGACAAAATCCGGGAGCACCTGCTTTCGGGAGATATCTTCATTGAGCGCAATCCCGAGCATTGGCGCCAATCCATGTTCGCGGAATGGTCTGAGGACTTCCAGGCCACCTCGGAGCGGTGGAAGATCGCGGTCTTGGAAATCGAGGCGCTCCTGCGGAGGCTCTCGTATCGCAAACAATATTCCGGGCCCGAATTGGTGAAGGCGCATCTCTCCGACGTGGTCACCCGGATTGCGCGCTACGTTGGCGAACATTACCAAAGCTTGGAGAACCTGGGGCAAATTGCCTCGGCCTTGAAACTGCACCCCAATTACCTCACGCAAGCCTTTGCGAAAGCCACCGGAATGAGCCTTTGGGATTATGTGATCCGGTTGCGAATCGCCCATGCCCGGCGATTGCTGCTGATGAGCAATCTCTCGGTTCTGGAGGTGGCGCTGGATTCGGGGTTTGCCTCGGTGAGCCGGTTTCATGCGGCATTTAAGAAATACTGCGGCTCCACCCCGCGGCGTTTCCGCCAATGGGTGGAAGAGGAACCATTCGCAGGCAGTTAAGCCGATTGCATGTCACAAATTTTGCGACACGACATCAAAGAAGTATTTATTCAATATCATAGGTTGAGTTCGACTTCGAAAACATTAAACCCCATGAAAACGCGCCAATTATTAACGACGGGAATCTTTTGCCTCGGATTAACATTGTCGATCCCGGAGACCAAAGCAGAGAAGTTGCCCAGCGGCAATACGCCAGTGAACAAGCCCAACATCATTGTGGTCCTGGCAGACGATATGGGCTACGAATGTGTTGGCGCCAACGGCGGCGCGAGCTATCAGACTCCAACATTGGATAAAATGGCCCAGCAGGGGATTCGCTTTGAGCATTGCTACGCGCAGCCGCTCTGCACGCCTTCCCGTTGCCAGATCATGACGGGGATCTATAACGTGCGCAATTACACAGGATGGGCGCGCCTGGACCCGAGCCAGACCACCTTTGCCAATCTTCTTAAGAAAGCGGGTTACACCACCTGTATGGCAGGCAAATGGCAACTGGGCGAGCCTTTTATTACGGTTCTGCCGCCTCACTACGGCTTCGACGAATCGTACCTGCAACCCGATAAAAATCTATACTGGGGTGCTTCGCTGTATATCAACGGCACTTTCAAGCAATCGCCCAAGGAGGCATATGGTCCGGATCTGGTGAGCGATCTGGCCTGCCAGTTCATTGAAAAAAACAAGGCCAAGCCCTTCTTCCTCTATTACACGATTTATTTGCCGCATGACCCTTGGCTGCCCACCCCTGACTCTGGGGTCCCGGATGCCTGGCAACTTGGCTCGGACCACAAAAAGAGCAGTCCGAAATATTTTCCCGACGATATCAAATATCTCGACAAGCTCATGGGCAAGTTAATGGCCAAGCTGGACGAGTTGGGGGTAAGGGAAAACACCTTGGTGCTCTTTGTTGGCGACAACGGCACGGGCGTCGGCATCAAGTCGGTGCTCAATAATGTGACTGTTGCGGGAGGTAAGGGCGAGATGACCGATGCCGGAACTCACGTTCCGATGATTGCCAGTTGGCCCGCCGGGATTCGCAAACCCGGAGTCTGCAAGGACATGGTGGATTTGACCGATTACCTGCCGACAATCTGCGAGGCTGCCGGGGCGGAAGTGCCTGCGGCCCTCAAAATCGATGGACACAGTTTCCTGCCTCAGTTGCGGGGCGAGGCCGGTAACCCGCGGCCGTGGTCTTACTGCTGGTTTGCCAAAAGCCCCAACATTGACACCCCGCAGGAATGGGCCAGGAACCAGCGTTACAAACTCTACCGCACTGGCGAGTTCTACGATGTAAGCGAGGACACATTAGAGAAACACCCGCTCACCACGCTTTCACCTGAAGCCCAGGCGGCCCGTAATCTGCTCCAGCAGGCTCTCGATAAATATCAGAATGCGCGCCCGGCGGAGCTGGCTGCCAAAGAGGCAGAGATCAGAAGCAAAGCGGCTCCCAAGAAAAAGTCCCAAACGGCTGAATGAGCCAACTAAACGAAAGGTAGCCTTGCTCTCAAAAACACTGCTTTCAGACGTGCCCTAAACCAAACGGAATATTATGAAAAAATTGAATTTAACTAAATACCCGATGCTTGGGATGCTGGCTGCATCCTTGCTGCCCTTGGGCACGCCCGGAGCGAAGGGAGCTCCTGTGGACAAGCCCAACGTGATTTTCTTCCTGATGGACGACCTGGGCTGGAATGATTTGGGGTATACGAACGTGATGTGCCATTCGGGCAGCCAGTTTTTTGAAAGCCCGAATATCGACCAACTTTCCAAACGCGCAACCGTGTTCACCCGCGCCTATGCGGCGCCGATCAGTTCGCCATCTCGCGCGAGCATCTTGACCGGCCTGGACCCGGCTCGAACCGGATTCACCTCGCCACGCGGGGGGGACCCTTTGGAGGTGCTCAAGGCTTTCGTGCAACCCCGGATCTACACCCCTCAAGAATTGAACACCAACTGGCGTGAACTGCCCGGGGGCATGAAAGCCGCCCCGCCCAATCAGCGGGCAATGATGGTCGTGAGCGCGTCTCGCCTTTCGACGGAATACCCTTCCATTGCGAAGGTTTTCAAAGCCAACGGCTACATTACCGGGCATTTTGGAAAATGGCATGTCGGACCGGTTCCTTTTTCTCCGATCGAGCATGGTTTCGATCTCGATGTGCCGCACGTGAATACGCCGGGGCCGATCCGGCCCGGCCATCTAGGCCCCTGGCCCGACTGGGAAGGGGAGAATGTGCCGGCAAACAAGGGCCGCAACATTGACGATTGCCTCGCCGACCACGCCGTCAAGTTCATCCAGGAGAACAAAAACCATCCGTTCTACATGAATTTCTGGAGCTACGGGGTGCATGTGCCGATCCAGGCCCGCAAGGACATGATCGATTATTTCAAAGCGAAAAAAGCGACCTCCGGGCAAAACAACCCGGTGTATGCCGCCATGATCAAGAGCACCGACGCGGCATTCGGGAAAGTCTGGAAGGCCGTGGAGGAAGCCGGTCTGGCGGAGAAGACCGTGCTGGTGTTTTATTCCGACAACGGCGGGGTCAATTATGGGACGCCCCAGATCACCGACAACACGCCTTTGCGCGGGGGCAAGGGCGATACATGGGAAGGCGGCGTGCGCGTGCCGGGTTTTGTCATCTGGCCGGGCGTCACCAAGGCTGGCACCACCTGCGACCTGCCGGTCAATACCCGCGATTGGTTCCCCACCCTGGCGGATATCTGCGGGTTAAAAAATCTGCCGAAGTTCGATGGTCGCAGTATTGCCCCGGCGCTGGTCGGCAAGGCCATGGAGGAGAAGCCGATCTTCACTTATTTGCCGCAGTATGGACACCACGGCGAAGCGCCGGTCGCGGCGATCATGTTTGAGGGCTGGAAAATGTATCGCCATTTCTTTGACGGAGTGGGCCGGGCGCATCGCTACGAGCTTTACAACCTGAAGGAAGATGTGGGCGAGACGCTGGACTGCCATCGCAGTCGGCCCGAGGTTGTGGCCAAGCTTTCCAATCTGATCGATGCCTATCTCAAGGAGACCAATGCGGTGGTCCCAGCCCTCAACCCGGATTACAAAGGGGCTATCAAGGGCGAGTTTGAATCAATTCAATATGAAGTGCTGGAGCCGATGTTCAAGCGGGGAGTGAAATTCCCGCTGCTGGTCTGCCTGGAAGGGGACGACAATCCCGCCTATGCGGAGTTTCATAAGGCGGCGATACAGAACAGACACCCAGTCTTTCTGTTGTCCGTGAAATCTCCAACCCTGGGAGGCGAAAGCGATCCAAATGCGGCTGCTGATCGCATTTGCGCGCTGATCAAGAAGGTGCTTCAAGAATATCCGATCGAACCCCGGAACGTCCATCTAACCGGGGAGGGAAAAGGAGCAACAGGCGTTTGGCTCTTGGCGCAGCGCCATCCCGAACTCTTCGCGGCGCTATTGCCGGTGGGGGGCGCTGGTTCCTCATCGCATCTGGCTGCGATAAAGAATCTGCCGGTATGGGCATTCCATGGGGGGCACGACGCAGTGGCGCCGGTTGCGGATGCGCGTAAAATGGATGAGGCGCTCAAGGCCGCCGGTTCCACGGTGGCCAAGTATACGGAATACGCGCAAAATGAACAAGTATTACTGGATAATGTATGGGATAACCCGGAAGTGCTGGAGTGGCTCTTTGCCCAAAGGCAAGGCATGCCCCAAAAGCCCGCTGCCGCAAAAACTTCCCAGGTCGTTGTTTCCGACGACCTGATCAGCTTGCGTAACGGGGTCACAGGAGGCTCGGCTGACGAAGGCGACGATGATTACGATCCCGATGAGACGGTCCTTGCCGACCTGCAGATGGCGGGGGATGGCTCAGGCGGGCGTTAAAAATCATCCTGGCCTGGCACACGGTCGAACCGCCTCGATGGTTTTCCCCATCGAGGCGGTCACGAGCAAGTCCAGGGCCCGTTTCCAAATCTATTGGCCCTGGGCTGAAAAAGAGCAGAATCCTTTGAAGAAATCAGAATTTCTCTCAATGGGGTTTCCCTACGAAAAAAAATAAAACAATGAAAACACACCAAAAAATAAAACAATGAAAACGCACCAATTATTAACGACGGGTATTTTTTGTCTCGGATTGACATTGTCAATCCGGGCCGCCCACGCAAATCAGCAGCCATCAGCCCCGGAGAGTGGGGTTCAAAAGCCTAACATCCTGTTTATTTTGGCCGATGACATGCGGCCGGATTGCATCGGCGCGCTAGGAAATTCCTATATTCACACCCCCAATATCGATCGATTGGTAAAGCAGGGGGTAACATTCAACAACTGTTATGTGATGGGCAGCGATCAGACGGCCGTTTGCACGCCCAGCCGGGCCATGTTGATGACCGGCCGCACCCTGTTCCACATTCCCATGGACATCGGTTCCAAGGGCAACAATCCCTCCGTGCAGGTGGATTTCCAGATGCTGCGAGCCAGTGGATATGACACCTTTTACCTCGGCAAGAACGGCCGGACCTACAACCCGGGGTGCCACGCCGCTGATCGCTGCGAGGTTTTCTCCGAAACGTTTAGTCCCAAGAACAAGGACATCTGCCCGGATAAAGCCATCGCTTACCTGCGCGAGCCAGAGCGGACCAAACGTCCATTCTACTTTAGTTTTGCGATCTCTGTTCCGCACGACCCTCTCAGTCCCGCTCCGGAAGATCTGGCCCTTTACCAAGGCCAACACCTTCCGCCCCTTGCGCCTAACTCCATGGCGAGTCACGCGGAGTTTGCTGGTTTCACGCTGCGCGACACGGATTGTCGGCCCTACGGCGTCAGTACCGTCAAGGGAGGCATTACCAGCAAGTCCTCCTCGGAGCAGATGCAGAAGGCGCTCGCAGAGTATTATGCGGTGATCACCGGCTACGACAAACAGATTGGCAGGATTCTTGATGAACTCGACCGCACGGGGTTGACCAAGAACACCCTGATTATTTTTGCCTCGGACAACGGTTTGTCGCATTCAGATCACGGCCTGATCCACAAGCAGAGCCTTTATGAGACCGACAACCATGTACCCCTTATCCTCTGTGGGCCCGGCATTCCGGCTGGGCAAAAGCGCGACACATTCGTCTATCTTTCCGATACCCTGCCGACGATGCTGGACTTGGTCGGAGTGCCAGTTCCTACAACAGTCGAGGCCAAGAGTTTCGCTGGATCGATCACCGATCCCAACCATGTGCACCGGCAGCATTTGTATACTGCCTACCGTCATGAGATCCGCACCTTCCGGGAGGGAGATTACAAACTCCTGCTTTACAATGTCTGTTACAGCAACGCGCGGTATACGCAGCTGTTCAACATCAAGGAAGACCCTTTTGAGAAAAAGGACTTGGCCAAGGACCCCGCCCAGGCTGAGCGGGTGCAACGGATGATCGCCGAAGCCAGGCAGGCGGGCAAGGAACTCGGCGAGGGCGTCGACAAGAACATGAATTACGCACGAACGCTGAAATTCTGGGAGTATTGGGACAAGCGGCATGAGTTTGGCGCAGGGGATGTGCAGCACCTTCCCGAGAAATACCAAATCGACAGTGATAAAGTTGAATGGGACGATTGAGCCCGCTCATCCTCGACTCTGATGGAGTAAATGTGGTGGCCATTTGGGCCTCAGGAACATCCAAAATGCGTTCCGTACTGAGGCTTTCTGGGCTGTGCCCCTCCCCGGGGAACAGGCAACTTTGGAGGGACGTTGCTTGTCCCCGAGGCGTGGACCGTAGCGCGGGCGCCTCGGCAGGATTCCGCATACAGATCAGAGGATGCCATCACCACAGCAGCGAACCGTCGGAATCAAAACTATGAGACAAAGAAACATGAAACTGAAATCGATCATCGGGATCGCGGTAATGAGCGCCGGCCTGTTGGGGCAAGCCCTCGCGCAGGATGCGGCTACCAATAGCGGGACGAATGCCTGGTTTGCCGCGCCGGCCCGCGGTTTCGTGAGCCAGCGGCCCGCCCCGGGCTGGCAGCAGTCGCTGCTGACCGGCAACGGCACCATGGGGGTGATGGTGCCGGGAAATCCGATCAACGACACCCTTTACCTGAGCCACGCTGCGTTGTATCTGCCCCGGGAAAAGCGCTCGAGCTCAAAACCGGTGGTGATGAGCACTGTCTTCCCGCAAATCCAGAAGTTATGCATGGAGGGAAATTATAAAGAAGCAGGGGCGGCCATGGATAAAGCAATCCATAGCATGCCCTACGAGCCGACATTCACAGACACGTACATCGGGGCGATGACGCTACAGATCGAGCAGGAGAACACCGATGTGACACGCTACCAGCGCTCGGTGGATTTCATGACCGGGGAGGCTAGCGTTACTTACCAGACTCCTGAAGGCATTTTCCGCCGCAGTACCTTCGTTTCCCGTGCCGACAATGTGATCGTGGTCCGGCTGACCGGCAACGGCAAGCAAAGTGCCGAACTCGCGTTTGGCGAACTCCCCGGCAAAAGCTTCAAGGAAATCCAAGAAATTGCCAAGCGGGTCAAGTCGGTTGAACTGGGAGCTTTGCCGGACAAATACCTCAAGTTCCAGACCACCTATGCCACGCCCAATGAGATCAATCCCTTGCTCGGATGCGAGGCCGTGGGGCGGATCGTGCACAAAGGGGGCAGCTTCGGGCGGACGCAACCAGGTTACAAGATCGAAGGTGCCAACGAGATTTTGGTGTTGATTAAGATTCGCCCCCGGATGCGTGGGGATGCGCAGAACAATCTGGAGGCGATCCAGAAGGAACTGGCCGCGCTTCCGGCCGATTACGACCAATTGCTGGCCGCTCACGCCAAGATTCACGGGGATTTGATGGGGCGGGTGAGTTTCTCGCTGAATGCCCCGGCCGAGGAACGGGCCAAGAGTTCCGATGAACTCATTGCCGAATCCAAGGAAACAAAGGGCGCCAAGGCGGCCAAAGAGACCAAGGCGCCGCTGGCCCAGATCGAGCGGGCTTTTGACGCCGGTCGCTATAACATTATCAGCAGCACGGGCTATAACCCGCCCAATCTGCAAGGGCTCTGGAATGGCTGTTGGCTGGCACCCTGGGGCTCGGCCATGACCACCGATGGCAACCTGCCTTGTGCGGTCTCCTTCCTTGCCATGGGCAATACGCCGGAACTGTTGGAGCCGTTCTTCCGCTACCATGAGCGGTTCGTCCCCGGTTACCGGGAGCTGGCCAAGCAAATCCTTGGCACCCGCGGCCTGCTGATGCCGGCCCAGTTGACCACGGCCCCCGTGTTCGTGGGCGTGGGCGCGGCTTACCCCTTCTATTACTGGTATGCGGGGATGCCCTGGGCGCTTCAATCCTATTACGACTACTGGCTCACAACGGGCGACCGCAAATTTCTGGCCGAGCGGGCCTACCCCCTCATGAAGGAGACCGCGACATTTTATGAAGATTTCCTCACTGAGAAGGATAAGAACGGGAAGTTCATCTTTGCACCCACCTATTCCCCCGAGAACGAGCCAAAGGATTTGGGCGCCACCCTCACGGTGAATGCCACAATGGAGGTGGGGGCTGCCAAACAACTTTTGCGGCATGCGATTACCTCGGCCAAGGAGTTGGAGTGCGACAAGGAGTTGCAGGCGAAATGGCAGGCGCTGTTGGCCAAGATGCCGGATTATCAGGTTGGCGAAGATGGGTCCTTCCGGGAATGGCTCTGGCCGGGATTGCAGGATCGGAACATCCACCGGCACGCCTCGCATTTTTATCCTCTGTATGATGAAATGCCCGGGGAAATCGTCGATAATCCTGAATTGGTCAAGGCCGTGGCGCACTCGGTGGAGAAGCGCTTCGATTATTTGGATAATTCGGCGGGCTTGGCCTTTGGTTATGCATTTGTGAGTTTGGCGGCAGCCCACACCGGGAATGCGGAATGGGCTCAGCACGGGATCAATGCAATGGCCAGGGAGGGATGGCTGCCCGGCATGGCAAACAAACACCTGTTACGGCTCCCCATGTTCAACGTCGATATCTGTGGCGGGTTCCCTTACGTGTGCGCCTCGACCCTGGTCTACTCCGATCCGGGGCTGATCCGGTTCTTCCCCGCCCGTCCGCCGCAATGGAAGAGCGGCTCGATTAAGGGGTTGCGTCTGCGCGGGGCCATTACTCTGAAAGAACTTTCTTGGGATGAGAAGGGCGCCAAAGCGACGTTGGTCTCGGACAAGGACCAGACCGTGATGATCATCACACCAGGAGGGAAGGAGGAGAAGCTTGCCCTCAAGGCCGGTCAAGCTACAGACGTCAATTGCCATCTGTAATGGATGCAGATGTTCCCATTCAATGCAATGTCTTGACCAAAATTTAACTTAATAACACGCCATTTGAACAACATGAAAAAAACATAAACATGACCCCAACTACAACTGTGGATCAAATGCAGGTGCGCCCGAACCAGCCCACGCGACCTACCGTCGCAGGGTTCTATGGCTTGCCGGGTTTGTAAGCGCATCAGTCGCATTCATATCCGTGCCCGTCGCTGCGGC